>ERZ1106954.2854-NODE-2854-length-11546-cov-3.642764_pt1 | contig 11546 bp, 14 predicted proteins | sample MGYA00403678_ERZ1106954 | MGnify/ENA primary metagenome ERZ1106954 (study PRJEB35170, sample SAMEA104062445) | human gut metagenome | biome: human gut; feature: human-associated habitat; material: faeces | place: Denmark | collected 2012-08-20 ... | reverse complement strand
CACCACGGTGGCCGAGGCGGATAGCGGCGATGCAGAACGGAGAATCAGCCGACTCCCGGATACTTCAACGGAAACAACGGTGTCCGAAGCGGAGAACGAGTAGTTCCCGATGACATTGTTCGTATCGGTCAGCGTAATAGAATATGTGGTGCCGTCATAGGACAGTTCCTCCTGCGGCGCGGTAGTACTCACGGCAGTCATGAAGCTCGGCAGCGTCATATAGCTCAGCATGTAGGAGAGAATCGTATCATAGATCTGCCCGATCTCCGCATTCTGGCCATTGGAGACGAGGCAGGTATATATTTCGTCGTTGCCTCTGGTGTACGGCGGGGACGGCTGCCGGGCGCCGGTGACGAATTCCCAGATCAGCATCTGCGTGGCGGTCTGCTGGCAGCTTGGAGTCCCGGGGAGATTGGTGCTGTTGCCGGCGCGACCGCAGAGGAGCGCCAGCTTGATGGCGTTTTGCTGCTCATACGAAAAGCTGTTCCAGACGTCGATGACGTCCGAATGGAGAACATCGCCGTGGGCGAGCATGATGCCGGGCTCAATGCAGTAGGCCTCCTGCCCGTTGGCAAAGTCGTTGAGACGCATATCCCCGTAGCCGCCGGTCGGGCCGCCGTTATAATAAAAGGGGTGCTGATAGTAAACGTACTGCCCGGCAGAGTCGTAGACATAGTCGAAGGTAATGAGCGCCGTGGCGGCAGCGGCTTTCAGCATGGGAGCCTTGGCCAGAGGAATCGTTTGCTCTGTCTCTTCTGTGGGCTCTTCCTCCTGCGCTTTTTCGCTGGCTTCCGTCGTTTCCGGGAGTCCACCATTCTCCGGCTCCGCCGCCAAAACCGCGGGACAGGGGAAACTCAGAAGGCAAAGAAGCGCAAGGACGAGAGCCAGGATTTTGTATCGTGTTTTCAAAGGGGTATTTTCCTCCTTGCCGTAGTGTGGGGTGTGCTCGCGTATCCGTCCGGCGGCACTCCGTGGAAAAACCAGATTGGGAACATGTGTGTCCCTCCTTTCTCTTTTTATGTAGGCCCGTATTTGTCCTCGACACCCCCGGACAGGGAAGTCACCAGACGGCAGCGTGCCGTGCTGCTCCATGAGAATTGCACTCCTCCGAGGATCTCTCCGAGCCGCCCCCATTGTGTGAACTGTGGCTGGGCGGAAGTATCATTGTCCCCATGCGCGGTCATGGCCGTGCCGGCGGCTGTCCGGCAGTTCCGGGCTGACGGTATCGCTCTCCGAAAAGGGTCATGGCGTGTCACCCAGCGGGCTTCGCTCTCGCGGCACATGGGAATGTGTCTGGTGAATGGCTATGAACTTGTCAAGGTGCGGTGAGGGGAAAATCACCCTCTCACCCAACGCGGATTTTTCGCTCATTTGTTACCCCCTTTTTCCAAATTTTTTAAAATTTTCTTTTTTCCAGCCATGACGGACTTGAAAATGTTCTTGGCAGACACACCTTTCGCCGCAATCTCCCGGTACGTCATGCCCTCACAGCACATCCGGATGCGGCGATACTGCTTTTCCGTGACGATCCCGCGGATCTTCTGCAGGGAGCTTTGCGCGAACGTAACGCTCTCCCGCCGATCGAGACGGGTGAGTATCATGTCCTCCGGCGACGGCTCCGCGGCGGAGTACTCGGTAAGCGGCGATGTGTGGTCTGAGTAAATATGATCTGCCAGTTCCCAGTTGTGGTAATCTTCGTCCGACCACATTTTTCAGCGCAGAAACTCCTCCTCGGACGAAAACTGCTCGGGCGTGAGCGGATGATCCTGCTCAAAAGCGTCCGGGCAGAGGATGGCGCGGCTGTTCCGCTTATTCCGTGAATACAGGCTTTTCCTGTTGTGCATTGTATGTACCTCCGATTGTTTTTGGTGGGGAAACAATCGGGGGCTACGGGTATGCGGCGATCCAGCATTGCCAGCGCGAGATAAACAAAAAGCACCCTTTCAGCGGATTCGCTGAAAGAGTGCTTTTTGCTCGTCTATGCGAGTTCAGGCGCTTCGTATTCTGCATCTATTCTTTTGAAACAGACGGGCGGCCTATTGCCTACTATTATGCTGTTTTAAAAAAACTGGCGTGCTTTCCTTAAGGGGAAGTACAGAATGCTATGTTTTATTGATTTTGGGTCAATATACCTCCTAACGGCAATTCCATGGCGCTTCGGTAAACTGCGATTTCAGAATATTTGGATTGGTTTCTTCCGTTTTTGTGTCCACAAGATATTCCAGGGCATCCTGCCATTCTCTGGCGACAAATTGGTCTGCCGATATTTCTTCAATGCATCGTTTCAGCATACGGCACTCTGTACTGTTGATGCTACGCAGGTCGCTTAAATACATACACCCGGCCTTGTTGGCAAGAAAATCCAGAAGAGAAATCAGCTGATTTGTACTCATATGCCGTAATCCTTTGCTCCTTGTTTTGATAGGCTTTAAGGATTTCTATGTTCTGTGTAATACCATTCCAGAAAGTTATTGTGCATTGCCTCTCCGCACCTTCTGGCTTTCACAGCATCTTCCAGTTTGTCAAAGAAACCGAGATAGTAGGTTTTTCGTTTGAATGTAATCTGCGCCTGCCATTTTCCGCTTTTTGCAGAGTGATACACGCCGGTGTATCCGCTGATGTTGGAGGAAATAGTGTGGCGTTTTTAGACGCCTCTAAAATTGCTACAGATGTACCGCCACACAGTTTCAGATTGTCGATAATGCTGGCCGCCTGCAGACAGCCGTAGCTTTTTGTCTTTCCGGTTTGTGGCAGGGGTTACCCTACAATGGTTTCTTTGCCGCAGTCGCACCGGCATTTCCAATATCGTCACCATTTTATATTGCGCCCCTGTGTTCTTCCGGCGCAGACCGGGCAGCCGTTCTCCTGCGCACCGGCGCGGGAGTAAACCGCCGCTTTCCAACGGTGGCCGGCCGGGCATTTCCACCAGACCTTCTGATGGCTGCCTGCTGTCACCATCTGCGGCGTCAGCGTCCCGTTCAGCTCCGGATCCCATTGTGCGGCAAGGCGTGGCTTGACAGTCGCAAGATCGTTAAAGCCGGGAAGCACTTTCTTGTTTGTACAATACGGGCATTCCGACTTGTAACGGACTCTGTGCGCAATGGACGTACAGAAGGAATGTCCCTGTTCGCAGCGCCACCATACGCGGCGGTTGGACGAGGCCACTACCGAATCCGGCGTGCAGTCGGTATTTTTCTCCCAATCCCATTTGCCGCAATTTCCGGAAACTTTGTCTGCAGGTCGTTTTCGCCCGTCAGAACGGCCTTTCCGGCGCAAATCGGGCAGCCGTTGCCGCCGCTTGTCCGGGAAGAGATATTGGTTCTGCAGCTGTGTCCGTTTGGACATATCCACCAGACGCGGCGCGAGGTTCCCGGCAGCACCTGCTCCGGTGTCAGCGGCGCGTTCTTTTCATAATCCCATTCCTGCGCAATCTGCGGAAACCGGTCTGCCAGAGTGTTTTCTCCGACGACCGGAATATGGTTTGTACAGATCGGGCAGCCGGTTCCCTGCGCTCGGCTATGGACGGACGCCTGCCACTCGTGGCCCTGCGGGCATTTCCACCAGACCTTTCTATGGGTATGCGGTGTGACGTCTGCGGGCGTTAACGGTGCGTTTTTTACGGCATCCCATTGCTTTGCCAATTCCGGATAAACGGAGGCAAGGTCGTTGCCGCCGGACTCGACCGCTTTCCCAGCGCAATAGGGGCACCCTGATCCCGCGGAGCGGTTATATACCGCGGCCTGCCAGGAATGTCCCTTCCTGCAGTGCCACCAGAGTTTCTTTTTGCTGCCGTAGCTTACGGTTTTCGGGGTCAGCGGCGCATTCCGTTCATCCCATTGTCCCAGCAGCTCTGTATTTCCCGTATGGACGCAGCGGTCATAGAATAATTCTCGCACGTGGGTTAATTCTTTTTCGTTGGTTACGTAAATTGGTTTTTCGCATCACAGGATCTGGGGAGAGTAGGAGACGGCCAGCCGTCCGTCCCTATCCCGGGACACATGAATCTCTACCGGATTATTTCCGGCCCATTCCGGATTCTTCGCAGCGCTTTCCTTCCACTTTTGGATAAACGCCGCCGTTTCTCCGAAAAGCAGCGCCTCCGCGCTCTTTCTGGCTGCCGCAGCTTCCTCAATGCTGTCGTATGTGCCGAGAAAATACTGCTTTTTCTGAAATACGATCTTCGCCAGATACTTGCCCCGTACCAGATAAACGCCTTTATAGCCGGTGGTGTTGTCGCGGGGGAGCTTTTGACTTTGGATCATCTCCAGGCTTGTCCCGCCTACATGGGTCAGAAGAGTACCAAGCTCCTGATCGTGCTCCTTCTTCCGGCAGCCGCAGCTCTGCTGGCCGCAATACATCAGGTTGTTGTAGGAAACATCCGGCTCGTTGCCGCAATCACAGCGGCAATGCCAGATCACGAAGCCTTTTGCGTCACGCTTTTTCGTTGGGTACATCGCGGTCAGCCGGCCAAAGCGCCGCCCGGTAATATTGGAAGTAGCATAGCTCCTCACACTTTTGCAGCCGCAATGGGTCTTGCGCCCGGACACGAGCTCCGCTGCCGTGGCCTCGCAGGTGTAGCCGCAGCTGCACAGGCACGTCCAGTACGCCCCCATCTCGGTACGCTTTCTGCTGCGGCCGATCACACGCAATTCGCCGAAGGTCTGCCCAAGTAAATTGTAAGCCGTTGCCTGGTAAGCCCGTTCTTTGCGCAGACAGCCGCAGCTCTGGGAGCCGCCATATTTCAATGAACGCTCCAGTACATACCTTTCCGTACCGCAGTCGCAGCGGCAAAGATATTTCTTTTCGCCCCGCGCTGAAAAAACATATCTGTCCAGAATGGTCCAGCGTCCGAAACGCTGTCCGGGATTAAATCCGTACTCTATTTTCTTCATACCAAGTATTCACACCTCCCCGTTGGCGCGCTCACAGAAGACGGTGACGCGCTCCGTCGTGTCCCAGTTGCAGGTGTAGAGCGTAAGTGCGTAACCTCTGTTCATCACGGCGTCCGAATTGTCCGGGGAAACGCTTGTCAGTTCCCGCACGGTATAGGTAAATGCGTTCCCGTCCACATCCGTAAATGTTACGATGTCGCCCAGTTGAAGCTCGAACAGAACGCCAAAATGCGTATTGTAGTTATGCCCCGCCACAACAAGATTGTCATTGTACACGCTGCCGGTGTGGCGACAGGGGGAGATCTCCAAGGCAGGAAAGCTCCACGTTGCCGCGACGGGCATCGTGAGACCGTAGCCCGGAAAATCGAGATAGCCGATGTAGTCGTAGGCGCCGGAGTGCACCGTCGGCATATCGAGCGCCGGAGGCGCGGGCAGGCCGTTCGAGCCGCTCCCCGTTCCGGCGGGGGACGGCATTCCGGGAGACGACGAGACGTCAGGTGCGCGAGTCGTATCGGTCTCATCCTTTGCTTCGCGCTCAGTTATGGCGTCTTCCAGCTGTTGAAGCGTCTTTTCCGCGTTTTCCCCAGCCTTTTTATCTTCTATACGGTTATGAAAAAAAAGGAGTAGTGCGGCAAACACGAGCACTACTCCCGCTGTCAATAAGAAGAGCCCTGTTTTGTCAAGCCTTTTCATTCTTCTTTTTCTTGGAAATGACTACGAGACCGCAAACAATCAACGCCGCTCCCAACGTGCCGAAAACGGCGACCGGCCAGTTGAGTTGGCCAGTAGAAATCAAAGGATCCTTGTTGTTGAAGCCCTCGACCGTAAAGAGCCAGTCCACTTCACCAACACGGTAGGCGTACTCGTTGCCGAGCTCCGCGGGAACATGAAGCACCGCTTCAAGCTTCGCGCTCTTGCCCTTGGCGAAGGTGCCGAGAAGGACACTATCGGTGAGCTGCGCGCTCTTATCGGGCGAAGCGGAGAAAATGCTCTGCTTCGTGCCGTCCGCATTCACGAGATAAATTTCCATCGAGAGCTCGGAGAGAAAGTTCGCCATGGTGGCGACGGTCTCGTCGCGCTCACCGTCTACGTTCTGCCGATCCTTGCCGTCCTCGTTTTCAAACTTCTCGTCGTAGGTGAGCGGGTTGCCCTGCTCATCGTGCGGCACGGCGCGGATGTAGAGCTTCACATAGTCAAAGCCGTTGACACTGTTTTTGATCGTGATGGTCTCGGTGCGCTCGTCACCGGGCATGACGTCTTTAAAATTATTAAAGAGGTCTGTGTCCGTGTAGCCGCTGCCGGTGGTCTCGATCACGAGTCCGCTGGTACCGTCGCGCCGGACGACCGCATCGGCGGCAAGAACCGGAATAGTCAGCACTGCAACGGCTATGAGAACCAGTCCGAGAGAAAGGAGCCTGTTTGTCATTTTTTTCACGTTCCAGCTCCTCCTTAGTTTCCGAGGGAGGGTGTTAACTTGCCATCGATGATAGTCGCACCCCATGCCTGCTGAACGGCTTCGGCGGGTTCGCTCTGGATAGCTTCTGCCAAAACTTCAACGGAAAGCGTATATTCCGGATTTTCCGGGTATGTAACCGCACAGTCCAGAGGACGCTCTTCTGTTGAACTGCCGGGGGAAACCGGCAGCGAATAGTAGAAATATCCGTCCGCGCCTTTATTCCAGTAGTTGCCCAAATTTTCTGTCAGAGTGTAGGAGTAGCCACCGGGAACAGAGACGGCAACCTTTCCGTACGCATCGCGCCACGTTACAACATAGGTGGCACGGATATAGGCGGCAGTATTGCCGGTGTTTTTGATCTGCACATTTTCCTTCGAGCCTGTTACCTCGCAGGAAACCTTGGCGTACTCGAACGTGCTTTTCATCGGCTCCGTACGGGCGACCAGAAAGGCAACGGTCGTACCAACTGCTATGCCGATCAGAAGAATCATGGATAAGAGCAAAACTGCTGCTTTGTTCGTGGGGAATCGGGGCTTGCTGTCTTTTCTGCTATGTGCTCCCGGATACATAATCGCCGTCTCCTTTCTCGATTTTCAGAGCACGCTGTACGCATTTCCGCTCAGCCATTTGGAATTGCTGACGGTGTTTGTAAATCTGACCTCATTGGTCTGCGCACCCTGCAAGGTTATACTCTGAGAGCCGCCGGTCGTGCCGCACCGCCAGTTCCAATTGGTTTCTTCTGTGACAGTATAGGAGCCGATTTTCAAATTCCTTATTGTCACAGAGCTGTTTCCTTTAACCGCTACTTTTATCCCGCTTTCCGGCAAGTCTCCGCCGGTAACAACATAGATGAATGTCTGATTCTCATCCGCAATCCCGCCGTCCTGCTTGATGGTGAGATCGGCCACGGCGTAGTCAAACTTGGCGTAGTACGTCGCGGCTTCATAGCCCATGGCGGGGGATTCTGCCGTGCCGTAATTCTTGGTCTTGTCCGGTGTCAGCTTATTGTCAGTGACCCAGCTTGGATCCACGGCTTCAGTGCAGGCTTCATCTTTGTACCAGCCGACGAACTTGAATCCGGATGCCGCCGCGGGCGTGGAGCCGACCGCTGCTCCGCTCTCTACCATCACGGTTTCGCTCACCGGGGCAACGGAGCCGAAGTTCGTCGCACCCGCAGGGCCGACAGGCTCATAAAAGATGTTTACTTGCTCTTCAGTCGCTTCTTCCGTAGTCGGTTCTTCCGTCGACGCGGTCTTCTTCACATACAGATCAAACTGAACATATGCGCCGACGTTCTCCTGCCCATTGCCATCCAGGATTCCGCTTGTGAAGGCAAAGTCATCATAGTAAACATTCTCATCACACACCGTAGCTATCTGGGTTACGTTAGTCCCTTCTTTCCAGTTTCGGATTGTCTTGGACACATCATTCAACTCATACCCACTATTTTCGGCAGGCACAATTGCGAAACGAATAGGATACCCCGGACCATCTGCTTTACGCTGAAGAATGACATGGTTATTATCACGACTGTCGCCTAGATATGCAGTGTCATACGCATTATCATTCGGATCCTTTACAACAGTGTACGGCTCGTCAAAATACACGACGCCGCTCGTGTCCGATGTTCCTCTGAACATAGTCAGTCCATTATTCCACTCGGGTAATGGCTCGTTTACGCCGTAATACGGAGGGTGAAGCTCCCGCCGCACCTCAACAGGCACATCCGGCTGCAGTGTTGCGTTATTGTTATCGTCTACGCAAAAGACGTTGATTTTAATGCGGATCTGTCCCGCCGCAGACTCTGTGACAGGGCTGTCGGTTCCCACCGCCGCCGCAGCAGTTCCCATAACCGACGTATAGAAAGGACAGCCCTCCCCGTGTGGCTCGCCCTCGGCGGGCTTTGGGTCGCAGGTGCAGCCCTTTTCTTCCACAGAGTTTTCCGGCGTGGGGACCGGGGGATCTTCCGCGAGTGTCAAATTTTCATTCGCGGCAGACGGATCGCCGGAAAACGCCAGCGTACCGGGAAGTGCCATGCTGATAATCAGGGTCAGGCAAATGATTAGTGCGACTCCTTTTTTGCGCGTCATATAGCTCCCCCCTTACACTTTCGGCCAGCCCTGCGCGTCCATGGCAGTATTCCCGTTGTTGGCGCTCTGCGTGGCCTGTGCGAAAATATCAATTGTTGCCGTTGCATTCTGATACGCGTTGCTCATATCGGCATGAAAGCTCACGGCAGTGCAAACCGGCGCTGTGACCTCTCCGGGCTTTAAGACTTTGTTGTAATAATAGTAGCCGTCCTTCTCCGTCCAGTCGGCAGTGTTGCACGCCAGCTCCACCAGAGAAGCATCCGGTGTGATGCTCCCGGTCGGAAGAATGATTTTCTTATCCACCATCACCCGCACCCACGCGTCGGATACGCCGGTGTTTTTGACCTCCACAATTTTGGTAACGGTGGCTTCGGGCATCACGCCGGTCACATCTTCAAAGGGCTTTGTTCTCTCCTCGTCCGCCCATTCCTGCACCGCAATCTGCACGCCGCCGGTTGTGATGACGTTGTGCGCCTTGCTGTCCGCGGTGAAGTACGCAATGGTTTCGGCGGCAAACAGGGAGAAACAGAGGGCCAGCACCGACAGAATCAAAAATTTTCGCTTCACAGTTCTTCTCCTATCAAGCTATAATTGGGAAGCCCTTCCCCGGATCGAAAACATAACCGCATGGCCGAGTCAGACCATATGAGAACACCCGCGTTCCCCGGATGCTCTCATATGGTCTGTACCCCGAGGGGTACAGACCACAGAGATAGGGAGTTGGCGCAGCTCATCGAAGAAGCCGCGCAAAGGAGGAATTATTTAAAGGCAGCCCACGCAGCGGCGGCATTGGCAAAGCCCTCGGCCTGGATGGCGTCAGCCTCGACCAGAACAGGGAACACACCGTTGGGATAGGGGCCATTCTCGCCGAAGAGCTTCTCGCTCTGAGCACTGGTGACAGTGGTATCCATGTGAATGGTGCCCCAGACGTTCCAGTAGGTCATCTCACCGGGAGCCAGCGGGTCAATGCGGGTGAAGGTGTAGACGTTGTACTTGACGCCGTCACGAACTACGGTGCCAGTCTGATCAATTGCCATGGTGAATTCTTTATCCATGGCACTGGAGGTGTACATGCTGCTGTTCAGAACTGCGGTGTCCAGATCGGCGGGAATCATCACACGGATGCGGATGTAGGCATCGTTGTTGCCGACATTCTTGACATAGGGCATCTTGTGATAGGAACGGCCGGGGATAAGCTGCACGTTTTCACACTTGTACTCTGCCGCATTCGCTTCGATCTGCGCATCGGTATAGAAGGTATCTCCGGCCTTATATTTGCTGGTGTTGCCGCTGCCTTCCTTGGCTACATCAGACCACAGTTCAGAAGTAGAGGTTGCGCCGTTGGCGACGCCGGCGTTTTCACGGTGCAGGCTGGACTCCAACAGGTCGATCTTGACATTTCCCACGGTAAACGTATTGGTGGCAGACTTGGTGTCGGTGAAGTAAGCGAGGGATGCGCCCACGACGGCGACCGCCAGCAGGGCGACGCAGAGGCACAATGCGGTGATTTTCTTTTTCATGTGGTTGCTTCTCCTTTTATGTATTATTCTTGCGCCCGTGCGCAGGTGAGTACTCATTGACGCAGCTCTTTGGAAAGACCGCGTGACTTGCAGGACAATTACGCCTGCGCGTCGAATGCGGCGAAGGCCGCCTTGGCATCCGCAAAGCCCTCGGCCTGGATAGCGTCGGCCTGCACCAAAACGTTTACGGTCATCGTGCCGTCCTCCGATACAAGGATAGCTCCCTTATCGACAGCCTTCTGGATGTTTGCGCTGGTAGCTTCATCCGCAATACCGATGTAGTTCCAGACGTTCCATTCGGTCATCTCACCGGGCTTCAGGGGCTCGGTGCGGATGAAGGTGTAAACATCGTACTTTACGCCATTCCCATCCACATAGCCCTTGCCGCTGGCATCAATAATCGGATAGTCAGTTCTTTTACCGTGCATAAACTCGCCGCTTGTGATGGCAGTAGTGCAGAACTGGCTTTCAATCACGCCGCCGCTGCGAGCCTGCCAGTAATCACGGTTCGCATCGGAGGGGATCATCACACGGATGCGGATGTAGGCGTCATTCGCACCGGTGTTGATGACATAAGGGGACTTGGCAATGTTCTTGCCGGGAACCATATTTTTACCCCGCTCACCGATGTAGGCGGAGTAGTTCGCAGCGTCTGCTTTAATCTCGTCATCGGAAAAAATCGTAGCGCCGTCGGAGACATACTTCATGCCATTCGCGGTCCCGGTAGGAGCCGGAATAGAGGTATCGCCGGAGCTGCCGGAGCCCTGACGGTGGTATCTGGACTCGATCAGGTCGATCTTGACATTACCGACGGTGAAGGTGTTGGTGGCCGAATCGGTGTCGGTGAAGTACGCAAGAGATGCGCCCACGATGGCGATCGCCGCGAGAGCAACACACAGGAAGATCGCGGTCAGTTTCTTTTTCATGTTTGTTTGCTCCTATTATGTAGTATTATATTTTTCCTGTGCCCGCGCACAGTAAGGGAAACTTAGGGATCGACCGCCGCCCATGCGGCAGCCGCATCGTCAATGCCCTCGCGCTGGACAGCATAAGCCGTGAAGGTCAGCTTGGGCTGGGTCCCGGCGAGGCTGTTGACCTCCGTCTTGGTCAGTTCCCGGCTGACAGTGACAACACCGTTCGGGTGTTCCGCGCTGCCCGCGAGGACATAGTACGCGATGCCGACTTTGGCATCCTCCGCGCTGACTTCGCGGTAATAGACTCCGGGAACATTTTCGAGAGCCTTCCAGCCATTGTCACCCGCGGCGACAGAGTAGGAGACCTTCCTCGCTGTGCCGTTCGCGTCCGTGAAATCCGGCCAGTTTGTTTCCTCTGCCTTCACAAACAGCCAGCAGGCCTCGGAGTTGGGCTCGACCATCACCTTAGGGGTCTTCCCAATATCGATGCCGGGGATGATTTTGACCGGCTGACTGTCCGCGCTGCTCTCGGTCAGCGTGGCCACATCGGTTCCTGAGACAACGGCAGCCGACGCCGCCACGGGCAGCGCCGCTGCCAGCGAGAGCGCCATGGCCAGCACAATCAGGCCTGACATCAGTTTTTTCCTCATGTTCATTCCTCCATTTTAACCCTT
>ERZ1106954.2845-NODE-2845-length-11561-cov-4.628629_pt1 | contig 11561 bp, 9 predicted proteins | sample MGYA00403678_ERZ1106954 | MGnify/ENA primary metagenome ERZ1106954 (study PRJEB35170, sample SAMEA104062445) | human gut metagenome | biome: human gut; feature: human-associated habitat; material: faeces | place: Denmark | collected 2012-08-20 ... | reverse complement strand
TCATTGCCGCAAAAGCAGTAACGGACATAAACCTTAAGTCATCCTGCATCTTTATCAGAAGGACGGCGGGGTCACGACCCACAACACGCGCGCTTCGCGCTTTGAGAGATTGGCAATATAGTGATTCTCCGTCGGTTTAAAGCAGAAGCTGTCCCCTTTGTGAAGTTTAAGCTTTCTGCTGCCGATAACAAGAATTACACTGCCGGAAAGCACATATCCGAACTCCTCACCCTCGTGGGGTTCATCCTCAAAAGTTCTGCCTCCTTCGCCGAGCGTCACAAGAATGGGTTCCAAATCATTTTTCTGAGCGTTCGGAACAAGCCAGCAGACCTTTGAGCCAAGGTCTGAATCTTCGCTTTCGAACATGTCGTCCGGGGTGAAGACAACTTTTTCATCCGCATCCCCGGTTGTGAAAAAATCGGCAATATCGGTGCCCAAAGCTTCAAGGATGTCGATAAGAGTTGCAATGGACGGCGAGGTCAGATTGCGTTCAAGCTGCGAAATAAAGCCTTTTGAAAGCTCGGTTCTTGCCGCAAGTTCCTCCTGCGTCAGTCCGAGTTTCAGCCGAGTTCGCTTGATTTTATCGCCGATGTCGATCACCGTATCGCTCTCCTTTCCGAGCAGCAGTTCGCGCTTTTCGGGTGTTTTGAATCACTAAACTCCGTGTTTAGTTCCGCACCCCCTGCGCCGAACATGAAAGCTAAACCTTGAGTTAAGCATTGCTAAACTCAAGGCATATTAAAACACTTTTCCGCCCCATTGTCAACAGTTCCGCAACAATATACATTTTTTGACTTGTTTTGACGCTATTCGTCGTTTCGGGCCATCCTTTTTGTTCTGTCTCCCGTTCCGAATCATGTTTTGCGGAAATGCAATATAAATGATTAATATATCTGTTGACATTCAATATACGCAATGCTAAAATCGACATGTGTCCGATGCTCAGTCGGGCAGAAAGAAATATACGGAGGACAGTTTCAGAATGAAAAAACTCATCTCGCTTCTCATCGCCGTGCTTATGGTATTCGGGCTTTTGCCCGTACTGTCGGCCCCGGCGACACATGCTTCCGCCGACTCATCCGACGGATACGGCGATTTCAAATCCGCCTCGCATCCGGCTGATACACTTCGCGGATTCAGCTATTTTTATCACGACTCAAAATTCATGGGCGGGCCTTACGGCTGGGTCTCAATGGCGTCCGGCAATCCGGAAGGCGCAAGCTTCATATCCGACTTTACGGAAAGCGGTTACGTTGCCGGTGAATTTTACAACGGCTACGTTTACGGCTATCGCTATGCGGAGGAAAGCAATTACCACTTCTGCAAAGTGAACGCGTTCACTTTTGAAGAAACCATTCTCGGCACATCCGAAGCCGTTGCCGCCGATATGGCATACGACTACTCAACCGACACAATGTATGCTGTCAGCGGCGATCTTCTCTGCACGGTAAATCTTTCGGACGGTTCGCTTACCGAGGTCGGTTTCGTCGGCCCCGATGCAATGCTTGCTCTCGCCTGCTCCACCGACGGACAGCTTTACGGTATCGGTGACGACTGCAATCTTTATGCAATCGAAAAAACCGAGGGCATGGGCGAAGTATGCGGCTTTACGGGCGTCATTGCGGACGGACTTCAATCCATGGCATGGGATCACAATACCGACACGCTCTATTGGGCAAGCTGTGCAACCACTCCCCACCTTTTTACCTATTATACAACCATGGGCAATCTCTGTGAGCTGAATACCATCGACGGAACCGCAACCGTTATCGGCAACATTTACGGCAGCAAGATGCAGGTCACCTGCCTGTACTCCGTTCCCGATTTCTACGATGCGCCCGAATTCCCGCTCACGGATATGCACCTTAGCCTTGACACTTCATACATGGTACCCGGACAGACCGCACAGCTTTCCGCATATATGGAACCCGCAAATGCAGAGCGCGGAGTCACATGGGCAACGTCAAACCCCAACATAGTCCGCGTTGACAATTGCGGCAAAATGACCGCAGTTGCAACCGGAACGGCACTTGTAACCGCCCAAAGCATCGACGGCAGCAAGATAAAAACCTGCACGGTGAACGTTGTTTCGAGCACGGACGGACTGACCCTTGATGATGCAGTCAACGGAACGGGTTCGAACTATACATATAACAATGCGGCAAATTACCCCTTTGAAACAGAGATTCGCGACGGCAGGCTCTGCGCTGCTTCAACGATGACCGTTCAGGGTGAAGCACTGCTTCAAGTTGACCTCGGCACTCTCACAGCAGGCAGCATCGTGCGTTTTGATTGGAAGACGGACACACGCTATATGTTCCACGGCTGGATTCTTTGGTTCAATAACGACTACGTTGCAAACCTCACCGGCTCAACCGGCTGGCTCACATACGAATATGTCATTCCCGTAACGGGGCAATATGTCATCACATGGAATCTTCACAAGGATAACTCCCCCGTTGACGGCTCAAATATGAGCTGGGTCGATAACCTTGTTGTTGAAAGCCAAAGCACTTCACCGGTGGAAGGTGTCAACGTTACCCCCGAAACTGCCGAGATGTACACCGGCGGACAGCTTGCGCTGAATGCAGAGGTTTACCCCTCAAATGTTGCCGATGCAAGCGTTTCCTGGAGCAGCAGCAATGAATCGGTTGCAACCGTCAATGCCGACGGCGTTGTTACCGCCGTTGCACCCGGCACCGCCGATATCATTGCAGCAACGACCGAAGGCGGCTTTACCGACAGCTGTTCCCTTACGGTCGTTGATTCCGCCGTTATTGATGCGCCAATCAGCGATGCACTTAACGTTTCGGGCGGTTCACTCGTTTTCTCGAACGATACCGCTCATCCATGGGCGGTTGACAGCGAAACTTTTGCGGGCAGGACGGCTGCAAAATCAACTATCAACGGCATGGCGGGAACTTCAACAGGCATCAGGCTCAATGCCGGAACACTTCATGCAGGCGACAGGCTCAGTTTTGACTGGCTGGCAAGCAGCGAGGGCGGCACTTGGGACTATGCGGCATTCATTGCCAACGGAAATGTTGAAGCAACGACGGGCGGCACCGACAACGATTGGGCAAACTTCATCTATACGGTACCCGCGGACGGCGAATACATCTTTGAATGGACATATCAAAAGGACGGATCACGCGATCGGGGCGATGACTGCGTTTATGTTGACGAGGTGTGCATTCTTCCGGCTGTCGGCGTTTTGGGCGATGTTGACGGAGACGGAACCGTTACAATATCCGATGCTCTCATGATAATGCGCAATGCCATGCAGCTGCTTGAGTTCACTCCCGCACAGGCCGCGGCTGCGGACATGGACGGCGACGGACTTATCACCGTTGAAGATGCACTCACCGTACTCCGTGCGGCCATTACCGTGCGTTAAAGAGTGCTTCCTCTCGCACTATACGGAGCAGCAGAGTTCGGAAAATTCCGTTAAACTGTATACCCGCGAAAAAATGCTGAAAATTTAAGCCTTTTTCGCAATGAGCAAATTGTTCGGAATGTTCCCGGGCAAAAGAAGCGGATGCACCAAAACGATGCACCCGCTTTTTTATGTATGTGTTTAATCAATTGTGCGGCTTTTTGTGTTCAGTGCCCAATGCTGCGTTTAAGCTTCATAATCATTATCCTGAGCAGCTTTCCGGGAAGGATCTGCCACAGAAGCGCACCTGCGGCAATCGCAAACAGCGTGAAAAATCTTATCTTGCCGTGGTCGCAATAAAGCAGTGCGCCCGCCGTAATGCCGATTGCAATTGCACCGAAAAGCATATCCGCCGCCGCTGTCGCAAATCGATTGCCCCTTATCCTTACCAGTCTGAATAAATCATAAATGATGCCTGCTGCCAATCCGCACCAAAGACAGCACAAAAAAACAGGTATCTGGTTCAGGGTGTTCTGCATCCTGCACGTTTTACCTCCTTTCGCTTTCAGCCGTTTCGACATAAACTGCCCGCGGCTGTCGCGGGTTTATCTGAACATTCTTGAAAAAAACGAACCGCGTTGAACGGGAACATCATCATATTCAAAGGCAATAATTTGTCCTTCTATGATAACCTGTCCTTCATCAAGGTTCAGCTTCGTAATATGGAGTTCGGTTCCTTCCACTGTAAGTCCTCCGCCCTCCGTCATAAGCACAACCATGCTTTCGTTGAAACTGCCGACATCCTTAACCCCTGTGATGCTTGCAAGCTCCCTGTTCTCAATATGCACGGAATGCGTGCGCAGCCTGAGCGTGCTCCCTTCGATACACGGTCTGTCATTCATTTTGTTTCTCCTCTCTCTTCTATATGTTTTTTACTGCCGAAACTGCGGCTTATCTGCCGACAGGCTTCGGAACAACACCGACAACTCAAGCTTTCCTTTTCGGAATACACTGAACTGTTCATTGTTTTCTCGGGAAATCCGTAACCGGTCTCCCCCCTGTGTCCTTTACACTGTATGCATGCCTGCACGGCATTATGCTGACACCGATGACTCGGCCGAAGTCTTTTCGATATTAAGTAAACGTGTAGTTTTATAGCAAATAATCGATGTTTTATGTCAGTTTTCAATTCCGGTTATATCATTTACGATGCGCGCATAGGTGTTATAAAGAGCATTTATGCTGCAATTTTATCAATCCGACCGGCACTGCGCGGGCATTGGCTTTGTTTTGCTGCGCATACAAAAAATATATTTTCGCTTTTTGAGTTTTTTTGCGGGGAAAAAAGCAAAAACTTGTATCAAACGGCAAGATAACCCGCTCGGAACGGAAAAATTGCTCTTGACAAAAATGCATTTCGGGAGTATGATATGAATGCGAGATATTGGTATGCTGAATTGAAAACAGATTGAATTCTTAGCTCCGTTTTTCACGTTCGTCAGAGCTATTGGAATATGTCATACCATTGATATAAAAAGACTAAGCTTTGTGTGAGGTAATACTATGACCAGAGAGCAGCTGCTCGAAAAAAGCTTGGAAAGCTTGCGCGAAATTGCAAAAGCTCAGGGCGTTAAATCTATTACTAAATATCGAAAAGCAGAACTTGTTGAGATTATTATGAACGGCGGCATTGTCGCCAAAAACCAGCCGATTTTCGGTGCTTACAGTCAACTCAGTCAAATGCCTGATCCCATTGCCGCCGCAAGAGCGAAGCAAGCTGCCAAAGCTGCAAAGGATGCAGGAACTCCCCCCGTTGTTTCCGAATCCTCGCAGCCCGCTGCCGGCACACAGCCCGCTGCCGCACCCTCGGAACCGCAGCCCGCTGCCGCCGCTGCAAAAACAGTGTCGGAACAAATACCCGCTCCGACCCAAATACCCGCTCCGACCTTTGAAATGCCCAAGCCTTCCGCGGCTCCGCAGTTCCAGCCTGCCGCGCCGAAGCCCGCTCAGGGAACTGTTTCCGCACCGGCTCAAATGGCCGCTTCAATCCCGATGCAGTCTCACTCCGCACCCGCACAGGAAAACCCGCGTTCGGGCTTTACACTCGGATACAACAGCTCACGTCAGCAGAATTACGGCAGTCAGCCTTATTCAAAAGGCTATGATCGCAGTGCTTATTCCTCTGCGCGTGACAGCCGCAGTTACAGCCGCAGCGGGCAAAACTACCCCGCAGGCAATAATTCAGGCAGCTATCGTCAGCCCAGAAACGAGCAGTATTCCTCCAACGATTCAAGCTATCGTCAGCAGCGCGGAAATGATTCTTTCCGCCAACAGCCGCAGGATCCTTATCAGCAGCAAACCCTTTTCCCGCAGCAGGATTTTTATGCTCAGCAGGGTTATACTGCCCAACCCCAGAGCGGTTTCCAGCCCACTTATCCGCAGCAGGACAGTGCCTATCGTCAGCCTGCGGCAGGGTATACTAATCCCGTCATGCCCGGTGCGAATTATCCTGCAAGGCAGGAGGGTTACTACAACGCCGAATACGGAACGAGCAACCCTGCCGTTCCCGAAATGATCGAAGCCGGTGAATGCGATGATGCCGAGGGCATCCTTGAAATTATGTCCGACGGATACGGCTTTCTCAGGCGCGACAACTACCTTCTCGGAACGAACGATGTTTATGTTTCAAACTCCCAAATCCGCCGTTTCCGCCTCCGCACCGGCGATCTTGTAACAGGCAAAACGCGCCAGACAAGAGAGAACAATCGCTATGTTGCTCTTATGTACATCACGGCGATCAACGGCATAAGTCCCGAGGAAGCCGCGCTGCGCAAGCCTTTTGAGGATCTCGTCCCCATCTTCCCGAACGAGCGCTTCACCCTTGAAACACCCGGAAACAGCCAAAAGGCGCTTGCAATTCGGCTTATAGACCTGATCTCCCCCATCGGCAAAGGTCAGAGAGGCCTTATTGTTTCTCAACCCAAGGCAGGAAAAACCACCCTGCTTAAGTCCATTGCAAACGGTATTGCTCAAAACTATCCCGATGTTCATCTTATTGTTCTCTTAATCGATGAACGTCCCGAGGAAGTTACCGATATGCAGCGCTCAATTAAGGGCGAAGTTGTTTATTCAACTTTTGACGAACTTCCCGAGCATCACACCCGCGTTGCCGAAATGGTTATGGAACGTTCCATGCGTCTTGTTGAAATGGGCAAGGATGTTGTCGTTCTTATGGACTCCATCACAAGGCTTGCCCGTGCCTATAACCTGACCATCAATTCCACCGGCAAAACCCTGTCCGGCGGAATGGATCCCGGTGCGCTGCATAAACTCAAGCGTTTCTTCGGTGCTGCACGCAACATTGAAGACGGCGGAAGTCTCACGGTTATTGCAACCGCACTTGTTGAAACCGGTTCCCGCATGGACGATATGGTCTATGAAGAGTTTAAAGGCACAGGAAACATGGAGATTCATCTGGATCGCAAGCTTTCCGAAAAGCGCATCTTCCCTGCCGTTGACATATATAAGTCCGGCACAAGACGCGAGGAGCTGCTTCTCACGGATGATGAGCTTGACTGCGTCACCCGTATGCGCAGGATGCTCTCCGGCGGAAATACAGCAGAAGTTACGGAACAGGTTATCAACATGCTTGAAAAAGCACCGACCAATGCCGAATTCTGCACGCTCTTCAAAAACTATATTGCAATGTATGAGAAGGATGGCTACATGTCCGCGGGAAGAACGCCGCTCAGACGGTGAGCAATCACGGTGAGCAATCATTGAATTAACACAGCATTATGCACAAGCCCTCGCCGCAGCATTCGGCGAGGGCTTGATTGAAACAAAAAACAGTACGAATAAAGCCTTCTGCCGATCGGCAAAAGGCTTTTGGCTCCCCCTGTTGGACTCGAACCAACGACACTGCGGTTAACAGCCGCATGCTCTACCGACTGAGCTAAGGAGGAATATTGAATTTGAACATCAGTTCCTTCGAACAAGATGTATTATACACCCATTGGACGTATTATGCAATACCCTTTTGCAAATATAACATCGTGCTCATTGTTGCACGGGCTCAATATAATATTTGTATTTGTTTGGAGCATAAGTCTGTGTTTATGAATCAACCGCCGCCTGCATTCCCGTTTGAATTTTCGGCAATCTCCACGAAGGTCATCATCGCTTCCCAAACCGCTGCTGTCAAAGCAGCGAAACAGGCACAGGCATTGCAAACAGCAATTGCAGTCAATGCCTGCTCTTTGCCTGAAAAGAGCATGTTTGCAAACGGGAGCAAGAACAGCAAGCAGCCGGTAATCCTGTTTGCGATGGTGTGCCTCATAATAAACCATCTCAGCGCGACGAATCCCGCAGCAACGCTGCAAGCACGAATTGTGATAACAGCAGCAATCACCCAAATAACCCAATTGTCGAATTGCAGCTTCGGCAGAACGTTAGCTGCGTATGATGCCGCAAAGCATAAATCCGATATGCTGTCAAGTATCGCACCCATTTCACTCTCTGTATGCAATTTGCATGTCATCGAGCATATCATACAATCCGCAGTATGCATACACAATGCAGAACGGCACTGTTCCACACTTAATTGGAAACAATGCAGCCTATACAGCAATCCGCGTCAAAGTGACAATATTTGCCGCATTGTCATGCAGTGCCTTATTTCTGCACTTCATACCCCGATCCGTTCACGGATTAAAATGAAATAAAAAAACAGCATTTCAACAGGAAATGCTGTTTTGTGGCTCCCCCTGTTGGACTCGAACCAACGACACTGCGGTTAACAGCCGCATGCTCTACCGACTGAGCTAAGGAGGAATACTATTTTCTCAACAGATGCTATTATACCTCCAAGCGATTTAAAATGCAAGGGTTTTTAATAATATATTTATTTTCCGCGCACTTTGATTATTTGCTCAAAGGAATACTCCGCATACTCATAGATAATCAAATCCAGCTCCTTTCGCACATTGTCGGGCAGTTTAACTCTTCCCATTTGCGGCAGCGGCAGCAGAATCATGCGGCGCAGCGCTTCAGCCGAAAGCGCGCTGATCACGCGGCAGCCGACACCGCAATAATCGCAAAGGGTTCCTCCCTGCACTTTTGAAAAAGCAACCTCCTTCTGCTTTCGCAAATCCTTCCCGCAGCGTACGCAATGCGTCAGGACGGGTTTATAGCCGGCAAGGCAGAGCATTTTGGCCGTGGAACAGAGTTCAATGTCTATCGGATTGTTGTCTCCGTATGCAAGAAAGCTCAGTGCATGGTAGCACAAAGGAAAAAGTTCCGCGCCGCCATGGTTATACGCAATAATTTCCGCAAAACGAAGAATCTGGTTTGCTGAAACAAGCCTTTCGTAGTCCTCCCTTATCGGATAAAACGATTCCTTAATTGCTGTTGACGAAGCGTACAATATTCCGCCGCGTTCATACACAACAAACTCACCGTAGCAGCACTGCTCTGAAACTGCGTCAGTTGAAACGGAGCTTTTTTTTCGGCAGTTGCGCACGGTAACAGCGACAGCACCGCGTTCCTGCGTGAGGACGGTCAGTATACGGTCGTTGTCGCGATAATTCGCATATCTCAATACTATTCCGTTCAGTGTTTCAAATGCCATGTTGAATTCATACCGCCGTATCGCGCTGCTCCGCACACCTTACCGACACCGGTAAGCACGTTTGAAAGCCCATGTGTTTTTTTTCGTTTTTCGGGAACACTAAGCTCACTTCGATAAGGCAGTTCGAAGTATTCCCGAATCTGTTACCGCAACGAAAAGGAGGACATGATGAACCATTCAGTCACAGAAAGCGGCACCGCGGACAATCAGGAACCGCTCTTTTCCGAAACATTTCGCAAAAAAAGCGACAGGGCTCCAAGCAGCGAAAAAGCACAAAAATCTCTTTGGGCCGATTTTGCCGCAACGGGAAATGTTGAAGCTTATCTCAGGTACCGCCGTGCCTTCGGGCAGCGCAAGGATGAATAATCGGCGATTATTGCAAAATCGGCACCGCTCTTCCGCCAAATGTCGTCCGTCGCTTAAAAATCGGGAGTAAAGCCGAATTCTTTCAACGCGGAAGCGCTGTTGCGCCAGTCGGGACGAACCTTTACCCAAAGCTGAAGGTTCACCTTTGTTCCGAAAAGCCATTCTATATCACGCCGCGCTTCCGAACCGATGCGTTTGAGCATTCTCCCGCCGTGTCCGATTATGATGCCTTTGTGTGTTTCGCGCTCGCAATAAATGGTTGCAAAAACATCGTGTATTCCGTCTTCACGGAGCTTGATTTTGTCAATGCCTATGCCTATGCCGTGCGGTATCTCATCCCGCAGCAGTTTCAATGCGTTTTCACGTATCATTTCACCGCAGATCGCCCACATAGGCTGATCCGTCACCATATCGTCAGGATAATACTGCGGACCTTCGGTCAGGTATTTGCAAAGAATCGCTTCAAGTTTATCCACATTTCGACCCGTCTCCGCGCTTATTGCAACAATATCCTTTATGTAAGGTTCTGTTTCAAGCCGTTCGCGGATCTCGTCGATATCTCCGAGACTCACAAGGTCGCTTTTGTTAATTGCGGCAACCACAGCTGTTTTTCCGCATCGTTCGCCGAGCCGGGACAGCAGCAATTCATCCTTTTCGCGTATACCGACGGAAGCGTCAAGCATTAAAAGTATCGCTTCAACCTCATTCACGGCATCAAATGCGACTTTCAGCATGTATTCGCCCAAACGATTTTTCGGCGCCGTCACTCCGGGAGTGTCAAGAAAAATTATCTGGTAATCCTTTCTTGACACAATGCCCGTTATCCTGTTGCGCGTTGTTTGCGCTCTGTCGGAAACAATGCTGATGTTCACCTTTTGCGCTTCTCCACCGGGAAGCAGGGTGTAAATCTCACCATCAAATCCATAGCACAACCTTCCGTCCGTAGCGGCACTGAGATAGCGTACCGGATTTTTGGTATAGTGCGTCAACTGCACGGCCTTCGCATCTCCGGGAGTACGTCGGTAGATATTGAAAGAGCCGTTTTCCTCACTCAGATAGTAGAATGTTTTTCCATCAGGAGCCCAAACCGGTTCACGGTCTTCTCCTCCGAAAGTGGTCAGCTGGCGGTACTGCGGTTCTTTTCCCGGAGTATACATCCAGATGTCACGGGCAATGGGCGATACGTGATGTTTACGCCAGTAGTCCTCGTAACCTTTCTTATCTTGATACAACATCGCTCCCTCCTTATTGATGGAGATGCACTCCATAGGCATGGACGAAATCATCGTCGGGCGCCCTCCCTCCACTGATACTCGATAGACCTGGTTGAACTGCCCGTTAGAGGGAAAGACAACAGCCTCGGCAGACGGCATGATGCCCGCAGAAAACAAGACATGTCCGGCATCTGTAAAAGCAAGCGGCGTTTCGCTTCCCGAGTGGGTAGTCAGCCGTCGTGGTTCGCCTCCGTCTTTGGCCACAATGTAGACGTCCAGGCTTCCCATACGGTCCGAAGCAAAAGCAATCCGCTTACTGTCCGGACTCCATACCGGAGCCGTATCATATGCGGGATTGGTAGTTATCTGCATGGCACGTCCACCGGCAACCGGCACCGTATAGATGTCTCCTTTATACGTAAAAGCAATGGTGGTCCCATCGGGAGAGATGACACTATGACGCATCCACAGCGGAGCATCCTGCGCAAAAGTAAAACCAGCCAGGCAAGCGGCAGCAATACCTAATAGTAGTTTTTTCATAATGATTCTTGTTTTTGGAGAATAAAAAAACCTCACGACTTTTCCTTTCGGAAAAAGACCGTGAGGTTTGCTTATCATTTTAAGTTACCCTCAATTAGAGAGCACCTACTTCCTTCAAAGCGGCATTTGTCTTGTGAACGGCAGCAGCGCTGGCAGCAAATTTAGCTTTTTCGTCAGCAGTCAGTTCCAGTTCAACGATTTTCTCGATACCGTTCTTGCCAAGGATTACGGGAACCATTTTCTTTTGGTCGTGCAGGATAGATTCAACGACGAATGCTCCTGCTGCACCCGGTGCATACCATGCAGAAGTACCCAGCAACTTAGTCAGTGTAGCACCACCTACCATAGTAGAAGCTACCACTTCGTTCAGTTTTTCTTCGCTCAGCAGTGTGCTTACCGGCTGTCCTTTGTAAGTAGCCAGACGAGCCAACGGAAT
>ERZ1106954.2842-NODE-2842-length-11564-cov-2.915805_pt1 | contig 11564 bp, 10 predicted proteins | sample MGYA00403678_ERZ1106954 | MGnify/ENA primary metagenome ERZ1106954 (study PRJEB35170, sample SAMEA104062445) | human gut metagenome | biome: human gut; feature: human-associated habitat; material: faeces | place: Denmark | collected 2012-08-20 ... | reverse complement strand
GCATTGCTGCCGACAACTGCGTCACTGTCCGTGACCGCGATACCATGGAGCAGGTCCGCATCCCCATCGCGGAAGTGAAGAACTACATCGCCGAGCGTGTCAAGTTCTGAAATAGTCAAACAAACCTCTCAACGGAGTGGGGTTCGTTTGAATAAAAAGCGGGACGGCATTTGCCGTCCCGCCCATCTATATTGAAGCAGAGCCGATTCCGGCTCTGCCGGAAAAGGTTCCGCCGCGCATAGCTTGGCTTATCAAAAGCCTCGTATGCGCGGCGGTGTCTGTTATTTTATTCCATGTGCTGCGAAAGCCAGTTTTCCGCCTGACGGATGCCGTCCACGGCGGCGGAGAGAATGCCGCCGGCGTAGCCCGCGCCCTCGCCGCAGGGATAGACCCCGCGGAGATTCGACTGCCCCGTTTCGCCGCGCACGATGCGCACCGGCGAGGACGAGCGCGTCTCCACGCCCGTGAGGACCGCGTCCGGCATGGCGTAGCCGCGCAGCTTTTTGTCAAAGAGCGGGAACGCCTCGCGCAGCGCGGCGAGCACAAACTCCGGCAAACAGCCGTCGAGCGTGCCGAAGCGCACGCCGAGCGGATACGTCGGCGCAACGCTGCCCGCGCTCTCCGACGGCTTTCCCGCGAGAAAATCGCCGAGCCGCTGCGCCGGGGCGCGGTAATCGCCGCCTCCGGCGAGGAACGCGGCGCGTTCCCATCTTCTTTGCAGCTCCACACCGGCGAGCGGGTCGGCGGAGCCAAAGTCTGAGGGACGCACCTCACAGAGCACGGCGGCGTTGGCGTTCTGTCCGTCGCGCGCGAAGGGGCTCATGCCGTTCACGCAGAGAAGGCCCTCTTCACTCGCTGCGCCGACAACGTACCCGCCCGGACACATGCAGAACGTATATACGCCCCGCCCGTCCGGCAGATGTACCGCCAGCCGGTAGTCGGCAGCGCCCAGCGCCGGGTGAGCGGCAAAAGCGCCGTACTGCGCGCGGGAGATGACCTCCTGCGGGTGCTCGCACCGGACGCCCATGGAAAACGCCTTCTGTTCGAGCTGCGCGCCGCGCTCTTTCAAGAGCGCGAACAGCTCGCGGGCGCTGTGGCCCGCGGCAAGGATGAGCGAATCGGCCTCAAGCGCTTCCTCCGCGCCGCTGTGCGCGAGACGCACCGCGCGCAGCGCCTCACCGGAAAGCTCGATATCCGTGAGCTTTGTGCGGAAGCGCACCTCGCCGCTGTGGGCGAGGATCATTTCACGAAGCCCCTTCACGGCGTCCGGCAGACGGTCGGTGCCGATGTGCGGCTTGGCCTGCCAGAGAATTTCGTCCGGCGCTCCGGCCTGTACGAGATCGTGCAGCACCTGCCGGCCGCGCTTATCGTGCGTGCCGGTGTTGAGCTTGCCGTCCGAGAACGCGCCCGCGCCGCCCTCGCCGAACTGGATGTTCGATTCGGTGTCCAGCGCGCGGGTCTGATAGAATTTTTCCACGTCGGCCTTTCGCTCGTCCACGGCGCTGCCGCGCTCGAGCAATATCGGATCCGCGCCCGCGCGCGCAAGCGTGAGCGCGGCGAAAAGCCCCGCCGGGCCTGCCCCGCACACGACAGGACGAAGGGCGGGCTTCTTTTTCAAAACTTCGACGCGCGGCGGCGTCCACGGCGTATAGGGCGAAAACTTTTCCTCGCCCCGCCGGAGCGATACCGCGGCGGTCACGGTGAAATGCACGTCGTCCTTGCGCCGCGCGTCCACGCTGCGGCGCAGGAGCGCTGCTTCCAACACGTCGCCAACCGGAACGCGCAGCTTTTTGGCGCACGCGGTCTTGAGATCGCCGTCAAGAGCGAGCCTTACATCACGAACCTCAATCACGCGCGGCGCTCCTTCCCGCGCGCAGCCCGGAGGCGAACGCCCAGTGCAGGTTATACCCGCCGCACGCGCCGTCAATGTCGAGCGCCTCGCCCACGGCATAAAGCCCCGGCACGCGGCGGCTCTCCATCGTTTCGCTGTCAAACTCGGAGACGTCCGCGCCGCCGCGCGTCACCTGCGCGTGCTGCGTGTCGCCCGGACCGAGGACCGAAAGACGGTAATTTTTGATAATGCGGGCAAGCTCGGATGGCTCGCCGCTTTTGGCGCGGCGCGCTACCGCCTCACCGAGCCGCCGGTGGAAAATGCCGGTAAAGAGATCGGCGTCAGATCCGCGCAGCGCTTTCTGCGCTGCGAGCTTTTTCGTGAGTGCGTCCAGAGACAGCTCCGGCATCAGATCAAGCGAGAGCGTGTCGCCCGGAAGGGCATACCGCGAGAGATTCAGCGCGAGAATGCCGCTCACGCCGAAATCCCGGAAGAGAATTTCGCCATCTTCGGTGTAAACACTCTTCCCGCGGCGGATAAGCTCCGCGCGGCAGACGCAGCGCAGCCCCGTGAGACCGCGGATGGATTCCGTGTCGGTCTTGAGCGGGCAGAGAACGGGAGAGAAGGGGATCATCTTGTGTCCCAGCGGACGGAGAAGGCTCGTTCCGCCGCCGGCCGCAGCGATCACGCGGTCGGCAAAAAACTTCTCGCCCGTGCGGGCGGTGAGGGTAAAGCCGCGGCCCTGCGGGGCGACGGCGGTGATCTCCGCCGAGCAGCGCTCCGCAACGCCCAGCGCCTCGCAGCCGAGACGCAGTACGTCGAGCACGGAGGCGGCGGTGTCGCTGCGCGGATAGACGCGGCCTTCTTCATCCGCGACCGTCCAGAGCCCGAGCGAGCCAAAGAAAGAGCGCAGCGCATCGCACGGCATGTCCGCGAGAACGGGCGCGACGAAATCCGGCCGGTTATAGTGCTCCGGCGAAACGTGCGTATTCGAGAGATTGCACCGCCCGTTGCCGGTTTTGAGCAGTTTTTTGCCGACGCGGTTCGCCTGTTCAAAAATCTGAACGTCCGCTCCGGCTTGCCCGGCGGCGATCGCCGCGCAGAGCCCGCCCGCGCCGCCGCCGATCACGGCGACACGGCGCGGCGCTTCTTTTCTTCCCATGGGATGATCCTCCCCGCTTTTTCTCTTATTTGCCGAGCGTTTCGAGCCACGCGCGCACGGCCTCGGCGCTCTCCCGCGCGCTCATGCGCTTGCCGGGCAGAAGGTTGGCCGCGGGGCAGACAGCGCGCAGGATATCGGCCGTCTTTCCCATGTCGCTGCCGCCGGAGGTGGCGAACGGGATCACGGTCTTGCCGGTGAAATCGTAGCTTTCAAGAAACGTTTCAATGATGCGCGGCGCCTGATACCACCAGATCGGGAAGCCGACGAACACGGTATCGTACGGCGCCATATCCTCCACGCGGCCCGCAATGGCCGGGCGGCTGTGCTCGTCCTTCATCTCGAGCGTGCTGCGGCTCTTCTTATCCATCCAGTTCAGATCGGCGGAGGTGTACGCCGTCTCGGGACGGATCTCAAAAAGGTCGCCGCCGGTCGCGGCGGAGAGCGTTTTCGCGGTAGCGATGGTATCGGAGCCGGCGAATATCCGGTCACATACCAGCACGGCCTCGTCCGCGCCCATAGCCAGCGCGCTGCGCAGCATAGGCTCCGCGAGCATCGGGGACATACTCAGCACGGTGACATAAGCCCCGTATCTGTCCTTGAGCTTCAGGGCTGTTTCAAGAGCGTATGCGTCCGCAGGGTTTATTTCGATCGCGCCGCCCGATAGTCTGTCATCGGAAGCGTCATCGGCGCAGAGCATGTCCGTGTAGGTCGCCCGGGATACCATTTTCAGGCATACAAGAATGTTCATAGTGGTTTACCTCCGGAAAATGCCGCATAACACTGATGTATTATGCGGCATTCTTCAGCAGTTAGAGTCAATAAGACCGAACAGATCTATAATGGTGACGTCGTCCGCGGCGTACTTGCCCATGATAAAGCTGTCGTCGGGAGATGCAGTGATGATGGCATTGCTGCCGATCCTTCTCGCGTCGTCCAGACGTACCTCCACCATGCGCTTTGCAACGTAGGGATCATAGCATTCCATGATCGCCGTGCCGACGCAGCGGGACATTTTTCCGTTGAGGAACAGCTCAATATTATCGACACCGAGGGCGGAAACGACTTTCTTGAGTGGCTCGATCTCATCAAGGCCACGCGTCAGCTTAACCGGCTCCTGAAGAGAAGCCTTCAGGTCGGCCTTCCTGAGGCTGAGTCTTCCACCGGAGATAAGCTCCGCAAGGAATGCGGGGGCGCTTACAATCTCAATGCCGTCAAGAAGTGACCACTTTGCATACTGCTCCCTGAGCATGACCGCATCATACGGAGAGAGCACGACGACCTTCTCTGCATTGGACGCCTTTATTGCCTCAGCTGCCCTGACGGCCACGCTCTGCACATCGCCGGTCATCCCCATCATATCACCCAGCAGCGCGCCGGTGGGCGGCTCGTCCTTCAGCGTGGTATAGCCGACCTTTGCCTTATCGAGAATGTTTAGGAAAGAGATCGCGCTGTCAGCACCGAAGCAGCGGCCGGTCTGACCTATGTATACAAGCACATCGGCCGTCTCCGGGAGCGCCTCTATCCGGGCGGCAAGCTTCTCATTGAGCGCCTCGCCGTAGATATTGCCCTTGGTGAGGATATTGTCGATTGCGGTATTGATTGCAGCGGGAGCCACCTCGTTCGCAACGCAGTACATGCGGGCTTCGCGGATGAAGTCCGTGGGCTTCCAGCCTGTCTCGCAGTCGTTGGCGCAGGCATCGCACATCGTGCAGTGGTACATGGCTTCGGCGATCTCGGCGTCAAGCTCTGCGCTGCCGCGCTCTATCATGGACACCATCAGTCCTCTTGCGCGCGGTCCCCAGCCCTCGGAGCCGGTTGCGCCCGCAACCGGGCAGATATGGCGGCACATCCAGCAGAAGCGGCACATATCCGCCTGCTTTTTATTTTCGTTGGAAAACATTTCGGTAACCTCCTTCACACCTTAAAGGCCAAGCTTGTACGGATTCATTATTCCGTTGGGGTCAAGCTCTTTTTTGAGTCCCTCAAGCACCTGCATTGCCGGGCCGTAGTTCTCCTTCATGAGGCGGGAGAGCTTGAGACCGACGCCGTGATGGTCGTTAATGACGCCGCCGTTGGCTATTGCCGCGCGGATCCCGTCATTCCAGATACTGTTATGCAGCCGGATGGCTTCTTCGGTATCCTCGGGAGGGTTCTCTATAATAAAGCGGGAGTAGTTCATGCAGCCCCATTCATACCAGTGAGAGCTATGGGAAATGAATTTGACCCCGGGGTATGCCTCGATGGCCTTTTTCATTGCCCAGTAGACATTCTGGATGTTATCGTAGGTCGCCGTAGTGTCAAGCGTGCCGAACATCTTGGGGTTGTTGAGGGTGATGCCGGGGTAGAAGAACGTGATGCGGTTATCGAACCATTTTTCGCCGTACTCGCTGCCGAGATACTGAGCGCCGTATTTCTCGGCGATCTCCATTATGTATTCTTCTTCGGCGGCGACGATCTTTTCCTTGCCCTCAACGGTCAGATTCAGGAAAGAGCCCTTCTTCTCAAAGCCGATGACCTGCTTTATGATGGAAACCGTCTCTGCCTCGTCAAACAGACGCATGATGGAGGGCTTGACAGTCTGGACGATCTCGCGGCAGGCGTTGTAGCCGGTACTCATGTCGTTGAACAGGAAGGCGTGATGGCGTCTGACTTCGGGAAGCTTCGTGATCTTGAACCTTGCCTTGGTCATGATGCCGAGGCAGCCTTCGCTTCCGACAAACAGATTCAGGAGGTTGGGACCGGATGAGTGCTTGGGAACGGGCAGGGTGTTGATAATGTCGCCATTGGGAAGAACGACCTCAACGCTCAGCACCTGGTCGTCTATCTTGCCGTACTTGGTGGAGAGGATGCCGATGCCGTTATGAGCCAGCGCCCCGCCGACGGTGCAGCAGGTCAGGCAGGAGGGCAGATGCATCACTGAATAGCCGCGCTCATTTGCGTACCATTCGAGGGTCTGGAAGATCATGCCGGTCTCACAGGTGATATAGCCCGATTCGGTGTTGATGTCGATGAGCTTGTCCATACGCTTGACGTCGAGCAGGATGCCGCCGGCCATGGGCAGCGCGCCGCCCTGAGATCCGGAGCCGCCGCCCCAGGTCTGCACGGGGATCTTATAGTAGTTCGCGATCTTCAAAACCTTTGAAACCTCTTCCGCAGATGCGGGGCGAACTATGCAGTCGGGCAGAGCGGGCTGGCCGCCCCGGTCGATTATCATTCTGGGGACCCAGAAATAGTCGGTTGCATATGCAAGCTTATCGCCCATGTTGGTGCTGACATTCTCACGGCCGACAATGTCCTCCAACTCCAGACGAATAAACTCGTTCATAAACCCACGAAACTCCATCTTTTTTTCCTCCTATTGCGTTTCATTACGCCTAAAAATAATTTCGGGGTATCAAGAGATACGATCCGTCACTGTCAAAATTTCACTCAACGACAGGTATGCCGCGTTCTTTGCACACCGTTTCAACGGATGATAGCATATCGCTCCAGCCGGCTATGACCGGCGATATCAGCAGGTTTTCCGTGTCTGTATACAGCCCCCATGCGAGCTTTTCACCGTCGGAAAAATGCACAAGGGATGCTTTTGCGTTGATTGGGAAGAGTGCGTAGCCCCCCGGAATGCGCTGATATACTCCATCATCCGTTACAAAATAAGCCGTCATTGCAGCGGTCACCAGATTGCCCGCGGAGACATACAGGAAGTATCCGATGGCGAGTGGAAGCAGAAGGTACAGCGCGCTCGTTCTCGCGATATAGAAGCTGGATATCTCCGCCAGCGTGAGTATCACGGTCACGGTGAGGTAGCGCTTGATGTAGGCTCTGTCAAGGCGGTATGCTCTAATGGGCAACAGCATGGCCGAGGTTTTCCTCAGCTCTGAGCGCCTGACCCTTGACTCAGTGAATTTATCGGGCTTGGCGCTCTGCAATTCGGCTGTACTGCCGCAGTACGGGCAGTAAAGCAGTACCTCACCGGAGTTGGGAACAGCCCGGCCTGGGGTGAGATATTTTATCCGCTTCCCGTCACGGTAGCTCAGGACGCGGCGTGCGCCGCATTTTGCGCATGTGCATTTCACAAAGGAAAACGCATGCAGACTCCCGGCAGAGCTGTTCCAGTCGTGGGGACGCTTGCCCATTCTGGACGAGCAGGACCGTTCAAAGCGGATGGAGACTATTGCCGCTAGAAGGACTGCAGTGATCATCCCCCACTGCCGGGGACTCGGGCCTCCGTCATAGTATCCAGGGAAAGTCGTCACCGCGAAGAACGCGAGCAGAACGACGGCGGATAAAGCCGATGTGCGGCCTATGCTGTATCTGTTCTGTTCTTTCTTCGGTCTGCCGAGCCGGCTCAGCTGTGCGAAATCAAATTTCATCGTAAACCTCTGATGTGCTCCATGCGGAGTTAAAGATTCATCTGCCGAGATACTCGTGGCCGATCGCATTGGCAGCGAGTATGGCGTTCTTAACTATTTTCTCGTTGATAATAAGCGGCTCATGGTGTATAAGATTGTTGCGGTTAACGGTGTGGTCCACTATCTTGTCCAGATTCTCGTCGCTGGGCTCAATGTTGAGCTGCTCGAGAGTGACAGGCAGATCCACATCCAGCATAAAGCGTATGGTCCTGTCCATTTCCTCTTTGGGTGTGTTCTCAAGGACCATCATGCAGAGAATGCTGAACGCGACCTTTTCGCCGTGGAAGCCATGATCTTTGTGATCTCCGTCCATTTCGGAAAGCCCTGCGTGGATGCCGTGTGCCGCGGCACAGCCGGTATTTTCAAAGCCCAGACCGGAAAGAAGCGTGTTCGCCTCGATAACGTTCTCGACCTCTTCGGTGATAAGGTGCTTCTTCACCGCGGCAAGCGCGTTGCGCCCGTCCTCGAAGAGGATCTCGCTGCACTCGCGGGCGATGGCCATGGCCGCCCTCGTGGGTCTGTAGCCTGTGCCGATGTAGTTCGGTGTGCAGGAATTCCAGTTCGCTCTGGCCTCAAACCAGGTTGCAAGCGCGTCGCCCATACCGGCCGAAAACAGACGTGCGGGTGCGTTTACGATTATCTCGGTATCGAGAAGAACGAGCTCGGAATTGCGCTTTGTCTTGATCGCCTTGATCTGTACGCCGTCGGGTCTGTACAGACCCGCGAGTCCCGCGGTAGGGGCGTCGGTAGCGGCGGATGAGGGGACGATGATGCGCGGGATATCGCAGGTGTCAGCAATGAGCTTTACGGTGTCGATAGTCTTGCCGCCGCCGATACCTACGAGCACGTCCGTGCCGAGTTCCCTTATCTCGGCTGCGGCCTTATCGATCTCCTCCTGCGAGCTTTCACCGCCGAATTTCGCGCAGTGGACTTTTGTCTCGCTGCCGTTGAATATGCTGTCGATGCGCGCTTTGAGAGTATCGAAAATAAAGCCGTCGATAAGAACATAGGCGTAGGTGCCGAGTTCCGAGGTGAACCTGCACAGATTCTCTATTTCACCCGGCCCTTGAATATAACGCATAGGCGAGCCGTAGGCTCTTGAAAAGGTATCTGTCATGCGTTCATCCTCCCGTCACATGACTGCGTTCGGCAGCCACGATGCTATGCTGGGGACGAACACTATAAGAAGCATGGTGATAATGACCACGATGACGATCGGGATCATATAAGGCACGACTTCCTTGAACTTTGCAGGGACGATGCCCATGGACTGGAACAGGTACACGCCGACCGGAGGCGTCAGGCCGCCGAGAACCGTGGAGATGCAGTACCATACGCCGAAGCCTATTGGGTCGACACCGACCTGCATTGCCAGCGGATAGATGACCGGCAGAAGAACGGTCATCGCAGCAACCGTCTCCATGAACATTCCGATAAGGGTCATGAGGGCAAGGATCATGAGCTGGATGAGATACTTGTTGGTGGTAATGCTGAGCATCCACTCGGTAACTATGGTGCCGACATTTTCGATAGCGAATATGTAGCCGTAGACCGCAGCGATACCCATGATCATCATGATCATGCAGGTGCCTTCGGTCGCGGAGCGGAACATGCGGGGAAGCTCACGGATCCTGATGGTGCGGTAGATTGCAAGGCCGCAGATCAGGCCATAGATGCAGGCGACGATACCGGCTTCGGTGGCGGTAAACACGCCGCCGAGGATACCTCCGATGATGATGGCGGGGGTGATCAGCGCCCAGATGGCATCCTTGAAGGTCTTCCAGAGGCGCTTTGCATTGAAATTGCCTGTCCCGGCGTCGACGTTCCACTTCTTTGCGTAGTAGATGGTTATTCCGATAAGGAACGCGCCGATAATAATGCCGGGGATAACGCCGCCGACAAACAGCTTGCCGGTGGATTCGCCCGTGATGGAGCCGTAAACAATCATGTTCATGCTCGGCGGGATGATGGGTCCGAGAGCGCCGGCGCCCGCGATAAGAGCGGCAACGAAGCCTGGCTTGTAGCCGGCCTTCTTGAGTTCGGGAGTGACAAGACCGCCGATGGCGCTGATGGATGCTGCGCCCGAACCGGTGAGAGCGGCGAAGATCATGTTCGCAACGACGCAGACGCAGCCGATGCCGCCGCGCATCCAGGATACAAGTTCGCCGCAGAAGCTGACTATTCTATCGGAGAGCTTTGCCTCGGCCATGATGCCGCCGGCGAGGATAAACAGAGGGCAGGCCATCAGCGACCATGAGTTGATGCCCTTGACGGCCATCTGCACAATGGTGAAAAGCGGCGTGCTGCTGCCGAAGTATACGGCGAGCAGACCCGAGAACCCGATCGCAAAGGCGACGGGAACACCCATGACCATAAATATGAGAAGAAAAATAACGGCTATCTTTATCATTTTCAGTTATCCTCCTTCTCGTTCTTTTCCGCGTTGATCTGATCCATGAGGTTCTCTTCATGAACCAGCTGTTTTTTTGTGTAATGCGGCACAGCGGTGATGTATGCCCAGAGCATGAGCACGATACCTACGGGCACTGCGAGGTAAATATAGCTCCACTTGATTGGGATCGCCGCTGCCAGAGAATTGCCGGTTCTCTGAACGAGAGTGATTGAAGCCGGCAGCAGGATGCTAAGGAACACAATGCCTACGATTCTTGAAATGCAGTAATATATCGCTCTGAACTTGTCGTTCTTGATGATTGAAACAAAAATATCAATTGAAACGTGGCCGTCTTTGCGCACGGTAAGGGATGCACCGACCCATGTGAGCCAGATGCAGAGGAAGCGGATGGCTTCTTCCGCCCAGGTGATTGAAAGGTTCAGGATAAAGCGGGAAAAAACGCTTATTCCTCCGACAAGGACCATGCCGAAAAAGAACACGAAACACGCGAATTCCGTTATCTTGTCAACGATCCTGTCGACCTTCAAGAAAGTATTTACTATCTTATTCAAGGTCTCACTCCTCATTAGCAATATACGGGGCCGAAAGACCCCGTATATTTTCTTCTTAGCTATCTCGATTCTGCTTATGTACCGCAGCTAAGCTTATGCGCCCTTCTCCTGAAGAGTCTTGATCAGGTCGCCAAGACCGTACTGGGTAGCATACTGATCGTACAGGGGCTGCTCGGCCTCGATCATGAGGGCGCGCTCTTCGGCGGAGATCTCATTGATCTCAACGCCGCCGGCAATCATCTTATCAAGCGCTTCAGCGTCGGCGACCTTGCGGCTCTCGACCTGGCTTGCGGAGATCTTTGCGCACTCGGTCAGGATGATCTCCTGCAGGTCAGCGGGGATGGAATCCCACTTTGCCTGGTTGATGGAGATGATATGGATGGTGCCCATGTGGTTGGTCTTGGAGAAGTACTTGGTGACTTCCTGCAGGTTTGCATCAACAAGGGTAGAGGGGTCGGCCTCGCAGCCGTCAACGACACCGGAGGAAATGGAGGTGTAAGCCTCGGACCATGCGGTGGTGGTAGCATTTGCGCCAAGGTTCTTCCAGGTCTCAACATACATGGTTATCTCGGGAACGCGCATCTTGATGCCGGAGACGTCTGCTAGAGAGGTGATGGGCTTGGTAGCCATCATCGCGCCGCGGATGGAGGCAGTGGTGCAGAACAGAGGCTTTACGCCGGAGTCGGCCATGAACCCTGTGGAAGCCTCAAGAATGGTCTCGTAGCAGGCGGCTTCACCGTCGATGCCGTTGTACAGGAACGGCAGGCCGAACACTGCCATTTCGGGAACGTTCAGTGCGTTTGCCCAGGTCGGACCATCGGACAGGCCCATGTCAAGGGTACCGAGGGTGACCATCTCGGCCATCTCACGCTCGGAGCCAAGCTGGCTGGAGGGATAGATGGTCATTTTGATGCGGCCGTCGGATGCAGCAGCCAGATTATCGGCCAGCTCCTGAAGAGCCGCGGCCTCGTTGTGGGAAGCGGAGTAAATGTGGCCGAGAGAGATCTCTACGGTCTCAGTGGAAGCTGCGGGGGCTGCATCGACTGCGGGAGCCGCTGCGGGGTTGTTGGCTGCAGGTGCTTCGGTTTTGCCGCATGCGCACAGGGCGAACACCATAAGCACAGCCAGTATAAGTGCTATTGACTTTTTCATGTCTTTCCTCCTGAAATAGTATTGTGTGTTAGGCCGAAGCCTT
>ERZ1106954.2840-NODE-2840-length-11569-cov-4.022408_pt1 | contig 11569 bp, 6 predicted proteins | sample MGYA00403678_ERZ1106954 | MGnify/ENA primary metagenome ERZ1106954 (study PRJEB35170, sample SAMEA104062445) | human gut metagenome | biome: human gut; feature: human-associated habitat; material: faeces | place: Denmark | collected 2012-08-20 ... | reverse complement strand
GCATGCCTGTCCTTTCATTAAGTATATTCTCCGCGCTACTCGCGCAAAAAAAGCCCTCACACAACGGGAGAGGAATGTGAGGGCTTCTCGCTTCTTTTGAAGCTATATAAAAACAATGCCGCAAATACATTGTTCTTACCATATTGAATTGTATCTATATTATGTAATCTTACTTCTTATTAATCCATGAATATTGCTACCCAGTAAAGGTATCCTTCTGAATCTGCTGCAATACCCACACCAACTCTGTTGTACTTAGTACTTGTCATGCATGCATAATGTGTTGCTGAATTATGCCAGCCATCTACTATCTCAGCGGGGCTTGTCTGATATCTTCCCATAACCTCGCCAAAGTATCCAGCCTGTCCATAATCGGAACAGATAGAAGAAGCATTGCTTCCATCCGGTCTCTTATGCTTGCCATTCTCTATAACAAAATAATCATTATCTGCGTTCTCTGAGGCTCTGACCTGTGCCATGGTGTTAAGAACTGCATCGTACACTACTGGTGCTGCTCCTGCTGCCACCCTTTCAGAATTAATTCTGTCAATAACTTCCATTACAATCGTATTCACAACCGGCTGTTCTTCCTTTGGCTCTTCTATGTAAGCAGCTTCTTCAGTTACATCCTGAACCTGTACTTCCGGCTCTGTAGCCTGTGTTTCTTCGACATCTTCATCTTCTTTGGCTGATTCGGAAGCTTCGATCTCTTCTTTTGCGACTTCTGTCTTAATTGCTGTTGTTTCCTGTGTTTCTTCGGCATCTTCCTTTACTGGAGATGTCTCAGTCTGGGGTTCTGTCTCAACCTGCTGTGCGGTTTCCTGCTCTGCAACAGCATTAGCAACAACCTTGTCCATAATATCAAAGCCAGCTGCACCTGCTGTATTCAATGCAAATGCTGTGCCAACACTAAATACAAGTATTGCAACCGTTATTGTTTTAATTCTGCAAGTTTTGGCTCTCCATAGATGTCTTTTCCGTATTTTGATGTATCTTGAGCAATTAAGATAAGTTCTCTTCTTCCTGTGGCAACAATTTGCTTAGCTTCTTCTATTATATTTTCCATCTTTCTGCTTACGAAATTTCCTCTGATATATGGAATAGCACAATATGTGCATCTATTGCTACAACCTTCAGCAATTCTTATATATGAATATTGTTCTCCAGTTGTAATAACTCTATTCATAAAATTTAAATCTGTGTCGACTAATTTTACGTTTTTTTTGCTCTCAATTTTATCATATACTTCTTTTAGTACTTTTGCAAATACTACTGATGAGTTGCCTTTTTCTTCTGAGTAATCACTATATTTCAAGAAAATATCTACCTCAGGAAGTGCTTTTTCTAGGTCTTCTTTGTATCTTTCTACTAAACAACCTGTTGCAATTAATACCTTACATCTTCCTGTTTTCTTATACTCTGCCATTTCTAAGATTGTATTTATTGCTTCTTCTTTTGCGGATTCTATGAATCCACATGTGTTTATAACAATAACGTCTGCAATTTTAGGATTATTTACAATATTAAACTCATTCTCCTTAAAAATTCCAATCATCATTTCTGTATCTACTAAATTTTTGCTACATCCTAGTGATATGAAGCCTACGTTCATTTTTATTACCTCTTTTTCTATAATTTATAGTTGAAAATAATTACACTTTTTTGCTACATCAAATTTCATTCAAAACGCAGTTACATACACAAAGTATGCTCTATTACCTTTTGAATATTATTTTCCTTAACAAAATTTATTTTTTCAACTTTTTATTTACTATTTACCGTACTTTGCAACTTTTCTAATTTTGATATAATACTATCATAAGTTTTTCTTGAAATTCTGCTTGTATCTCCATTTGCATAATCTTGTGCAAGTTTTTTCATATCTGTTAATTCAAATCTATTTTCTGCTTTTGTTCCATTATCTAACACATATATTGGTGTGTAATCAACTTTTTGCAATACTGCCTTGTCTGAGTCTGAACTCTTTGCAATTTGAATGTTTAAAATAAGCTCTACATCTGCATTTGCATATTTTAAAGTAGAAATATAATTTCCAAGAGAATACGCAACTAGTACATTTTTTCCTTCTTCTGTTTGAATTATTTCCATTGGTTCTACAACTGATGGATGTGAACCTAAAATCATGTCTACTCCATTTTCCACTAAGAATGCTGTTATATTTCTTTGATATTCTGATATTTCCGAGCTGTTTACATCTCCCCAATGCATTATTGCTATTATGTAATTTGAATTTTGTTTTGCATATTCTATGTCTTTTTGTGCAAGTTCTTCTGAATAAATATTAGCTGACTTTTTTTCTTCATCTGTAATTTCATTTTCATTGCTTAACCCGTATGTGTAGCCTAAAAAAGCAACTTTAATTCCATTAATTTCTTTAATGTTTCCTGTAAAATTCGAGCTTTCTTGTTCTTTTGTCTTTTCTTCATCTAGTGTGTTTTCATTTGATTCATCTACTTTGTTTTTAATTCCTGTAATTTCAACATTTTGTTCTTTAATTTTACTTATTGTTGTCTCTAATCCTTGAGTTCCATAATCCAACACGTGATTGTGTGCCAGCGAAACTAGTCCTATTCCCGAATCTTTAACTGCTTTTAGGAATTCAATTGGTGAATTATATTTACCAACACCAGAATATTTTCCATCAACAAAATTTGTTTCTAATGTTCCAATAGCTAAATCTGAATTTTTTACAAATTTTGAAATTCCAGTAAACATATGAGAAAAGTCATATCCATCGTCTATTTTTGCATCATCAATCATATCCATTTGGCACAATATATCTCCAACAGCCGAAATCCTTGCTGTTCTTGTTATTACTGTTGTTTCTCCATTATTTGATGGGCTTGTAAGATTATTTTCTATTGCTGTAAAGATTTCGCCAGTCTGTTTTTCTAGCTCTTCTGCCTGTTTTGCTAATAACTTTCTGTCTTGATATTTTCGTATTTGAATTACACCTTCAGCAACTATAATGACTGCCAGTAAAATCGATACAATAATTATAAAATTTCTATTTGTAATTGTATCTAGTACTACATTTCTTTTTCTAGTATTTCTTCTGTTTCGCATTTCATGCACCCTTTCAACTTTATCCTGTACTATTTTACTATAATCTATCAAAAAAATAAATAGCAATAAAAAAATTGTTAATATTTTCGTATAAGTTCAAAAAAATCAATTGTGCTTTAGACTTTTTTGAACTTATACATCATTTTACCATTCTATTTCTTCTATTGGTGTTGGATTTTTGTTGATGACAATGTCTTCCGATTTTCCATTTTTGAAGTGTATTATTTTATCTGCCATTGGAGCTATTGCGCTATTGTGCGTTATTATGATTACTGTCATATTTTCTTTTCTGCAGGTATCTTGCAAAAGTTTTAAAATCTGCTTTCCTGTGTTATAGTCTAAAGCTCCAGTTGGTTCGTCACAAAGAAGTATTTTGGGATTTTTAGCAATGGCTCTTGCAATTGCAACTCTTTGCTGTTCTCCTCCAGATAATTGTGATGGAAAGTTATTTTTCCTTTCTTTTAATCCAACTTTCTCCATTACTTTTTCTGGACTTAATGGATGTTTGCATATTTGAGTTGCAAGTTCTACATTCTCAATTGCAGTTAAATTTTGAACCAAATTATAAAACTGGAATACAAACCCAATATCTTCTCTTCTATATTTTGTAAGTTGTTTTTCATTGTAATTATTAACATGTCTTCCGTCAATTACAACATCTCCAGAAGTTACACTATCCATTCCTCCAAGAACGTTTAGGGCAGTAGTTTTTCCTGCCCCACTCGGTCCAACAATTACAACAAGTTCACCTTTATTTATTTCAAAATTTGCATTATCTAAGGCTTTAATCTTATTATCACCCATAGTATATTCTTTTACAACATTTTTAAATTCTATGTAGGCCATATTGCCCTCCTTATTTGACAAAGTCAAAATTTTAATTATTTTTCAATCTACACTTTTTAAAGATTCAGTCATACTTATTTTCTTCAAAGTCCTATTTACTGCCAAATTTACTATTTCTGCAAATATTATTGTTATTATAATTCCATATATAAAACACATTTTGCTTATTTCGTAGTTAAACATCATCATATCAAGCTCGCACGTTTTTACCGCATACATCGACAAGAAATATCCCCCAAATAGTCCGAAAAATATTCCAATAACTGTTAATATTCTTGTTTCTTTTGTTATATAATTAAATACCTCTTTATTATAAAAGCCAAGTACCTTTATTGTAGCAAGTTCACGTATTCTTTCACTTATGTTTACATTTGATAAATTATATAAAACTGCGAAGGCAAGCAATCCAGCTGATATTATTAGCACATATACTACTAATTGCATTTGTTCCATTACTGTTACAAAAATATCCTTCGTACCAGATAAGAAGCTTACACCAGCAACTGCTGTATCATCTTGCAATATTATTTTTCCAATATTATCCTCATCATCTTCTGTTGTACCTTCTGCCTCTTTTATTAGCAAAGTATTAGGCTTGAAGCTATTTTCTCCATATAGTTTGTTGTACAAATTACTAGACATATACATATAATGATAGATGTAGTTTTCTGTTATTGCTCCTACTTTTACATCTTTTTCTATATCATCTGTATTTTTTATGGTTATTGTATCTCCAACCTTTATCTTTAATAGGCTTGCAATCTTTTCTGAAATTATTACAGAGTCATCATCTAATGTGTATGTTTCCTTCTTGTGCTTTCTGTTTCTTAATCCTATAAATTCATCTAATTTATCTGACTGCTCTGGTACTACAAGATTTATTGTCTGTGAATTTTGAATGCTTGTTATTTCAACAGTTTTCATGTAACTTGGCAATGTGTCTGCAATTTTATCCAGGCTTTTTACTTTTTCATTTTCATCTTGAATTTGCGTTTTTGTTATGTCATCTTTGAATTCGATTGTTCCATCATATTTAAAAATTTCGCCATACTGATTTGGAATCATGTTTCCTATTGCATTTCTTATGCCAAATCCTGCTATTATAAGCGATGTACAACCTGCTACACCTATTACAGTCATAAGCATTTTTTTCTTATATCTAAATACATTTCTTGCAGTTACTTTATTAGTAAACTTCAACTTTTTCCATATAAATGTTATTTTCTCAAGTATTATGCGTTTTCCAGGCTTTGGAGCCTTTGGAAGCATCAGCTCTGCTGGCTTTTCTTTCAATTCTTTAATACATGTATAAATTGTAGCTCCCAATGTGCAAACAAGTGCAAAACCCAATCCCATAACTCCCATTTCAATGCGAATTATGCAGTCAGCTTTTGGAATAATGTACATCATTTCATACATCATTATTATTATTGATGGTATTAGCTTAAATCCGATTATCATTCCTACTACTCCACCAATTATGGTTGCTAAGAATGCATAAATTAGATATTTAAATGATATTTGAATTTTGTTGTATCCCAACGCTTTCAAAGTTCCAATTTGAACACGTTGTTCTTCAATCATTCTAGACATTGATGTTAGACTAATTAATGCAGCAACTAAGAAGAATACTATTGGGAATGCTTTGGCTAAATTAGCAACTCTATCTGTATCTTGAATATATTCTGCATATCCATAGTTTGAATTTCTATCTAAAATATACCAAGAAGGCTTTTCTATTTTTGCAATTTGAGTCCTTGCATCATTCAATTTTTCTTGTGCTTCATCTAATTTTTCTTGAGATTCTTTTCGAGCATCTGCAAGCTTTTGTTCATTTTCTTCGATTTCTTTTTTAGAATTTTCTAATTTTTGCTCATTGCTCTTTATAGTTTTGTATGTGCTTGTTTTGGTTTGTGCAAGTTTCTTTTTCTGACTTTCCAGCTCTTTTTCATTCTCGTTTATTGTGTTTTCTGCCTTTGCGAGTTCCTGCTTTCCTTGCTCTATTTGAGAATTTATAGAACTTATAGTCTGACTTAAATTTTCTGCCTTTATTCCTTGGCTTGAAAGAGCAGTTTCTATTTGAGAAATTCCTACATTAATCTGACTAAGCCCTGCTTCTAATGCTGTTTTATTTGTAGTTAATTCTGTTATCTTTTCCGCATTTACGTCTGGATTTTGATTTAAGATTTTTAAAGTCTCTTCTATCTGTTTTATTTGACTCTCCACAGTCTGTTTTTGAGTTACAAGATTATCATAGTTAGTTTTTATTTGATTTAAACTATCAACATTTTTCTGTGCCTCTTCTAATTGTGCTTCTGTTTCTTGCTTCTTTGTTTCAAATTCAGACTTTGCGCTATTTAGCTGTGCTTCAGCATCTTCCAATTTTTTCTCTGCATTTGCAAATTCAGTATCAGCCTTTTTTCTTGCATTTACAAGTTCTCTTTCTCCATCCTCAATTTTTGCTTTTCCATCATCAATCTTATTTTGTGCATCTTGAAGTTCATCTTCTGCTTTTTGCTTTTGCTCATCATATTCTTTTTGAGCCTCGTCTAACTTGCTCTGAGCAGTATTTACAATAGAATTATATCTAGCTTGTTTTCTTTCATCAGATATTGCATCTATATTATCTTTTACTTCATCAATTTTTTTCTGGTATTCATCTTTATATGTTTTTAAATTTTTTGCACCATCAGCAGTAATGTATGCAATCGTGTAAACGTCCATATTGAAATTTTCTTTTGGCATATACATATAAAAATTTACCGAACCTGCTCCAAGTTTGCTAGAACCTCTCGACCTAGAAATATATAAAGGAGATTGAACCGTCCCAACAATTTTAACCTTTTTATTTTTTACAGTTGAATCATTGTTACTATCACTTTCTTCATTGCTATCTTCATCATTACTTATGTCTATATCTCCAATACTTGTAGATGATTCAACCTTTTGTGGATTTAATGTGATATAATCTCCAATTTTATATCCAGTCATTGTTAGCAACGAGCTTTCAACCACACATTCATCAGCATTTTGTGGCAAGCTTCCCTCTTTAAGAATTACATTGTTTATCGTATCTGGCATAGACTCAATCTTAACAACATACTCTTTCTTATCATTGCTAAAAGTAGCATCAATGCTATAAGTTCCCACTACTTCTTTAGTTCCATCTACTTGTTTCAATGCTCCTATGTCTTCATCTGTTAAACCAAGTGTTGAAATTACTTCAATGTCCATTACATCTTCATCATCAAAATATGTATCTACAGTATCTTTCATATCTGGACTTGTAGCCGTAATTCCAGCAAAAAATCCTACTCCAAGCAATACTATTGCCACAATAGATAGAAATCGCTTAAATGTATTTTTTATTTGTCTTACACTATCTTTCAAAAGTGATTTTTCCATAATTTATATTTCCTTTCACAAGGTTGTAATTATTTTCTAATCATTAATAATTTTACCATTAAATAAATAGTAATTCAATAAAATTTGGTGAATTTTTTTTAGTTAATTACATGTTTCGACAGACTTTCTCACGGCTTATGTATTATAATTATGTCATTCTCATAAGAAAGGAGGTGAGAATGATGTATCAAAAGCAAAACAAGAGAAGAAAACGCTCGAAGAAATTTTTTAAAGCTTTACATATTATAGTTATTACTCTTAAATATACTTTTAAAATTTTAAAAGAGCTAAAAGCTATTATTGATTTATTCAATAAATAGCAAAAAATCAGGTATGCTGTGAACATACCTGATTTTTTTGGTAATCTTTGATTACCCATTCTCATATGAAATTTAGTGTTATGCATCAAAAGCATTTCATTTATTATTATACTATATTTTATTAGTTTTGCAATATTTTTTCTAAAATTAACTTAAAAATCGTTCGACAATTTCTGCATACTCATTGTAATTTGCCATAGTTAATATTGAAAATTATTTTTCAAATACCGCATTTTCTATTCCTACAATTTCTTGTATTTCTTCCAATATTTCTGGCGTTACGAATAATCCTCCTGCTGGAGCTATTTTTTCTCCATTTATTATTTCTATTTGAGTGTTGTTTCTATCTCCATTGAAGAATTTCAATGTCCCTCTTAGTCTGTCTTTTTGTGTTTCATCTAAATTAGTTATGTTTATGTTTAATCTTTTTTTAGATATTTTTACTGCTTGATTTGCACCATTTTCGTTATTAACTGATATATTTGTAGAACTTGGATTATTGGCTACATCTTCTAAGTTTCTTATTGTTCTTGCAATTATGCTTGGAGCTTCATCTTCTCTTATGCTTAGACGTCCTTCTACAAGTACTATGTTCTCATCTATCAATTCGTTTGAACATTGATTGTAACAATTTTCGAATACGATTACATCTACACTTCCATATAAATCTTCTATTGTTACAAATGCCATTAATTTGTTATTTTTTGTATATTTTTTCTTTATTCCAGTTATTATTCCAGCATATTTTACAAATTGTCCGTCTTTTAATTGTTGTACTCTTCCAGCTAATTTTTCTGGTGACACATCTTCTTCGTTTTCTGTGCTAACTAATTCGCTTGCGTCTCTCATTTGAAGTGTGTTCACATCTGCAAATTTTTCTATTAGCTCTCTATATTTTTCAAGTGGATGTCCAGATACATATATTCCGAGCATCTCTTTTTCCATTGATAATAATTCTTGATCTGAATATTCTTTTAAAGTTGTGTATTTGTATTTTAGCTTTTCCATATCGTCTTTGCTTGAGTCTGTTTGTGAAATTGCCATATCAAACATCGAGACTTGGCCTTGTATATTTTTTCTTGATGCTCCAGAAATTGTATCTATTATGTCTTCAAATGAAGCCATTAGTGTACTTCTAGTTTCTGCAAAATTGTCAAATGCTCCTGCTTTTATTAAACTCTCTATACATTTTTTATTTACGGCTTCGCCTTCCATTCTCTCGCAGAAGTCTGTAAAACTTATGTATTCTCCATTCTTTTCTCTATTTGCAACAATCGTGTCTACTGCGGCAAGTCCAACATTCTTAATACTTCCAAGTCCGAATCTTATTTTGCCACCATCTACCGTAAACTTCGTATAACTCCTGTTAATGTCTGGCTTTAGAATTTCTATGTTCATTCTTTTACATTCATCAATATACTCTGGAATTTTATCAAGATTTCCTAAGAAGCTGTTTAGCATTGCTGCCATAAATTCTGTTGGATAATATGCTTTTAAATATGCTGTTCTATATGATACAACTGCATAGCAAGCAGCGTGTGATTTATTGAAAGCATATTTTGCAAATTCAGACATCTCGTCAAATATCTTGTTAGCAGATTTTTCGTCTATTCCATTTCTTACACAGCCTGGTACTATTATGTTCCCATTTTCGTCTACTTGACCATGTATAAATATTTCTCTTTCTTTTGCCATCACTTCTAGTTTTTTCTTACCCATGGCACGACGTACCAAATCTGCACGTCCTAGCGAATATCCAGCTAAGTCCCTAACTATCTGCATAACCTGCTCTTGGTAAACCATACAGCCATAAGTTACTTTTAATATTGGCTTTAGGCTGTCATGTGTGTACACAGCATGGTCTGGGTCTTTTTTATTCGAAATATATCTTGGAATTTGATCCATTGGTCCAGGACGGTACAATGAAACTCCGGCAATTAAATCTTCCAAACAATCTGGTTTAAGTTCCTTCATGAAGTTTGTCATTCCTTGACTCTCAAACTGGAATATTCCCATCGTGTTTCCGTCTTGCCATAATTTGAATACCTTTGGATCATTCATTCCTTGGTCAAATTTTACATCAATGCCCCTATTTTTCTTAACCAAATTTATTGTATCTTGTATAACTGTTAGAGTTCTAAGTCCTAAGAAGTCCATCTTTAATAGACCTAATTCTTCAAGAGTAGTCATTATGTATTGTGTTGAAATCATTCCATCTCTTACATATAGTGGAACATATGTTACAACTGGGTCTTTTGTAATAACTATACCACAAGCATGTGTTGAAGCCTGTCTTGGCATTCCTTCCAATGCCATTGCAATATCTAATAATTTCTTAGTTTCTGGATTGTTTTCATACTCATCTTTAAATTCCTTGTTTTGCTCCAGTGCCTTTTTTATTGTGATGTGTAGCTCGTTTGGAACCATTTTAGCAAGTTTATCGGCTGTCGCATAGGGAACATCTAAAACTCTTCCTACATCTCTTATAACCATTCTGGCAGACATAGTTCCAAAGGTAATAATCTGCGAAACATGGTCTGGACCGTACTTTCTAGAAACATAGTCTATTACCTCTTGTCTTCTTTCATAACAGAAGTCAACGTCAAAATCGGGCATGCTTATTCTCTCTGGATTTAAAAATCTTTCGAAAAGTAAAGAATATTTCATTGGGTCTATATCTGTAATTTCTATAGCATACGCGACAATAGAACCAGCTCCTGAACCTCTTCCTGGTCCTACTGGTATTCCTTGAGTTTTAGCATAATGTATGTAATCCCATACAATCAAGAAATAGTCAACATAGCCCATTTTCTTGATTACGCCTAACTCGTAATTTTTTCTGTCTATAATTTCTTGTGAAGGATTATCTCCATATCTATTTTTTATTCCATCATTACATAGCTTTTCTAGATAATCGTAATGTGTAGCAAATTCTTCTGGCACATCATAATTTGGAAGTATTGTGTGTCCAAATTCAAAGGTTACATTACACTTATCTGCAATCTTTACAGTGTTTTCTATTGCTTCAGGCACACCAGAGAAAAAGTCTGCCATCTCTTCTGGTGACTTAATATAAAGCTCGTCTGTTTCAAACTTCATTCTATCTTCGTCGGTAATCTTTTTGCCAGTCTGAATACAAAGCAAAATCTCATGGTTGTAAGCATCTTCTCTTCTTAAATAGTGCGAATCATTTGTTGCAACAAGCTCTATGTTCAACTTTCTTGAAAGTTCAATTAGCTTTTGATTTACTAAAACTTGCTCTTTAATTCCATTGTTTTGTATTTCTAGATAATAATCTTCTCCAAATACATTCTTAAACCATGTAGCAACTCTCTCAGCCTCTTCCATATCCCCTTTTAGAATTGCCTGAGAAACCTCTCCAGCCAAACAAGCACTACAACAAACCAATCCTTCATGATATTTTTCTAGCACTTCTTTATCAATTCTTGGCTTGTAATAAAAGCCTTCTGTAAATCCTATAGAAATAAGTTTTGTAAGATTTTTATAGCCCTCATTATCCTTCGCAAGTAAAATTAAGTGGTTATACCTTGCATCAATATTAGGGTCTTTATCCTCTCTTCCTCTTGGGGCAACATAAACTTCGCAACCAATTATAGGCTTAATTCCATTTGCCAAACATGCCTTATAAAAATCGATTGCACCAAACATAACGCCATGGTCTGTAATAGCCATAGCCTTCATTCCAAGCTCTTTCGCTCTAACTGGTAAATCTTTAATTCTGTTTGCTCCGTCTAGCAAACTAAATTCACTATGCACGTGTAAATGTACAAAATCTAGCATTGTTTCTCCCCCATTTGTAATATTTTGTCTAATTCTATCATCAAAAGGGAGATTTTTCAATACAGATTATATTCTTTTCTCTTTAATTATAATAAAAATTTAAGAGGTTC
>ERZ1106954.2836-NODE-2836-length-11573-cov-5.193350_pt1 | contig 11573 bp, 5 predicted proteins | sample MGYA00403678_ERZ1106954 | MGnify/ENA primary metagenome ERZ1106954 (study PRJEB35170, sample SAMEA104062445) | human gut metagenome | biome: human gut; feature: human-associated habitat; material: faeces | place: Denmark | collected 2012-08-20 ... | reverse complement strand
CTGGCATGGGCAAGAAGCCAACATTCCCCATCAATCCTCAGCTTTTTATATAAAGGCATTTTCCTCATAAATTCCACATATTCCGGCAGTGTTTTAACTGCTCCGGGGAATGCTGGAACATTCAGTGATTTGAATTCGAATATTCAAGCCAATTCAAACATAATTTTAGATAAAGATTATAAATATGATTCTTCAGCTGACAGTTCTTTATCATCAGGTATTATAATTAATAAAGATACAACTATTGATGGAGCATCACATATAATAAGTGGCAGTAATTCCAAAGATGTAAGGTTGTTTGCTGTTAATAAAGGCACTTTAACTTTAAAAAACATTATAATAACTGATTTGAATTATAATGCAGATGATAAAGGAATAATTTATCAAAATGGAGGTAATCTTGTTCTGGATAATGTTACTTTTCAAAATTCAGGATATAAAAGTTTAATATGGGCCGATGGAGGTTCATTAACTGTAACTAATTCTTATTTTGTTAATAACAATGCAACTAACATATTCAGAGTCAGCGGATATAATTCTGTTTTTATAAATAATAATGTAATAATGAATAACAATATTTCCAATGCATTGCTTGAAAATGGATTAAATGTAAACACAATTGACAATAATATTTTTATAAACAATATTAATCATGTAAATATTGAATATATTAAAAGCTGCAGAGATAATTACTGGGGTACAAATGCAGCTACCTATGGTTCTGTGGGAATACTGTATAAATGTAATTTTACAGTAGCTAAACTAAGTATTGTGGGTAATAATACTATTTTTGGAGATTCTGATTATCAGATTGTGTTTAACAATACAAAGTTACCAGTATTTGACCTTAATGTAAGTATTGATGAAAAATATGCTAGTGTAAATCAGAGTACCATAACTATTAAAAACGGTACTGCAAGTGTTGGCATAAGTCCCAAAGCTAATGGTGTTGCAGCTTTAAGTGTTGGTAAAGGTTTAATTAAAGATTCCAATACTAAAAATATTAAAATTAATCTTGACGGAAGTATTGATGAGTTATGGGTAGCAGCTACTGGTAACGATAATAATGACGGCAGTAAAGACAGACCATTAGCCAGCATAACCAAAGCTATAGAATTAGCTAAATCCGGTTACACTATTCATATAATGGATGGGGAATATTCTCAAAAAGTTTTGGAAATCAATAAAACATTGTCATTTATTGGTGAAGGCAGTGAAGTTATTGTAAGGGGGATCGGAAACCGTGTATTTTCATGTACTGAAAACGGAAATAATCTGGAATTTATTAATATTACTTTTGTAAATCTAATATCAGAAGAAACAAGATCTGCAGCTTTATATATTGAAGGTGATGGTAGTCTTAAAATAATTAACTGTACTTTTAGAGATATTGGTGCTAGATATGGTGCTATGAATATAGGTACTACTGCAAATGCAGAAATTAAAAACTGTACGTTTGAAAATGTAATTGGAACTGCTTCTAGATCATCTATTATCTATATTTCCGGAAGTGGTGAGTATATTTTTGACGGATTATCTATTTCAAATTCAAAATTAGCTGACAATGTTGCAGAAAACAGTAAGTATGCATATTTAAGAGGAATATTTTATATTGATAATCAAAATGCAGTTGTAACTTTAAATAATACGGTTATTAGAGGTTCATCAGGTCCAATGCAATCAGTTATTGAGTCAAGAAGTAAATTAAATATCCTAAATACTATAATTGTGAATAATACTGTTGGCATGACTTCTACAGGATACGGCCAATATCTTATTTACGGATCAAGTGCAAATGCCAATATCAATATTGAAAACAGTGTAATTTCAAACAATACTGCTGAAAATGCTTTAGAAAGTGAAATTTTCCAGCTTACTAATGGAAATACTCTTAATGTTACATATTCAAGTATTGTTGATAATAAATTTAACAAAATATTCAATGTTAAATCAGGAAATGCTGCAGTTACTCTGGATTATAACTGGTGGGGAAATAATAGTGTGTCTGATGATAAAATCAGTAAATGGATTATAATGACTACACCTGAGAATATAACTGCTGAAAAAGGTAAAACAATTGATGTGGAAGTATATTTCAATCATTATACAGATACAAACGGTAAAATTTATGATTTGGATATAAATGTTCCAATTACTGTTAAATTCAGCGCAGTCAACGGAACTTTATTAAACAATGTTGCAGCTAGTGTTAATGGAATAGCTAGTGTTTCATACACTGTAAATAATAATGATACAATCACTGTAAAATCAGGTAATCAAACAGCCACAATTAATATTATTTCCAAAGTCATTGATGCTATTTGGGTGTCAGCTGAGGGTAATGATGCAAATGACGGCAGTGAAAACTCTCCGGTAGCTACAATAGCTAAAGCAATTGAACTGGCTAAAAATTCATCTACAATATATATTATGGAAGGAAGTTATTCTCAAGGTCAGATAACAATAAATAAGGAAGTATCCATTACAGGTTTAGGCAAAGTTATTTTGACTAATAATGCATTTATCTGCAAAGCAGATAATGTGGAATTTAATAACATTATATTTTCACAAAATAATGGTTCTTCAGTTTTAAAAGTATATGGAAATAATATTAAAATATATAACTGTACATTCAGCAGTGTTAATACTGATTTGGGAGTTTTGTATCTTTCTTCAGGTTCTGTCGATATTGTTAACACTGTAATAAACAATGTAAACAGCAGATATTTAATTTCAATTTCTAAAAATACTATTTTAAAGATGTCAAATTCTATTGTTGATGAAAATAACCTTGAAAACAGTATTTTTTATCTTGGAGACGGGTCTTCTTTAAATGCAGATTATTGTATTATCACTAACAACAGATTTGCTGATTATGTAAGTATTGAAGAAGGTGGTGAATCTGTAATTTCTCTAGATTATAATTGGTGGGGAACTAACACACCAGCAGGAAAGGATATTAAAAATTGGGTAATAATGAATGCTCCTGAAAGTATTTCTGGTGAAAAAGGAGAAATAGTAACTGTTGATGTTGATTTTAACCATTATATGGATGTTGATGGTAAAATTCATACATTAACAAAACATATTCCTGAAACAACAATTTATTTTGATGGAAATATTTTAAACACTGTTGACGGATTAGCTACTTTTTCATATACTGTAGGAAACAGCAATAAAATTGTTGTAAAGTCTGCTAATCAAAGTTCCGTCATTGATGTCATTATAAAAGAGGTTAAACGAGATATTTGGGTATCTGCAGAAGGTAATGATGAAAACAATGGCAGTCAAGACAGTCCTGTAGCTACAATCAAAAAAGCTTTGGAGTTAGTAAGTGACGGATCTTCAATTTACATAGCACCTGGAACCTATTTGGAAGATGGACTGGAAATAACCAAATCAGTAAATATAATTGGTTCAGGTAAAGTCATTATTGATGCCAATAATGGCGGCAAAATAATTTCTACAACAAACAAATCTGCTGTTATTAATTTAGCTAATTTGGAACTAACAAAAGCAAAAAGCAATTTTGGTTGTGTAATATATAATTTAGGAGCTAATTTTACACTAAATAATATAAGCATCTATGATAATGAAATAACTGATGCTTTAGCTAATACTATGAGTGCAATTTACAATACTGGAGTAATGACAATTAACAACTCTAAAATAATCAATAATATTGGCTATGGATTAATATACAGCAGCAATAATCTTATATTAATTAATTCAACTGTATCTGGAAATGATATTAGTTCAGGTACTTCATCATATGGAATTGTTTATTCTACTTCAGGTATTGTAAAAATATTCAATTCCAATATTACTAACAATATTGCAAGATTGGGAACTGTTTATATTTCCAATGGGGATCTTATAGTTGAAAACTCTATTTTTGAAGCTAATAATGTCATATTGGGAAATGGAGGAGCTATCACTCTATTTTCTTTAAGTTCTAAATCAAATATAACTAATGCTACATTTAGAGATAATGCAGCTGCTAGAGATGGTGGAGCTATTTTAGCTAAAGGTGATGTGAACATATTAAATTCCATATTTGAAAATAATGCTGCAGGTAATGGATATTATGGAAATGCAATTTATAATTATGGTAATTTAAACATTCATTATTCAGTATTATTGGAAAATGCTTCCTCCAATTATGTAATTTATAATTATGGATATAATCCGTCTGCTAATGCACAATACAACTGGTGGGGAACTAATAATGATCCTTCAAGATTAGTTGGTGCAGGTCAATGGGATGAATATACTTCATGTGAGGATGTGGATGTTTCAAATTGGATTGTTATGGGTGTAATTCCAGACATTATTGAAAATATCACAGGAAATCAACTTATAAAAGTTTCATTTGATAAATATCATGGAAAAGATGGAAAACTTTATGATTTAACTAAAGCTCTTCCGGAATTTAATGTTAAATTTAGTGCGATTAATGGCACATTATCAGATAATTTGGCTAAAGTTATTAATAATGTAGCTTGTGTTAATTACACAATATCTGACAATGATACAATTACTGTAGAATCTGGTGATGAAATATTTAATATTAAAGTTATTGTAGCTAAAGAAACCTCAATTATTTTAATCAATGTTGAGGATATTGTTGTAGGTGAAAATGCTACAATTGATGTATTTGTCAATAAAAATGCAACAGGTAGTGTGATTATTGGTGTTAACAATAAAAATACTACTGTTAATATTAAGGATGGTAAAGCCAGTTTAATTGTAAGTGACTTGACTGCAGGTAAATATGATGTTGTAGTTAAATATAGTGGAGATATTAATTATGGAACCAGCAAGAACATAACTTCATTTAATGTAGGTAAAATAGCTAAATATGATGTTGATGTTGATATTTCCAAAGTTCAAAGTGGAGAAAATGCTACAATAACTGTAATCTTACCAAAAGATGCAACAGGAAATGTTACAATAATTGTTGCAAATAAAAAGTATAATGCGACTGTAGTTAATGGAACTGCTAAAATTATCACTGATGTATTAGATGATGGTACTTATGATGTTGTTGTGTATTATTCAGGAGATGACAAATATCTTAATTCTGTTAAACAACTTAACATGACTGTAGATATTAATAAAAATGTTAACTTAAAAGCAGATGACATTGTCATGTTTTATAAAGATGGAACTAGATTTATAGCTGTTTTAACTGATTATAAAGGCAATCCAATAGCTAATGAAACTTTAATATTTGTAATTAATGGTGTAAAGTATACTAAAATTACTGATAATAATGGAACTGCTTCAATGGCACTTAACTTAATGCCTGGAGTATATGAAGGATTAGTACTGTTTAATGGAACTTTAAATTACAACAATATCTCTGTTAAATGTAATATAACAATTAAATCTACGGTTATTGGTTGTGATATTGTTAAAATGTTTAGAAATGCAACTCAGTATTCTGCTTTGTTTTTGGATAGTAATGGTAATCCTTTGGTTAATGCTGCGGTTAAGTTTAATATCAATGGTGTTTTCTATACTAAAATTACCAACAGTGAAGGTATAGCTACTTTAAATATCAAATTGCTTCCGGCAGAGTATATAATAACCAATTATAACTTGGTTACCGGTGAGGAAAACTCTAATAAGGTTACTGTCAAGTCATTGCTTGTTGATAACTCTGATTTGGTTAAATATTACTTAAACGAGTCCAAATACACTCTTAAGGTGATTGGTAAAGACGGTAAAGTTGCAGCAGGTCAGGAAGTAAGCTTTAACATCAACGGAGTATTCTACCACAGAGTATCTGATGAAAATGGAATTGTAAGTTTAGGCATTAAATTACGTCCTGGAGACTACATTGTAACAGCAGAATATGAAGGATGCAGAGTATCCAACAATGTTAAAGTACTGCCTACTCTTGTTACAAAAGATCTGGTCATGAAATACATGGACGGCAGCAGCTTCACAGCACAAACACTTGACGGTCAGGGAAATCCATTGGCTAATCAGAAAATATCATTTAATGTAAACGGAGTATTCTACCACAGAACAACAGATGAAAACGGTATGGCCAGCCTGAATATACGCTTAAACTCAGGTAAATACATCATAACCTCCATCTGGAACGAATACCAAATAGGAAACAACATTACAATTGCTTAAAAAAGAGGATTTCAAATTCTCTTTTACTTTTTTTAATAAAAACCTTTATATACTTTAAATGTCTATTGTTATATGATATTATAACACGCATTATAATTTCATTTAGTTTTCGTAAATTGTATTTTTAGGTTTACCCAAAACATTTATATATGTTAAATAACTATTGTTATATAGCATTATAACATGTGATATATTTTATATTGAAAATCATAATATTCATCATATTTAGTTTAGAAGGGATAAAAAAAATATGGGATTTTTAAAAATATATGTTATGATGTAGTAATATTAAATTTAAAAAAATTACAGGTGATTATATGGTAGAAAAAAGACAATACAAATCATCCACATTAGGTGTACGTGCAGGTCAAGAACCGGATCCGGTTACTGGAGCATGTGCTGTACCGATTTATCAAACAAGCTCATATGTATTTAAGGACGCTGCAGAAGCAGCAAGGAGGTTCGGATTACAGGAATTTGGTCAAATTTATTCCAGATTAACTAATCCAACAACTGAAGTATTTGAAAAGAGAATAGCTGCTATTGAAGGAGGTAATTCTGGATTAGGTACTTCAAGCGGTCTTGCAGCAATTACTTATGCAATTTTAAACATTACCTCTCCAGGTGATGAAATCGTATCTGCAGATAATCTTTACGGCGGAACTTACCAGCTGTTTGATTACACCTTTAAAGATTTGGCAAGAAATGTTAAATTTGTGGATTCAAGTGATTTGCAGGCATTTGAAGATGCAATTACTGATAAAACCAAAGCAATTTACTGTGAATCTATAGGCAATCCGAAACTGGATGTTCCGGATTTTGAAGCTTTAGCTGAAATTGCTCACAGTCATGACATCCCGTTAATTGTAGACAATACAATTGGTGTCGGTTTGGTAAGACCTTTGGAACATGGTGCTGATGTTATTGCAGCATCTGCAACCAAATATGTTGGAGGTCATGGAACTTCCATTGGAGGATACATTGTAGATTCAGGTAAATTCAATTGGGGTAATGGTAAATTCCCGCAATTTACAGAACCTGATCCAAGTTATCACGGATTGGTATTCTGGGATGCATTTGGTGATGTTCCGGAACTTGGAAATATAGCTTTTACCTTAAGGGCCAGAGCAAGATTATTACGTGATTTGGGGTCAACTCAGGCACCAACTAACAGTTTCCTGTTTTTACAGGGACTTGAAAGTTTGGATGTAAGAGTAAAAAGACATTCTGAAAATGCTTTAAAAGTAGCTAAATTCTTGGAATCACATCCTAAAGTTAAATGGGTAAGTTATCCTGGTTTGGAATCTCACCCTTCACATGAAACTGCTAAAAAATACTTAAACGGTTATTATGCAGGTATTTTAGGTGTAGGTATTGAAGGCGGTGAGGAAGCAGGTAAGGAATTCATCAATAACTTGGAATTATTCTCTCTTCTTGCAAATATTGGTGATGCAAAAAGTTTAGCAATACATCCTGCAAGTACTACTCATCAGCAACTTTCAGAAGAAGAACAATTAGCTACTGGTGTTACACCGGACTTTGTAAGGTTATCTATTGGTCTTGAAGACGCAGATGACTTAATTGATGATCTTTCACGTGCTTTAGATAAAATTTAAATTTTAATAAAAAAATAAAAAGGAGATTATAAGATGTATTTGGATAATTCAGCAACTACTGCAGTTAGTGAGGAAGTACTAAACGAAATGGAGCCTTATTTCAGGGAAGCCTATGGAAATCCGTCTACTTTGTACTCTGTTGGCCGCGAAGCTAAAAAGGGTTTAGATAAAGCAAGACAAAGAGTGGCTGATGCAATTAATGCAGATCCTAAAGAAATAATATTCACTAGTGGAGGATCAGAATCTGATAATTTAGCTATTAAAGGTATTGCTTTAAAATTAAAAGGTAAAGGAAACCACATTATCACTTCTGAAATTGAACATCCTGCAGTTAAAGAAACACTCCATTTCCTTGAAACTTTAGATTTCAAAGTAACCTACCTGCCGGTTTATGAAAACGGTATTGTAAAAGTAGAGGATGTTAAAGATGCGATTACTCCAGAAACAATCTTAATTACCATTATGCATGGTAATAATGAAATTGGTACTCTTCAGCCAATTGCCGAGATTGGTAAACTAGCCAGAGAACGTAAAATTCTTTTCCACACTGATGCAGTTCAGACATTCGGTAAAGTTAAAGTGGATGTTGAAGAATTGAACGTTGATTTATTATCCTTATCATCTCATAAAGTTCATGGTCCAAAAGGTGTTGGAGCATTATATATTAAAAAAGGTGTTAGAATAACTCCTCTTATTCATGGTGGTGGCCAGGAAAGAGGAATCAGGTCAGGTACTGAAAATGTTCCAGGTATTGTTGGATTCGGTAAAGCATGTGAAATAGCTAATAATAATTTGGAAGAAAATTATGCAAGATTAGTTAAAACAAGAGATGAAATTATTGAAAAAGTATTGGATGCAGTTCCTGAATCTTATCTTAATGGTGATAGGAATGAAAGACTGCCTAATGTCATTAATTTCAGATTCTCATCTATTGAAGGAGAATCATTAATTCTCCTTTTAGATGCAAAAGGATATCAGGCATCAACAGGGTCAGCCTGTTCATCTAAAACTTTAGAAGCATCTCCTGTATTAAAAGCTCTTAATCTTGATGATGTTGATGTACATGGTTCCTTAAGAATATCTTTAGGTTCCCAAACTCACTTCGATGATGTTGACGGTTTAGTAGAAGCAATTAAAGAGTCAGTAGCTACTTTAAGGAAAATGTCTCCTTTATGGAATTCTGATGAAAAATATGAAGAAATGATGGGTCAAAGTAAATAAATTAAGGTGTTAAATATGTACAGTGAAAAAGTTATGGATCATTTTGCAAATCCAAGAAATTCAGGAGAAATGGAAAATCCTGATGGAGTAGGAACAGTAGGAAACCCAACCTGCGGGGATTTGATGACTATCTATATTAAAGTTAAGGATGATGTTATCACCGATATTTCATTCCAAACCTTCGGTTGCGGAGCAGCTATTGCTACAAGCAGTATGATTACTGAAATAGCTATTGGCAAAACATTGGAGGAAGCATTAAAAATTAGCCGTAATGACGTGGCAGAAGAATTGGACGGTCTTCCACCAGTTAAAATGCACTGTTCCAATTTGGCTGCAGATGCACTTAAGGCAGCTATTGATAACTATTATGAAAACTCAAATTAAACTTGTTCGGGATTTACAATTATAGTTTTCCTTGATTGGCAATAGTGGCGGTGTTGATTTTTTAAAAAGTTAAACCGCCAAGCTATTTGAATATTAAAAAATAATCACGAGTTTATTAATATTGTGAAAATAATCAATAGTGTTATATACTTTAAAATATAAACTTTCTTTAAATTATTATGAGGAGATGTTTGTATGGTAGAATATGGAAAAATATTCAAATGTGAAGACTGCGGAAGCATAGTTGAAGTTTTAGTAGATGCACACGAAGAAAAAGCTTGCTGTGACTCTTCTAAAAATATAATCGAACCTCAAACTGAAGGAGATAAAGCTCCTAAACATGTTCCGGTTATATCAGTTGATGGGAACGAAGTTACAGTTGCTGTTGGTGAAGTTCAACATCCGATGGACGATGACCATTTCATCCAATTTGTTGAATTAATCGTTGGTGATGAAAGATATATCAAACATTTCAAACCAGGCGATGTTCCAAAAGCTACATTTACTGTTGATGCAGATTTACTTGCTGCAAACGAAGCAATTGCAAGGGAATTCTGTAACTTACACGGCCTTTGGGCCAGCCAATAAATTTTAAGATGCTTTTCTTAAAATTTATTTCTTTTTTTTTACTGTGGAATAGGATATTTTCATAGATGAGCAGCTTATTTGACAGCTATTATTATTTTGTTTAATTGATGTTTAATGTTATGAAAAATATGGTATTAAATAGTATTAATCATCAACCTGGTGTACAAGTTAGACAATTACCACACAAGTTATTATCTATGAATGATGACAGTACTTATTTTATTCAATTTATCACCAAGAATGTGCGATATGCTTTTGGATTTACATTGAATCAATGCCTAATTAGAGAGGAATATTTATATGTGTTTCCTAATGGAAGACAGCAGAAAATTTATGAAAGACAAAATGATACAATAATACCTGGTGATAAATATAAAGGTAAATTTGAATTATGTAAATCGGCATTAAAACCTAATAGATTACTATTATCGTGTGCAGCAAATTTTAGTCAGATAGAAGATATTATGCATGTGTTTAGTTTTTTCAGAGATGAACTTATTATATATACAAATGGAATAAATAATAATTGGCTAGAGTATTCTTTGAAAACTATTGCTACAGATGATAAAATGAAGAAAAGCGTTTTAAAATTATTAAATAATTTTGGGACAGGAATCAAGGATTTAATAATTGATATTAAAGAAAAAAAGTTGAATTATGATGAAATACCATCATTTTTATCTGATGAAGTAAAATTAGAAATAATTAAACAAAATGCTGTGGCTATAAATACAAGTGTTGTGTATGAGCAATTTCAAGTAGATTTATTGCGTGATGAATCGCAAGGCATTAAAAAATTAATTGAATTTATCTGTCCTTTTATTGATATTATTTTCAAAGGAAAAATATTGATTTGTGATGAAATTGAAACAAGTTTACATGAATCAATAGTATATGAAATATTTAAATATTTTAAGTATAGCAAGTTAATAACTGGCGAATGTCCTCAGATGATTTCTACAACACATGATACAAGTCTTTTAAATTTAAACTTGTTTAGAAGAGATCAAATTTGGTTTACAGAATTAAATGTCAATGAGCGTTCTACAGATTTGTACTCATTGTCAGAAATTAAAAATGTTAGAAAAGATGACAATATTGAAAAAGGATATATTTCTGGTAAATATGGTGCTATTCCAATGTTGAATAATGATTTTTTTACTAAAAAGTGATAAAGAGGAATTTGTATGGAAAGAAGTATATCTTTATCACCTCGAATTGAAGAAAAGCGAGAGAAAAATGATGTTCAACAGCAAGTAGTTGAATTTGATTTAGAAAAAATTAAAAACCATTTTGATGATAATGTGTTTAATATAGAACAAAATTTCGAAATTGTAGATAAAATGATTGATATTAATGAAATTGATAAAAGTAATAATATATTACGCTCTCAAATTGTTTTTTTGGAAAGTGCTTTAGATTTTTACATTCATGAATTAAGTAAATTTGGCATAATTAAAATGTTCAACGGATATTGGTCTAAAACTGAACGATATAATAATTTGAAAGTTGATATGAAATTAATTGATTCAGCTATAAATAACCCAGAATCTAGTGATTGGTTGCTAAAATATATAAATGATAAAAATAAAAGAGAAGTGTATATTTCTTTTG
>ERZ1106954.2829-NODE-2829-length-11599-cov-3.595374_pt1 | contig 11599 bp, 6 predicted proteins | sample MGYA00403678_ERZ1106954 | MGnify/ENA primary metagenome ERZ1106954 (study PRJEB35170, sample SAMEA104062445) | human gut metagenome | biome: human gut; feature: human-associated habitat; material: faeces | place: Denmark | collected 2012-08-20 ... | reverse complement strand
TATGCGGGATTTTTGCAAGATGTGCAGGATTTTCGCAATGTAAACTGAATGCTCAGAATCTGAGCGCGAAAACGGCGAAATGCTCAGGATCTGAGCGTGACTTTCGGCGTGTGCGCCACTATAATGGGTGTGAAACAAGGGCATGACAAGCGTGGGGAAAGGAGGTTCAGGGCTGAAGGTATGTCCGGTTCTCGTTGCTCTTGCAGGATTGACACGGGGGTTCCTGCATGGAATCTCGATCGAAGACACATTCTGACGTTTGGAGGCGTACTTAATATGAAAAAGCTCTGGTATCTGACAATCGCGCTCGTTCTGATTCTGGCCGCGCTTTCCGTTCCCGCCGTAGCGGCGGAGGAAGAACCGACCCAATATACGAGCGGAGACTACCGCTACACCCTCCGGCTCGACGAAACCGCGGCGATAGCCAAATACACAGGCTCCGCATCAGAGCTGTCCTTTCCGGATACGCTGGATGGGCATGTCGTAACCGCCATCGGAGACAAAGCATTCGCTTCCTGCGGCTCCCTCACGAGCGTCACCATCCCGGACGGTGTGACCTCCATCGGAAACAGTGCGTTCTATTCCTGCGATTCCCTCACGAGCATCACCCTCCCGGGCAGCGTGACCACCATCGGCGACTATGCGTTCTATTCCTGCGACTCCCTCACGAGCGTCACCATCCCGGACGGCGTGACCTCCATTGGCAACAGTGCATTCTATTCCTGCAACTCCCTCATGAGTATCGCCATTCCGGACAGCGTGGTCTCCATCGGTAAAAGCGCGTTCATTTTCTGCGGCTCCCTCACGAACATCAGCATTCCGGACGGCGTGACCTCCATCGGTGATTATGCGTTCTCTTTCTGCAACTCCCTCACGAGCATCAGCATCCCGGACAGCGTAACCTCCATTGGCGACGGCGTGTTCTCTTCCTGCTACTCCCTCACGAGCGTCAGCATCCCGGATAGCGTGATCGATATGGGCAGCAATCCGTTTCTTGCGTGCGAGAAGCTGACTCAGATTATGGTATCGCCCGACCATCCCGTTTTTGCGACTGTTGACGGCGTATTGTTTAACAAGTCCGAGAAAAAACTTGTCTGCTATCCATATGCGTTTACACAAACCAGCTACACGATTCCTGACGGTATCCGTTCCATCGGTGACCGCGCGTTTTCTTCCTGCAACGCCCTCACGAGCATCACCATCCCGAACAGTGTGACCTCCATCGGGAACTGTGCGTTCGCCGCCTGCAACGCCCTCACGAGCATCGTCATTCCGAACAGTGTGACGGCCATTGGTGACGGCGCGTTCAGTCCGTGCACATCCCTCGAGAGCGTCACCATCCCAAACAGCGTGACATCCATCGGAAACAGTGCGTTCGAAAATTGCAGATCCCTCAGGAGCATTATCATCCCGGACGGAGTGACCGCCATCGGTGACGACGCGTTCAGTTTCTGCAGATCCCTCGAGAGCGTCACCATCCCGGACAGTGTGACCTCCATCGGTGACAACGCGTTCTCTTTCTGCATCTCCCTCACGAATGTCAACATCCCGGACAGTGTGACCTCCATCGGTAAAAACGCATTTTCGCTCTGCACATCCCTCGCGTACATCAACATCCCGGATGGCATAACATTCATCGCAGACAATGCGTTCGGCGGCTGCAATTCCCTCACGAGCATCACGATTCCGGATGACATAACCTCCATCGGAGACGACGCGTTCGGCGGCTGCAATTCCCTCACGAGCATCACGATTCCGGACAGCGTGACCTCCATCGGAGACGGCGCGTTCGGCGGCTGCAATTCTCTCACGAGGATCACCATTCCGGACGGCGTGACCTCCATCGGAGACGGCGCGTTCGGCGACTGCAATTCTCTCACGAGCATCACCATTCCGGACGGCGTGACCGATATGGGCAATAATCCGTTTGCCGGGTGCAAGAATCTGACGCGGATCATCGTATCGCCTGATCATCCCGTTTTTGCAACCATTGACGGGGTACTGTTTAACAAGTCGGAGAAAAAGCTCGTTTGCTATCCGTGCGCGTTCTCGCAAACCAGTTATACCATACCGGACGGCATCACATCCATCGGCGAGAAGGCGTTTGGATCCTGTTCCGCTCTCAAGAGCATCACCATCCCGAACAGCGTGACCTCCATCGGTGGCAATGCGTTCGATTCCTGCAAATCCCTCGCGAGCATTACTATCCCGGACAGCGTGACCTCCATCGGCGATTGTGCGTTTTCTGGGTGCACATCCCTCGCGAGCATCACCATCCCGGACGGCGTGACTTCCATCGGCTACGGGGCGTTTGAATCCTGCGATTCCCTTGCGAGCGTCAGCATTCCGGAGAGCGTAACCTCCATCGGCAACTGGGCGTTCTCTTCCTGCAAGTCCCTCACGAGCATCAGCATTCCGGACGGCGTGACTTCCATCGGCGAGGAAGCGTTCTCTTCCTGCGAATCCCTCACGCGCATCAGCATTCCGGAGAGCGTAACCTCCATCAGCAAGTACGCGTTTGCCGAATGTTCTGAATTGCTCACGCTGACGGTCGTCCGCAATTCGTGGGCGGCGAGCTGGTGCAAGGAGAACGGCATGAATTATACCTATACCGACGCGCTCGACTGGCTGAAGCAATAGGAACGAAGGGATGATCTGGCCGAACAGGGAAAAGGGACGCGGTGATTACCGAGCCCGACCGGCTTGTGTTTCCGGCGGTGATGAGCGTTCCCGAAGCCTCATAACACAATCAACCGCGCGCGGGGGCAACGGGAGAAAGCAGACAGGCGGCGCATTTTTAGCGCTTGCCTGTCTGTTTTCTACGCGAGGGGCTGTTCGATCGGCGTTTCGTCGGAGAAAAGGCGGGGGTTTTTGGCGAGGTATTCGGCGGTGATCTGGTTCATGGCGGCGGCGGAGCCGACGGCGCAGGGCGCGTCGCCGAAGCGGCCATAGCGCATGGCGCCGCGGGCGGCGAACACGGGCTCCATCTTATCGTAGAAGCGCGAGGGGTGGGAGCCGTTATGGCGATACTGGGTCACGGGGTAGCGCGCGCCGTCCGTGTCGACGACGGTGAAAAGCTGCGGCTCGGTCTCGAGGCGATCCGGGATGTTTTCCCATTCCTCCGTGCCGTGCAGAAGCGTGTTGCAGGTGGTGCGGCAGCCGAGGAAGAGAATCTGCGCGTCCCTGTCCACCAGCTTGCCCCAGCAGCCGCCGCGCGCGCAGGGCGTTTCAGCCAGCTGCTCGCCGCGCACGTAGTCCCGCGCGTCCGCGCCCAGCGCGGCGACAGAATGCGTGGGGTGCAGCGAGCGCACGACGCCCGGACGCTTCAGAAACAGGTTCGGCAGGATGCCCGTGCAGGCGGGCTCGGTGGCTGCGTACATGACCGGGTTTTGCCGGTTTATGGTCGACCACGTGTGCGTGGGGAAGACCAGAAGGCCGTCCCGCATGTATTCGATAAACGCGTCCAGCACCGTGTCCGCCCGTCCCTCCACCTCGCCGATGGCCTTCATCGACGAGTGCACGAGCAGGACGCCGCGGGGGTTGATGTCCATGGCTTCAAGGCAGCGAAGCAGATCCTGTCTGGTGTACATGAGCCGATTCCTTTCTCCTGTAAAAGCGAAAGCCATTCGAAGCCGGCTTCGCGTAGATTTTGGCTCCGAATGGCTTCGCTTCCGATTTATTCGCAGACGACCATCTGGTGCAGGAGCACCTGCGGGACGGTGAAGGTTACGCGCTTGCCGTCCCATTCGAAGGGGATGGGGGTTTCCTCGGGCGCGAGGTAGACCTTTCTGGGGGCTTCGGGGAGGCGGAGGGACACGGGCACGTTCATCACGGGTACGGCGTCCTCGATGACCTCGGTTTTTTTGCCGCGGACGGTGGTATGGGCGAACAGCAGGTGCACGACGTGGCGGCTGCCCTGGCGGGTGACGGTCACCACGCCGCGGTCGGGCAGGGTCGTGCGCACGGTGCGCTCGTCGCCGAGCAGGCAGTCGACGGCCTTCAGCACCAGCTCGCGGTCGACCAGCTCGCCCTTGTTCGCGTAGTCCTCAAAGATGTTCCAGCCGATGTAGGCGATATTGCCCTTCACGACGGCGGCGGGCGTCTTCGGCGCGGATACGTCGTTGGGCGTGTGCTGGTGAGAGCTGAAGTGGAACGGCCCGCGGTTGAAGTACGGCTTCTGCCGGTACGCCAGCACCGTGCCGGTGACGTTCTTGAGCTTCTGCCCGGCGGAATACATCACGTATTCGGTGCGGCCGTTGACCGCGTCGAAGTTCGGAATCATGTAATCCGGGGTGTACTCGCTCACGCCGTCGTACTCCGCGCCCACGTCCAGCATGAACGCGGTTTTGTCGAAATTCAGGCCGGAGCAGCCGGTCAGAAGCACCCTGCCGCCCTTTTCAAGGTAGGCGTTCAGGCGCGCGGCCAGCTTCTCGCACAAAAGAATCTGATCGGGCAGAATGACGAGCCTGTAGTTCTCAAACGGCGTTTCCTCGTCGATGAAGTCGTACAGGTGCTTGCCCTCCAGCAGCATGCGGCTCGCGCCGGCGTTGCTGTCCGTGCCCGCGCCGTTGCGCCCGCCGCCCAGAACCGCTTCGCAGCTGAGCACGGCGATGTCGGCGAGGTTCTTCGCGCCCTCGCACCATTTTTCCTTCTTTTCCACCAGCTCGTAGGCCCTGCCGATCAGGCGGTAGGTGCTTTCGTTCATCTCGCCGGAGGGATGCATCTGGTCGCCCACGGAAATCGCCGCGCCGCACGCCAGCGAAAGCCCCGTTTCGTAAATCAGCGCGTTGGGATGCTTGAAGCCGCCGAACTCGCCCCACGTGGTGTGGAACTTGCCCGTCATGCCCAGAAACGGCTTGTTCAGCGTGCGCACATACGCCGCGGACATGGGGAAATGGTCGTAGCCCCAGCCGCCGGTGGGCAGGCTTTCCAGCTCCAGATGCGTGTCGTAGCCGGCAATGTCGCGCCGGCCGTGGGCGATGTGCCCGGCGTTGTGGAAGATGGTGGCGGTGCTGGAATACTTGCGCACGGCCTTTTCCACGCGCAGGCAATAGGTTTTATAGACCTCGCGGCCGTGACGGCGCACGTCGTCCATGTTCGTGGGATCCATACCCTTTTCCAGCATCGATTTCACGCAGCTGCCGCACACGCACATGCGCTCGTTGGAGATGTCCAGAAACACGCCGCAGGGGTTGTACTTTTCCATGACCTCTTCCACCTGCGAAATGAGCTTGTCGAGATAGGGCGTGTTGTAGCACATCAGGTGATAATGCGCTTCGCTCAGATAGTTGCCGCCCCTGTTGTCCGGGTCGACGTTCAGCCATTCGGGGTGGTCGAGCACCTCTTTTTCGTCCAGACCCGCGGAAATATACACCGGCGCGTTCACGCCGATTTCGCGGCAGGCTTCCAGCTCCGCGCCCAGCAGGTCGAACGTCAGGTTCGGGTGCATGGTGTTGGCCGTGGACGGATGGTACGCCCAGCCGTGGTGGCACTTGGAGAAAACGGTGATGGAGTCGACGTGGCCGAGCTTCAGCGCCTTCTGAAACTGCTCCTTGGAAAAGCGGCCGCCGATGTCCGGGATCAGACCGGAGGTGTGGAAATCCAGATGCACCTGACGAAATCTCATTCGTTGTTCCTCACTTTACGCGTTTTCAAGCACGTTCACGCCGTCGATGAACACGTACTTCATTCTCGTGGCAATCTCAAACGGGCAGCCGTCGGCGATGGCGATGTCCGCGTCCTTGCCCACTTCCAGCGAGCCCACACGGTCGGCAATGCCGATGTGCTCGGCGGGGTTGATGGTGATGGCGCGGAACGCGTCGAACGGATCCATGCCCGCCTTCACCGCCAGACCGGCGCAGATGGGCAGGTACTTTTGCGGAATGACCGGCGAGTCCGTGATGATGGACACGTGGCAGCCCGCCTTCGCCAGCGCGCCGGGGGTGATCCAGCTCTTGTTCTGAAGCTCAAACTTGCTCGCGTGTCCCAGCGTCGGGCCGACGGCCAGCGGCACGTTTTCCTGCGCCAGCTCGTCCACGATCAGGTGACCCTCGGTCACGTGCTCAAGGGTGATCTTCACGCCGAACTCGTGCGCGATGCGAAGCGCGGTGAACAGGTCGTCCGCCTGATGCGCGTGCGCCTTCAGCGGCAGCTCGCCGCGGATGACCGGCAAAAGCGCCTGCAGCTTCATGTCGAACGCGGGCTTTTTGGACGGATCGTCCTTCGCCGCGTCCAGCTTTTCGGCGTACTCGCGCGCCTTGAACAGCATCTCGCGCAGCTTGGCGGCGGTGCTCATGCGGGAGGAATTGCCCTTGTCGCGATAGCAGCGCTTCGGGTTCTCGCCGAAGGCGCACTTCATCGCGGTTTCCTTCTTCACGATCATGTTGTCGACGCGCACGCCCGCCGGCTTGATGGCGCAGAACGTGCCGCCCAGCACGTTGGAGGAGCCGGGGCCCACGTTCAGGCAGGTAACGCCCGCCTCGCGGGCTTCCTTCAGCGCGTAGTCGCGGGGCTGAATGCCGTCGATGGCGCGCAGGTGCGGCGTGAGAATGTCGCCGTACTCGTTGTAGTCCTGCCCCTCAAAGCCGATGCCCCAGCCGTCCAGACCGATGTGGCCGTGCGCCTCCACAAAGCCGGGCATCACGGTCAGCCCCGCCGCGTCGATCACGTCGCCGCCGTCGGCGATCAGGTTCGGGCCGATTTCAGTGATTTTTCCGTTCTCCACGCGAATGTCCACATACTGCGGCTCGCGATGAATCGCGTCCAGCACTTTTCCGTTTTTGATCACGAACATAATGGAAATCCTCCCCGCTTTTGAATCGCTTCCATTATACAACCCGCTCGCGTGCCGTGTCAACCGGCGATTGCACGCGGACGGCGAAACCGTTTTGCATATTACCTGTCAAGATGTTCAATATCTCGGGCGGAAACTTTGATATTTCCCCTTGACGTTACGAGAGAAGCATGCTAAAATAAACAAAGACCGCGGGACGCACGGTTGGACGTCTCTCAACGTCTGTCGCTCCGCAGGAGCGGCACAGAAAAAGGAGGATACCCCATGAAACGCACGCTCTCTCTGGTACTGGCCGTTCTGATGGTGCTCGCGCTGTTCGGCGCGGCGGCCGAAGACACGAAGAAAGTGGAGATCCGCGTCAACATGCAGGCGGGCACCGGCGTTGCCGAGGCCTGGGCGGCCGTTGAAGCGGGCTACGAAGCCCTCCATCCCGAAGTGGACATCATCATCGACCTCAAGCCCGACGAAGGCTATGCCGATTGGGTAAAGGCGCAGTTCAGCTCCGAGAATCCCGAGGCCGACCTGGTCGCCATCAACCTGGCGGGCCCCGCCGCCTCCGGCAAGAGCCTGAACTTCTTCGAGTACGCCTACAACGAGAGCCCCTACACCGGCAAGGAGTGGAAGGATCAGGTCAACTTCGGCGCCCAGGTTCGCGACATGGCGAAGGGCGAGTGGACCTCCATCAGCCTTCAGTCCGTGCAGGTTCTGTGGTTCTACAACGCCAAGATCTTCGAGGAAGTCGGCGTGACCGCGCCCAAGACGTGGGACGAGCTGATCGACGTCTGCGAGAAGATTCAGGCTGCCGGCTATCAGCCGCTGGCCGTGCCGGGAGACTTCCAGTCCTTCTGGGCCATGCAGCTCGGCTGGATCGCGCAGGCCTATGTCGACCAGACCACCCGCGCGCAGATTGAGTTCGTGAAGGCGCAGCCGGACGACTACTGCTATGATCCCGAAATCGACGCCAACTTCGTCTACGACGTGACCGATCCGTGGAACGACGATCCCGCCTACGTCACCCAGAACGGCCTGCGCTACTGGCAGGCGTTCCGTGACGGCGTGGTTCGCGCCGATTCCGACGGCATCAAGGCCGTGTACGCCAACTTCGCCAAGGTGTTCCCGAAGTACGCCGGCGGCGAGAACTTCTTCGGCACCAGCGACGCCGGCTACAAGGCGATGTTCGCGCAGGGCAAGGCTGCGATGATCATCGACGGCGGCTGGAGACTGACCGAGCACGCCCGCGACATGAAGGCGCTGCAGAAGGGCGAAGCCCTGAAGGACGCCGACGGCAACGTCATTGAAAACGCGCAGGTGTTCGAGCTGGGCACCTTCAACATGCCCTCCATGGAAGGCCCCGAATTCCTCGCCCCCGCCCGCACCATCGAGGTGGCCGTCGGCTTCATCGGCGCCATCTCCAAGAGCGTTGAGCACGACGAGGCGGTCGTCGACTTCCTGATGTACTACACCTCTCCCGAGGGCTACGGCGCGTACCTGAGCACCGGTATCGAAAACGGCATGTCCGTCAACGGCCCGGCGCTGGTGGACGGCGTTGAGCTGCCCGAGGAATACGCCGCGATGTTCGCCAACCTGTCCTTCATCGGCAACTGCCAGAAGGGCTACAACGCCGCCCTCGCCCGTGGCATCGGCGACAACCAGGAAGCCCTGCGCGCCTGGTACGGCTACACCATGGATCTGCTGAACGGCAAGATCGACATCGACACCTGGGGCAAGATGCACCAGGAGAACCAGATGGGTCACCTTGCCGAGGTTCTCGCGGCCAGCAAGATCAATCCCTCTGACCTTGACAACCCCGCCAACGAGCCCACCGGCGAATAATCCCATAGAAACCCATCCGAGGGGAGCGGTTTTCGCTCCCCCATTTTCCCCTGCCGCTTGGTGAAGCGGCGCAAAATCTCCGCAACCTCAGGAGGCGCTCAACATGGAGAACACTCGAAAAAAAAGACAGCCGAAGCTCAGGCGAATCACGGCGTATCTGATTCTCGCGGTCGTGCTCACCCTCGCGCTGGGCGCTTCCGTCGCCGCGTATATCGTCGCGGGCGACCGGCTGAATATCGTGAACCGGCTCCCCTATGGAAGCGAGCTTCAGAACAACCGCGTGACGTATTCCCGCGCGCTGGAGTATACCTATCTGGGCACGTATAAGGACACCATCGTCTGCGTGGACGCGGACAACAACGAGGTCTGGCGCTATCCCACCAGGGGCGCGGTGAGCGCCATCGTCTACGATAACGCGAACAATCGCATCATCGCGGGCAGTCAGGGCAAGCGCGTCTACATACTGGACGGCGCGACCGGCGCGGAGATCCGCACGATCGACTGTAAGGCCGTCGTCAATGACATCGACTATAATGAAGAGAGCCGCCGGCTCCTCGTCGCCGAAAAGGTGAACGCGGGCAAGGGCTACGTGAGAATATATACCGACGAGGGCGAGATGATCGCCTCCACGCCGACGATCAGGCCGGCGAACGGCTGCGCCTTTGCGGCGGACTTTCAGAGCTTTTATTATTGCGGCAAGCGCCTGTACCGGGCGGACATGGAGGGCAACGAGCTCGCGAGCGCGACGCTGAGCAAGGATATCTACGCGCTCGACGTGTCCGAGGACACCGGCCGCGTGGTCGCAACCGACGACAACGGCTGGGGGGCGGGCTATGACGGCGAGCTGAAGGAGATTTTCAAGGTCGCCATGAACAATCTGGACAGCGACGGCCGCGCCGTTTCCATCACGCGCGACGGCACGATGGTCGCCGCCGGAACCCGCGAGGGCGACGTGTTCGTGTTCGACGAGACCGGCAGGACCATGTTCTACAAGCGCCTGTCCAGCGCGATTGCCGACGTGGTGATCGACGGGGAATACAGCTTCGTCGTGCCGCTGAGCACCGAGCTGTATTCGCTGGATATGTCCGCCGCGGCGAAGCTGTCCATGTATTCGAGCGTGCGCCAGATCGCGAAGACGGCGATGCTTGCGCTGCCGCTTTTCGCGTTCCTCGCGTGGGTGCTGGCGTTCGGCCGCTCCCGGGGCGTGTTCTACGCGTTCTGCAAGTCGGCGCACCGGCACCGCACGGCGTACTTCCTGCTGCTGCCGTCGTTCGCGCTGATCATCATCTTCAACTATATTCCCGTGGGACAGGCGTTCTGGTTCGCCTTTACGGACTGGAACCAGAACACCACCTCGATGCGCGACGTGAAGTTCATCGGCCTTGACAACTTCTCCAAGATGCTCAGCGAGGGCTACTTCCTGCTGGGCGTGAAGAACATGCTGATCATCATGGCGTTCAACTTCCTGAAGCTGCTGGTGCCGCTGATCGTGGCGGAGCTGGTGTTCGCCAACGGCAGCAACCGCGCGAGGTACTGGTATCGCTTCCTGCTGGTGCTGCCGATGGTCGTTCCCGGCGTGGTCTCCACGCTGATGTGGAAGCAGATCTACGACCCCGCCACCGGCCTGATCAACAAGGTGCTGGAAATGGCCGGCCGGCCCGACCTCATGCGCAGCTGGCTGGGGCGCGAGGATACCGCGCTGTGGGCGCTGATCTTCATGGGCTTCCCGTGGGTGAACTCGTTCGCGTTCCTCGTGTTCTACGGCGGCCTGATCAACATTCCCGCCGACCTGTTCGAGGCCGCGCGCGTGGACGGCTCCAACCCCTTCTGGAACCTGACGCGCATCCACCTGCCGCTTCTGATGCCGCAGATCAAGATGATTCTGATTCTGACGTTCATCAGTTCCATTCAGGACTACGGTTCCGTGCTGCTGCTGACCGACGGCGGCCCCGGCTTCGCCACCTACGTGCCCGGCTTTGAGCTCTACATGAACGCCACGCGGCTGGGTCAGTACGGCTACGCGTGCGCGCTGGGTCTGGTGATGTTCATCGCCATTCTGGCCGGCACCATCCTGAACATGAAAATCAAGACCGACGAGGCCTTAGGCTGAAAGGAGGGAACACCGATGAGTCAGAACCAGATCACGACCCCGACCACGACCCTGCAGAAGGCGCACAAGGCCAAAATCGCAAAGCAGGTGCGCACGGTGTCCTTCCAGACGCTGATCAACGTGCTGACGATTCTCATCGTGCTGCTGGCGTTCATTCCCATCATGCTGATGATCTTCCTGTCCCTGAAGGAGAACATTCAGATCAAGCTGGACTTCTGGGCGTGGCCGAACCCGCCCGCGTGGGAAAACTATTCCATCGCGTGGCAGAAGCTGATCCAGAACATGGTCAACTCGCTCGTGACCGTGGCGGTCGGTACGCTGCTCACCGTCATCCTGTCCAGCGCGTCCGGCTACGTGTTCGCCCGTCTGGATTTCCCGCTGAAGAGCTTCCTGTTCATGGCGATGATGGCGCTGATGATGATTCCGGGCGTTCTGACGCTCACGCCGTCGTTCAAGCTGATGCAGCGCCTGAAGCTGACCGATACGTGGTTCGCGCTGTGGTTCCCGTGGGCGTCGGGCGGGCAGATCATGGGCATGTACCTGTGCCGCACGTTCATCTCCGCGCAGCCCGCGTCGCTGTTCGAGGCCGCGCGCATCGACGGCGCGACGGAATTTCAGGCCTACTACCGCATCGCCATTCCGCTGGCCAAGCCGATTCTGGCGACGCTGACGGTCATGAACCTGATCGGCTTCTATGGCGACTTCATCTGGCCGCTGCTGGTCATCTCCACCAACACCCGGCAGGTCATCTCCGTGGCCGTGCGCGTGTTCCAGACCAGCCAGTCCGCCACTAATATGGGCGCCATGATCGCGGGCTTCGTGATGGCCACCCTGCCGCTCCTGATCATGTTCCTCGCAAGCTC
>ERZ1106954.2825-NODE-2825-length-11617-cov-4.335669_pt1 | contig 11617 bp, 11 predicted proteins | sample MGYA00403678_ERZ1106954 | MGnify/ENA primary metagenome ERZ1106954 (study PRJEB35170, sample SAMEA104062445) | human gut metagenome | biome: human gut; feature: human-associated habitat; material: faeces | place: Denmark | collected 2012-08-20 ... | reverse complement strand
ACAGAATAGCATTTGAATGCTTCGGTTTGTCAAGGGTTCGCTGCGCCAGCTAAGTAGTTCTTGGTTTTAGCTCAGGCTCAAGAGGGATTATGTCCTAAAAATAAATATCCATGCTTATTGCGAGCATTCAGAATCCATTACTGATTTCACTCTAGCATAGTAGATTCGCAAGAACTTGTTGGCCGAAGCCATCATGTAGACTTTGTAGGGCTTTCCCTCAGAACGCTTTTTGTTCATGAATTGAAAAACGGGTTCATCTTGTGGCTGTGTTTGCAAAATAACAGTCATAATCAGAAAAAGTGTCCTGCGCAAGACAGCAGAACCAACTTTGCTGATTCCCTTGTCATTCCCCACGACCTTGCCGGAATCGTTCGGCTGCGGTTCAATTCCCGCAAAAGCAATGAGAGATTTCTTGGAGGAAAAGCGGCGAACATCTCCAATCTCTGCCATCAGCTGAGGGCCGAGAGAAGGACCAACACCGTACATTTCCATCACGGTATCAAATTCAGGAAGCTGCTGAGAAAGGCGAAGCATTTCCTGCTGGAATGCAGCAACTGACTGAGATACTGCTTTCAATTGTGCAACCTGCTGCTGGATAAGGAGCTTTGAAGTGGGTGATTTCGGAAGAGAAGCGGCATTAACGGCACAGGCAAAGATCTCGTCCGATTTTGAACGAGTGAAATTATATCCGTGTTTTTGACACCACTTTAGATATTTCTTTGAAAAAGCATCTGGAGAAAGACTAGAAACGCACTCGCTGTGCCAGAAGTCCCCGATAAAATCGACCCATTTCTCGCACCCGTTGTTCTTTGCAGGGCTTGAAAACAATTTGTTGGCATCCGGAAAAGTCAGATCAAGAGATGAAATCAGATTATTCTTCAGCATGGTACGAATCGCTACGGCTTGCTGGTACTGGCGATAACAATTCTTCAAAGCAAGCCTAGTATCATCTTCTGGAAGATACTGCCGCAGCCGTGTCCACTTGTCGAGCGTATAGTTGGCGATTTTAACAGAGTCTTTTCTATCCGTCTTGACGCGCCTTAAACTGTTGTTGTCGTAGTCATGAATCAGAACAGGATTGACTACGGAAACAAATAAACCTGCATCGTGTAAAACGAAAGCAACTGCTTTGTGGTAATTTCCGATGGCTTCCAGAACAACGCGGGTCTCTCCGTCCAGAGCTTTGAGCTTCCCAGCTAGGTCGTTCAGGTTCTGGGCGGTATGTAAAACTTCAAAGGGTTCGAGTACCACTTCTCCAAAGGGGCGCATAACGCAAACCATGCTTTTTCCTTTGGATACGTCAATGCCTACTTCGTTCATGATTTTTCCTCCATTATTTTGTATTTGCAACCGGAATCCATCTTTTACTCGTTGCCGATTCAATCTATTGGGTGACACGAACGCTCCGCTTGGCGGAGGTTCAACCTGCTTAAAACGAATGCTACAACAAGAGAGATGGCTAACTGTCTTTTTGGCGGACGTAAAAGCCCTAGAAAGGGCGCGTTAGTCGATTACTCTCTTATTGTAGCTTAGGTACGAGTTGGAATGGAATATGGCTGGCTACCATATCCGGTTCCAAATATATTGTAATAGGAAAGGACTTTATTTTACGGAATATGTTTGTTTTCTTTGGATGTTCTGCTTTTCCGTAGCAGCTTTTGATTACAACTGCACTTTGGCTGGTCCGGTTCAAAATGAACCAGACCATTTTTACGCATCAGGAAAAATGATGCCCACCGACTTATGGCAGAAGCCATAGGCCAGTGGGCATCGTGTTCTTTATAGGGGCTTAATCTTCCAGTCTGCCATGGTCGCAGCCAAGGGAGAGGTAGTGTTCGATTTCTCCGACCAATACGAGCTGTGCGTATTCTAGCGGTTTATTGTACAGCAGCCAGCCCAGTTCTGCCCGTTGTTTCGGGATGTTGCCGTATTCGTCCTCTACGGCAATGCAGTCGATGGCAAGGGTAGTGCCATCCTCGAACCGGGCTTCCACCCGGTTGGTGTCCATGTTATAGTGGCAGGAAAGCAATTTGTTCATAAGAAAGCCTCCATGTTTTTCACATTTACTTCTTCTGCGGTGGAAAGTTCCGGCTGTCCGTTTGCAGATTCATGAACCCACTTTTTGATGTAGCCCTTTGCAGGTCTACACCCGCCTACTACACAGCCGTTTCTACTGCCAAACTGGAACAACGCTCTTTTTGCTCTGCACAAAATCATACATCGTTTGGCGTAAAATTGGCGTATGGTGTAGTTTTTACTGGAAATTCATCAAAAGAAAAACCCGAAACCTCTCGTACCATCAAGAAGTTTCGGGCTTTGTTTCGCTTAAATTGGAAATTTACTGGTCAATCGGCTTCATCGTGGGGAACAGCAGCACATCGCGGATGGAGGCGCTGTCGGTGAGCAGCATCACCAGACGGTCCACGCCGAAGCCCAGACCGCCCGTGGGGGGCAGGCCGTACTCCAGTGCGTTCACGTAGTCGTAGTCCACCTGTGCCTTGCAGTCGGGCTCGATGGCCTTGCGCTCGGCTACCTGACGCTCGAAGCGGCCCTTCTGGTCGATGGGGTCGTTCAGCTCGCTGAAGGCGTTGCCGTACTCGGTGCAGTCGATGAAATACTCAAAGCGCTCGGTGAAGGCAGGGTCGTCCGGCTTGCGCTTTGCCAGCGGAGAGATCTCGACCGGATAATCGGTGATAAAGGTCGGCTGCATGAGGTTTGCCTCGACGTACTCGTCGTAGCACTGTGCCATCAGGTCGCCCCAGCTCTCCTTGCCCGGCTCGATCTCGAGACCCTTGGCCTTAACGGCCTCGAGCGCCTCCTCCGGAGACAGAGCCATGAAGTCGATGCCGGCATATTCCTTGACCGCCTCGGCCATGGTCATGCGCTTCCAGCCCTTGGAGAAGTCGATCTCAACGCCCTGATACATGACCTTGGTGCTGCCGAGAACCTTCTCGCAGACATGGATGACCATGTCCTCGGTGATGTCCATCATGCCCTGATAGTCGGTGTAGGCCTGATACAGCTCGATGGTGGTGAATTCCGGGTTGTGACGGGTGTCCATGCCCTCGTTGCGGAAGATACGGCCGATCTCGTACACGCGCTCGAGACCGCCGACGATCAGGCGCTTAAGATGCAGCTCGGTCGCGATGCGCAGGTACATATCGATGTCGAGCGCATTGTGATGGGTGATGAACGGACGGGCAGCTGCGCCGCCCGGGATGGTGTTGAGGCACGGGGTCTCAACCTCCATAAAGCCGCGGGAATCCATGAAGTTGCGGATCTCGCGCACGATGGCGGAACGCTTCTCAAACGTGTCGCGCACACCCGGATTTACGATCAGGTCAACGTAGCGCTGACGATAGCGCATATCGGTATCCTTCAGGCCGTGCCACTTCTCGGGCAGCGGATTGAGGTTCTTGGAGAGCAGGGTCAGCTCGGTGACAGCGACCGAGATCTCGCCCTTCTGGGTGCGGAAAACCTCGCCCTCGATGCCGATGATGTCGCCGATGTCGAACTTCTTGTAGCCCTTGTATACGTCCTCGCCGACGTTGTCGCGCTTGATATAGAGCTGAAGGCGGCCGTAGCGGTCGGTCATGTCCGAGAAGGACGCCTTGCCCATGATGCGCTTCGACATCATGCGGCCTGCGAGGCGGACGGTCTTGCCCTCGAGCTCGTCAAAATGCTCGTGGATGTCGCTGGTATAGTGATCGCGCTCGAAGCGAACCTGCTGGAACGGGTCGTTGCCCGCAGCCTGCAGCTCGGCCAGCTTCTCGCGTCGGATGCGCTTGAGCTCGTGCAGCTCCTCTGCGGTCTGCTCGTGCTGCTCCTGCGCCTGATGCTGTTCTGCCATAGTTTCCCCATCTTTCTGTATCATTTATCTGCGTTTTTAAGGAAACGCGCCTGTAAACGGAGTTTTTCCGCGCTTACTTTTCGATCTTGACGATCTGGTACTTGATCACGCCGGCCGGAGCCTCGACCTCGACGACCGTGCCGACCTTCTTGCCGAGCATTGCCTTGCCGAACGGGGACTCGTCCGAGATCTTGCCGTCCATCGGGTCAGCCTCCTGCGAGCCTACGAAGTGGTACTCCTCCTCCTCGTCGAACTCCAGATCCTTTACAACAAAGCGGCAGCCGGGAGAGACCTCGTCTGCGGCATAGGTATCGCCGGTAACGACGACCGCCAGCTTGATGATCTCCTCGAGCTCTGCGATGCGGGAGTAAAGCTTGCCCTGCTCGTTCTTCGCCTCATCGTACTCGGCGTTCTCGGAAAGGTCGCCGAAGGAGCGCGCTTCCTTGAGCTGCTCTGCGACTTCGTCCGCACGGGTAGTCTTGAGGTATTCGAGTTCTTCCTTATAAGCGTCCAGGCTTTCCTGTGTCAGCTTGATTTCTTTAGCCATATCTGCAAACCCTTCTTATTCATCAATAATCAGTCTCCTCCGGCGCGCAGACGCTGTCAAAGGGACTGTACAGTACATTTTATTATATGTAAAGCCGCGCGATGTGTCAAGGCAGCAGACGCATTTTCCACATATTCGGCAGAAAAAACTGTCTTTTGCCTTGCCTTACAGGTCAGTTTTTCAGACTCTGCACCTCGCTCAGCGCGCGCTGAAGCTGCGGATCGCCGTCCGTCCCGAGAAAATAGAAGTTCGCGGTCTGCTCATCGGTGAGCGCGGTCTCGATGTCGGGGGCGATGCCCGTGTCCGCGAGGCTCTTTCCCTTAGGCGTAAAGTATTCCTCGACCGACAGGTTGACCGCCGAGCCGTCCGAGAGCGCATAAGTGCGCTGTGCGCGGCCCTTGCCGGTGGTGTGCGTGCCGACGAGCGTCGCGCGCTCGTATTCCTGCAAGGCCGCCGCGAAGAACTCGGCCGCCGAAATGCTCTGGTCGTCGATCAGCACCGCGATCGGCAGGTCGATCATATCCGCGTCCGAGGAGTAGACGGTCTCGTGGCCGTCCTTCTCGCGCAGCGTCATGATCGTGCCCTCCGGGAGCAGCGGATCGAGTATCTCGCTCATCTCCTTGACCTTGCCGCCGCCGTTGTGGCGCACATCGATAACGAGCGAGGTCATGCCCTCGCCGGTCAGCGTGTCGAGTACGTTCCGGAACTGCCCGGACACGCCCGTGTGGAAGTTTTCGATGCGGATATAGCCGGTACCCCCCGACAGCATCTCGCCCCACGCCATCTTCTGCGTTATGGTCGCGCGCTTCATCGCAAGCGTTTTCGTTTCGCCGGCCGCCGTCCGGATCGTGACCGAGACGTCCGTGCCCTCCTCGCCGCGTATCGCGGAGATGACCGCATTCGCGCCGTCCTTTTCGACCGTGAGGCCCTCCGCGCCGAGGATGTAATCGCCCTTGACGATGCCGGCCTGCGCCGCAGGCGAGTCATCGTAGACGATCGAGATGCGCACCGTGTCCGCGGTGCTCGTGACCGAAACGCCGATGCCGCAGCCCGTACCCTCGCTGCTCATGCGGTAGGCCTCGTACTGGTCGGCCGGGATGTAGCTCGACCACTTGTCGCCCAGACCGGTCACATAGCCGACCGCCGCGTAATCCGCAACGCTCCCGCTGTCGGTCTCTCCGATATATTTTTCCGAGACCAGACGGTCGATCTCGCGCAGTTTGGTCTCGACAGCGCTCGTTTTCCAGCCGCAGAGCAGCCTTTCCGCGCCGAGCGACGCGCCGGCGGATACGAAGCACAGCAGCACGGCCGCCGCGAGCGGCACCCGTATTTTTCGCAGATTTTTCAATCGTTTTTCCTCCATGAAAGAAGGGAGAGCGTGAACCGCCCTCCCCAAGAATTGATGTACTTAGCTGAAATAGCTCATCGGGCTCTGCGTTGCGCCGTTGACGTAGACCTCGAAGTGCAGATGCGGACCGGTGGAGTTGCCGGTCGAACCGACCGCACCGATGGTCTGGCCGGCGGAAACCGTCTGACCGACCGATACGTAGATCGCGGACTGATGGCCGTAGGCCGTCATGACGCCGCCGCCGTGATTGATAACGGTGTAGTTGCCGTAGCCGGAGACCCAGCCTGCGGTCGTAACCGTGCCGGAGGCCGCCGCGACGATCGCGACGCCGGTCGGTGCCGGAATATCCTCGCCCTTATGGAACTTGCGCGTGCCGAAGATTGGATGAGTGCGCCAGCCGTATGCGCTCGAAGCGTTCGTGTAGCCCGGCAGCGGCCAGGTGAACGTGCCGCTGTAACGGGTAGCGGAGCCCGAGCCGGTCGTCGTGACCGGACTGCTGCCCGAGGAATTCTTCTGCGCCTTTGCCGCAGCGGCAGCCTTGGCGGCCGCCTCAGCCTCCTTGCGCGACTGCTCGGCGATCTGGTCGCTGACCGTGTCCATCTCGCTCGTGATGCGCTCGTACTCGGCCTTCTGCTCCTTCTGGTAAGCCTCCAGACTCTCCTGAAGCGCCTTCTGCTGCTCCTCGCTGGACTTGAGCTCCTCGGCCTTGTAGTTCAGGTTGTCCTGATACTGGACCTGCTCGTCCTGCGTTTTCTGGAGGTCATCGCGCTTCTGCTGAATGTCCTCTTTGGCTGCCGTATACTCCGCGACGATCTTCTTGTTGTCGTCCATGATGGTCGACACAATGTCGAGACGGTTGAGCAGATCGGAGAAGCTCGACGAGTTGAGCAGCACCTCGAGATAGCTGATGTCGCCCTGCTCGTAGGTCGTGCGGACGGTCTGCGAGAAATTCTCTTCCTTCGCCTCGAGCGCCTTCTGCGCGCTCTCGAGCTCGGTGGACTTGACGTCGATCTGCTGCTGGAGGCGCTCGATGTACGCCTTTACGGTCTCGATCTCCTCCTTGGTGAGGGTGATCTCCTTCTGGAGCGCTGCACGGGTCTTTTCGACGTCGCTGACCTTGTTTGCGGTCGAGTCGAGCTCCTTCTTGATCTCAGCCTTCTGGTCCTCGAGCGAGGAGAGCTTGTCCTTGAGCTCTGAGCTCGAGGCCGCGCCCGCATAAACGATGCCCGAGGCAACGACCGACACGAGCATTGCGCCGACCAGAATGCCTGCGACAGCGCCGGATATCAGGCGCACGGTTTTCTTTTTCATCATAAGATCGTTCTCCTTGTTCTCAGACATCCATGAACTTGCGGATGCTCGTTACCGAGCCGCCGATGCCGAACAGCGCGCCTGCGCCGGCGAAAACGGCGAGAACGAGCCACTTCAGGCTTTCAAACGGCAGAATTTCGAAATAGGGGATGACGCCGCCTGCGACGCTGTACAGCTCGGTGTACAGACCCCACTCGGCCAGAAACGCCAGACCGCCGGCCACAAGGCCGATGATCATGCCCTCGATGACGAACGGCCAGCGGATGAACCAGTTGGTCGCGCCGACCATCTTCTGAATGGAGATCTCCTCGCGGCGCGCGAACATGGCGAGCTTTACGGTGTTCGAGATGATGAAGATCGAGATGACCGCAAGGCCGACCACCATCGCGAGAGCGACGATATTGAATACGTGCTGGATCTGGATGAGCTTGCTGATGACTGCCTCATCCGCGCGGACATTTGCTACGCCCTCGATCATTTCGATGTCCGAAATGGTCTCCTCAGCCTGCGTCGAGTCCTTGAGGGTCAGGATGTAGCTGTTGCGCAGCGGGTTGTTCGAGGAATTGTAGTCCTCGAGGATGCTCGCGTCCGCGCCCAGCTCCTCGCGGTATTTTTCGAGCGCGACGTCGCGGTCCTCGAACTCCACGGTCGCGATGTTGCTGATCTTCTCAAACTGCGGCTGAAGGTCCTTCGCCTCGCGCGTCGTGAGGTTTTCGTCGATCCAGACGACGATCTCGTTGGACTGCTGGAGATCAACAATGCTCAGGTCGATGTTGTACGCGATGAGCGTCACCGTGCCGGTCAGGATCAGACAGGCGACCATGATGGCGATCGCCGCGATCGACATGAACCCATGCTTGAAGATGTTGCGCAGGCCTTCCTTCCAATAGTAACCAAAACGTCTCATGCCTGATAGTACCCACCTGTCTGGTCGCTGACGACCGAACCGTGGTCGATCATGACGACTCGTTTTTCAAACTCATCTACCAGACCCTTTTCGTGCGTGACGATCAGGACGGTAGTGCCCAGCTCATTGATCTTCTCGAACAGCGTCATCAGCTCGAGCGAACGCGCCGGGTCAAGGTTGCCGGTCGGCTCGTCCGCGATGATGAGGCGCGGGTTGTTGACGAGGGCGCGCGCGATGGCAACGCGCTGCTGCTCGCCGCCCGAAAGATTCATCGGCTTTTCCTTCGCCTTGTCCGCGAGGCCGACCAGATCGAGCACATAGGGCACGCGCTGCTTGATCGCCTTGTTCTTCGCGCCGATGGTGCGCATCGCGAACGCGACGTTTTCGTAAACCGTCTTGGTCTTGATGAGACGGAAATCCTGATAGACTACGCCGAGCGTGCGGCGCAGATACGGGATGCGGCTCTTTTTCATCTCGCCGATATTGTAGTTGTTGACCAGCACCTTGCCCTCGGTCGGGCGGACCTCGGCCGTCAGCAGCTTGATGATGGTCGTCTTGCCCGAGCCGGACGCGCCGACCAGAAAGACAAACTCTCCCTCGTCCACACGCAGGCTGGCTTTATTCACCGCGCGGATACCGTTGTCGTATACGACGGTGACATCGTTCATCCGGATCAAAAGCGTTCCTCCTCGATGACTTCGTAACAAACAAAAAAATACAGAGGTGTGCATTTCCCCACACACCTCTGATAATTATAACAGATAAATGCCCGATGCGCAAGAAGCGAAACAACGCAGATTTTGCGCAAAATGACGATTTTCAGTGAAAATTTTGTGAACTTATGCCGGTTTATGTCCGTTTTGCCTGTCAGCGCACGCCTTCCTCGCGGCTTGCAAGATACTTGCGGACCATGAGCGCGACCTTGAAAACGATGGCGTGATCGAACTCGCGCAGGTCGAGACCGGTCAGCTTTTTGATCTTCTCGAGACGGTAGACCAGCGTGTTGCGGTGTACGAACAGCTTGCGGGAGGTCTCGGAAACGTTCAGATTGTTTTCGAAGAACTTCTGGATGGTGAACAGGGTCTCCTGGTCGAGCGAGTCGATCGAACCCTTCTTGAACACCTCGCTGAGGAACATTTCGCACAGCGTGATCGGCAGCTGATAGATCAGACGGCCGATGCCGAGGTTTTCGTAGCTGACGACATATTTCTCCGTATCGAAGACCTTGCCGACCTCGATGGCGATCTGCGCCTCCTTGTAGCTCTTGGCGAGGTCGCGCAGGTGCGCGGCGACCGTGCCGATGCCGACGACGACCGTGCTCTCGCCGTTCTCACGCAGCGTCTCTTCAATGAGCTGGGCGGTCTTCTCCAGATCGCGCGTGCCGACATTCTCGCCAAGCTGCTGAATGAGCACCACGTCGCTCTCGCCCATGGAAAGCGCGAAGCTGGTCTGGCGGTCCGGGAAGATGTTCTGCACGGCCTCCACGGTCAGGCCCTCAAAGTGCTCGTCCAGGCGGCGGATCAGGAACACGCCGCGGTTGAGCTCGGTCTCAACGTGCAGCTCCTTGGCGCGGATATAGAGGTCGCTGAGCATGATGTTGTCGGAGATGATGTTCTTGATGAAGGAGACCTTGTCGTACTTCTCCTCATAATAGCTCTTGGCCGCGTTGAGCGCGACCGCCGCCATGGAGCAGGCCGCGCGGCTCATCTCGTTCTCGCCATAGGCAAAAACCGCAAAATCAAAGTGACCGTTCCAGCCGGACAGCGCCTTGAAGGTCTTGCCGGCGAGCGGAACCACGCTCTCCTCCGCGTCGTTGATGCTGCTCACAAGCTCGCTCCAATGACTGCCAATCTCGCTCAGCTCCGTACAGGCAATGACGGTGCCCTCGGCATCGATCACGCCGATCTCGGTATCGACCGCATCCTTGAATTGCAAAACGATGTTCTGGAAAACTCTCCCTGACATGGTGTACCTCCCGAAACCCTTACGCGGGTAGTTTGTGCAACTTGCTGATTGAATGAAATTATTATACTTGGCTTCGACATAATTTGCAAGCTATTTTTTCTTTTTTCCACAAAAAACTTTTTCTTTTTTGTGGAAAGCGTAAAGGATATTGGGACAAGTGTTCAATCTCCCGCAAATTTCGTTGGGCATTTTGTCTACCGCTGAAGCTGTGCCTCCTCTGCTGCCGTCAGCAGGCGGAATTCGCCCGGCGCGAGCGTGTCATCGAGCCGCAGCGACCCCATCGAAAGGCGCTTCAAATACTCCACCGGCTTGCCGCGGGCAGCCAGCATCCGCTTGACCTGGTGGAACTTCCCCTCGCGCAGCGTGACGAGACATTCACTCGTCTCTCCCGCGGCGAGGATCTCCAGCCCTGCAGGCAGGCACTCCAGCCCGTCGCCGAGCGTCATGCCCGCCTCGAACGCCGCGCAGTCCTCGGGTGTCAGCCTGCCTGATACGCGGGCGTAATAGACCTTATCGACGTGCTTTTTCGGACTGAGCAGCGCGTGCGCCAGCTCACCGTCGTCCGTCAAAAGCAGCAGCCCCTCCGTATCCTTATCGAGCCGTCCGACCGGAAACACGCCGATCTTGCGCAGCTCCGGCGTGAGCAGGTCCAGCACCGTTCTGCCCCGCCCATCCTCGGTCGCGCTCAGCACGCCCGCGGGCTTATGCAGCATGACGTAGGTGTACCTTCGGAGCACCAGCTCCTCCCCGTTGACCGCGATGCAGCAGCTCTCCGCGTCATACTTTTCCTCCGCGCTGCCGGCGATCCTCCCGTCCACCAGCACGCGGCCCTCGCGCACGAGCGTCTTGACCTCGCGGCGCGACCAGCGTCCCGTCGAGGCGATGAGCTTGTCCAGCCGTTCCTTCGCCATACCCATTCTCCTCTGCTTTCACTTTCATTTCTGCGCCCATCCTATCATACTTTGCCCCGTTTGGGAATAGCCTTTTGTGAAAGGGTGTGACGCTGTGTTTATCTGCACGATGAAATATTCCCGCCGCCGGCTGCTCGGCGTTTTGTGGCTGCTGCTTCTTGCCTTTCTCGGCTTTCTCCTGCTGCGCTCATGCGGCTCGGACCGTACCGCTGCCGCCGCGACGAACGAGCAGCGCGTCGCCTACCTGAACTCCCTCGGCTGGCAGGTCGAGCCGGAGCCGGTCGAAACGCTCTCGCTCACCCTGCCCAAGGAGCTGGAGGAGCCCTATCTGAGCTACAACGTGCTCCAGCGCGCGCAGGGCTTTGATCTGGAGCCCTGCTGCGGCAAAACGGTCGAGCGCTGCACCTACACGGTGAAAAACCATCCCTCGGGCAAGGTCTGTCAGGCCGACCTCTACATCTGCGGCGGCGAGATCGTCGCGGGCGATATCCTCTGCACCGGCGAAGGCGGCTTCATCGCGCCGCTGGCCTTTCCGAAGGACGCCTGAGCGCCCACCTTCCCCGCTTCGCTCTCGTTTTCCGGCGGAGCTTCTTCGCAGGGCAAAAAGAAAGACAGCCTTTCGGCTGTCTTTCTTCTATCTCATTCAGGAATTAGTCCTTGCACTCGATAACAACACCGGAACCGACGGTACGGCCGCCTTCACGGATAGCGAAGCGGAGGCCCTTCTCGATAGCGATGGGGGTGATCAGCTCAACGTTCATGTCGACGTTATCGCCGG
>ERZ1106954.2821-NODE-2821-length-11619-cov-4.070477_pt1 | contig 11619 bp, 9 predicted proteins | sample MGYA00403678_ERZ1106954 | MGnify/ENA primary metagenome ERZ1106954 (study PRJEB35170, sample SAMEA104062445) | human gut metagenome | biome: human gut; feature: human-associated habitat; material: faeces | place: Denmark | collected 2012-08-20 ... | reverse complement strand
CTTTCGGCGGATGTTCGCCACGTTGACGCGCAGGATCTGGTTGCTGCCGCCCGCAGAGGGCCCCCACAGCTCGCGCAGGATAAAGTCATAGGTGAGGACCTTTCCGGCATGGCGGGTGAGCAGCGAGAGAATCCGGTATTCACTCTGCGTGAGATGGATATCTTCCCCATTGATGCGCACGCGCCGCCGCACGCAGTCCACCTCCAGATCGCCGCAGCGGTACACGCCCGTGCGGCCAACCTCGCCGCCCGCGGCAGTGCGGACGTGGCGGAGGGCGGCGCGGATGCGCGCGAGAAGCTCGCCGGGGCCGAACGGCTTCGTGAGATAATCGTCCGCGCCCATATCAAGCGCGATGACCTTATCCCGCTCGCGTCCGCGGGCGGATACGACGATCACCGGCAGCGTGGACCACTTGCGGAGCCCCGCGAGGATCTCCATGCCGTCCATATCCGGCAGACTGAGATCGAGCAGCACAAGGTCCGGACAGTGCGAGCTGATGAGCGTCACCGCCTCCCGGCCAAGGCTCGCGCGGATGGTGTCAAAGCCGTTGGCTTCCAGCACCGCTATGAGAAATGCGGCGATGGTCTCGTCGTCCTCTACGATCAGGATCTTGTCTTTCGTCTCCATGGCTGTCTCCTTTGCCGGTTTCAGTGTTCGGATGATATTTCTTTATTCTGCGGCGGTCTCGCTCTCCGGCAGCACCGGAAGCGAGAAGCTCACCACCGTCCCGCCGTCGGTATTGCGGACGCTCATGCTGCCGCCGTGCGCCTTCACGATGGACATGCACACCGAAAGGCCGATGCCCATCTGGCTGCGGCCGCCGACGCCGTTTTTCTCCGGCAGAAAGCCGATCCCGTCGAAGAGATGCGGCAGCCTTTCGCGCACGATGCCGGTGCCGTTATCCTGCACGGTGAACACCGCGACGTTCCCCTGCCGCGCGAGCGAGACCGTGATCTCCGTTGCGCCGCCGTGGCGGGCGGAGTTTTCCAGAAGGTTTGTGAGCACCTGCTGGATGAGCACGGGGTCCATCGGCACGAGCATCACCGATTCGGGCAGCTGCGGCGTGACCGCAACGCCCGGAAAATGCGCTTTGAATTTGGAAATGGCGGAGAAGATGACCTCCTCGGCAACTTCGTCCTGCTTTTCGATGCGCGCCGATTCCAGGCCGATGCGCGTTACGGAAAGGAGATTTTCCACCATGCGGATGAGCCATTCGGCGTCGTCGTTGATACTGCCGAGAAGCTTCTTTTTCTGCCAGTCCGGAAGGTTATCGTTTTCCAGAAGCGTGATCGCCGAGCCGGAGATCGCCGTAAGGGGCGTGCGCAGATCGTGCGAAATCGCCCGCAGGAGATTGGCGCGCATGCGCTCGGTCTCTGCCTCCATGCGAATGCGCTCCTGCCGCTTGAGCGTCGCCGTCAGCGTGTTGACCGTTAAGGAAACGGCGAGCATCGTGAGGAACGTGAGCGGATAGCCGGACAGGGAAAAGTTAAAGTCCATATACGGATAGGTGAAAACATAGTTCACCGCAAAAACGCTCAGAAGTGAGACGACCGTGCCGCAGAGATACCCGTCCGTCAGCAGTGACACGAGCAGTACGCAGAGCACGTACACCAGCGGAACATACGTTTCGTTTCGCAGTTGGCTGATCTCATTCAAGCCAAGGCGCTGCAAAAACGCGCATACGACGGTCGTCAGAGCAAAGAGGCCCGCCGTGATCCCGGCGCTCTTCCACGTGACCGTCCAGTTTTCCTTCTTCAGCACGGCAGATCACCTCTGTTTCTATTGTAGCATAGAACGGATAAAGAATTTGTTAGGATTTTCACAATGTCAGCGCGTCCGCGGCACGGACAAGGAAACACTCCCTGTAGCTTTGCGAAAGGCTCTCGTACGCGGCGGCAGCCGCGGCGCGATCGTCAAATACGCCGAACACTGCGCTGCCCGTGCCGGTCATCACCGCGCCGAGAGCGCCGCCGTCGAGAAGTGCGCCGCGGATCGAGCCGATCTCCGCACCGCTGCGCGGCAGCGCCTCCTCAAATACGTTGAACATCCGCCGCGCAACGCCGCAAAGATCCCCGGCGTGCAGCGCAGCGCACAGCCCCTGCGTATCCGGGTGCGCCGTGATGCGGCGCTTATCGATGCGCCCGAAGAGCTCCGCCGTGGAGACGGAAAACGGCGGCTTGCATATCACGATCCATCCGCCCGGAAGCTCCGGCAGCGGCGAGAGTATTTCCCCGCGCCCCTCGGCGAGCATCATGCCGCCGGTGACGCAGTACGGCACATCCGAGCCGACCGTTAACGCAAGGGCGCGAAGCTGTTCCGCGGAGAAATTCGCTCCGGTGAGCACATTGAGCGCGCGGAGCACCGCCGCGGCGTCCGTGCTGCCTCCGGCCATGCCCGCGCCGACCGGCACTCTCTTTTTTATGCGGATGTCCGCGCCGAGAGTTTTGTCGCCCGCAGCGTCAAAGAACACGCGCGCCGCGCGCACGGCAAGATTCCGCTCATCCCGCGGCAGCCACGGGATCGAACACTTTGCCTCGATCCGTCCGTCGCAGCGGAGGGTCACGTCAACATCGTCCCAGAGCGAGACGCTGCCCATGACCATGGTGAGATCGTGGTAGCCGTCCGGGCGTCTGGCGTGGACATCGAGAGAATAGTTCAGCTTGGCATAGCCTTTTTCGTTCACCGTCACGGAAAACACCTCATTTCCATACTCCGCATTTTACCGTATTTGGTCTCTCATTGCAACATTTCCGGCTTTCTCCCGTTTTTTTACATTTTGTTCGCACACGGTGTTCCATCTTCGGTATAATTGGTATATAATAGTAATTTAGAAGAATAGGCAATTCTTGCCGTACATACAGGGAGGCTGCAAATATGGCAAAAAAAGTACTGGTAGTTGAGGACGACAGCAACATCGCGGAGCTGCTGCGCCTGTATCTGGAAAAGGACGGGTTCGACGTGTTTCTCGCCGCCGACGGCGGAGAGGGCATCCGCCGCGCGCAGGAGCTGCAGCCGGATCTCATCCTGCTCGACATCATGCTGCCGGTCGTGGACGGCTGGGTCGTCTGCTCCGAGGTCCGGAAGACCTCCAACGTGCCGATCATCATGCTGACCGCGAAGGGCGAAACGTTCGACAAGATCTCCGGACTTGAGATGGGCGCGGACGATTACGTTACGAAGCCGTTTGAGGTCAAGGAGCTGATGGCGCGCATCCATGCCGTCATGCGCCGCAGCGAGCCGGAGGCCGTGCCGCACGCGGCGGAAAAGCGGCTTGTATTCGATAAGCTCGTGATCGATCTTGATTCCTATGAGCTCATCGTAGACGGTAAGCGCGTAGAAGCTCCCCCCAAGGAGATGGAGCTTCTCTATCATCTCGCCTCCTCCCCCAACCGCGTTTTCACCCGCAACCAGCTGCTCGACGAGGTGTGGGGCTTTGATTATTTCGGCGATTCCCGCACCGTGGACGTCCACATCAAGCGTCTGCGCGAAAAGCTGGAGGGAGTTTCGGATAAGTGGTCGCTCAAGACGGTCTGGGGCGTCGGGTACAAGTTCGAGTCGGTCGAATAAGCGATGCACAGAACGTATTTCCGGACCTTCACCACGACCGCGGCGATGGTCCTTGTGAGCTTTCTTCTCATCGGCGCAGCCTTCGGCTTTGCGAGCCGTCAGGTGTTCGTGTCCGAAGCGCGCGAGAGCATGATGACGAACTCACGCGAAATATCGCGCATGGCGGTCGCCTATGCCGCCGAGGGCGATCTGCGCTCGCTCGAGCTGCGCATGACGCTCAGCACCATCGGCGCGAGCACGAATCAGCACATTTTCATCGTCAATCCCTCCGGATATATCATCACCTGCTCGGACTCCGCCGTTTTCTGTGAGCACATCGGAAAGCGTCTGGATGAGAGCGTAACGGCGATCCTGCCGCAGTCCGGCACGGTCGCGTCGCTCGGCACGCTGGGCGGGTTTTACGCGAGCGAGCATTATACCGTCATTTCCGCGCTCACCGATGACGGCACACTGCTCGGCCATCTGTTCGTTTCCAAGGACACGGGAACCGCGCTCTCCATCTGGGAGACGATCCTGCCGCTGTTCTTCTTTATCAGTCTTATCGTACTCTGTCTCGCACTCATTTTCAGCTACGCGAGCTCCAAGTACTTCGCCAAGCCCCTGCGCGACATGGCGGACGCGGCGCGGCGCTTCGGCCGCGGCGAGCTGAACGTCCGTGTGGAGCCGACCGACAGCACCGACGAGATCGGCGAGCTGACAGAGGCCTTTAACTCCATGGCGGACTCGCTCGAGCAGTCGGAGACGAAGCGGCGCGAGTTTATCGCGAACGTATCGCACGAGCTCAAAACGCCGATGACGACGATCTCCGGCTTTGCCGACGGCATTCTCGACGGGACGATCCCGCCGGAGTCGGAAAAGAAATATCTTCAGATCATCTCCTCGGAGACAAAGCGGCTGGCCCGGCTCGTGCGCAGCATGCTGGAGCTTTCGCGTCTGCAGGCAAAGGACCGCGCAACGCTCCTCAAGAGCAGCTTTGATATTTCCGAGCAGCTCCGGCTCACGCTCATCACATTTGCCGATAAGATCGATCAGAAGCATCTGGAGGTAGTGTTCAACGTCCCCGAGGAGGCGATCAAAGTTCTCGGCGATGTGGACGCCATCACGCAGGTCATCTACAATCTGCTGGATAACGCCATCAAATTCTCCCGCGAAAATTCACCGCTCACCATTTCGCTATGGAAGGACAGCAAGAAGGCCTACGTCTCCATCCGGAACTGCGCCAGCACCATTCCGGAGGCGGGGATCCCGCTCCTCTTTGATCGCTTCCACAAGTCCGACCGCAGCCGCAGCCAGGACCGCGACGGCGTCGGTCTCGGGCTTTATATCGTCAAAACCATTTTGAACAACCACGGCGAGGACATCGCCGTGACAAGCCGCCAGGGTGTGACCGACTTTGTGTTCACGCTCGCGCTCAAACCGTAAAAGGCGGAAAGGAGTTTTATGGAAAATCAGGAATCTATGTGGTATGCCCCCTCTGGCGACACGCCGCAGGCATCCCCGCCGGTCCTCGTCCCTCCGGCGAAGCCAAAGAAAAGAATGCCCGCGTGGGGCATTGCGCTGATCCTTGTCGCCGTGGCGGTGCTCATCATCGGCTCGTGTCTGCTCTTCCGGAACAGCGCCGCGGCAGACCCCAACCACCCCGGCGCGGTGGGCGATCTGCCGAACGATTATAAATCGTTCTTCGATAATTACTTCACCGCGAACGAGGAAGCGGAAGAATGTACTATCCCGACCGTGCAGACGACCGAGCGCGTGACCGTGAAGCTGTCCCCCGCCGGTAAAACGCCGCTTTCCGCACAGGAGGTCTATGAGCGCTGCGTTCCCTCCATCGTTGCGGTATCGGCCTTTCCGGATGAGACGTCGGAAGACAGCTATTACTGGGGCTCCGGCGTTGTTCTGACGGAGGACGGGTATATTCTCACGAATTCGCACGTTGTGGAGGGCACCTGCCGCGCGCGCATCACGCTCTGGGATGATACGGAGTATGATGCTCTGCTCGTCGGCTATGACCACCGCACCGATATCGCCGTATTGAAGATCGATGCACACGGTCTCACGCCCGCGGAGTTCACTTTGACCGACTCTCTGCTCGTCGGCGATGCGGTATACGCCATCGGCAACCCGCTCGGCAAGGAATTCCGCAGCACGATGACCGAGGGCATCATCTCCGGCATCAACCGTGATATTTCCCACAACGGCGTGACGAACAGTCTGCTCCAGACCTCCGCGCCGATCAATGAGGGCAATTCCGGCGGCGCGCTCGTCAACGTTTACGGGCAGGTCGTCGGCGTCACCAATATGAAAATGAGCAGCCAGTATATCGGCTCGGTGTCCATTGAGGGCGTTGCGTTCGCCATCCCGTCGAGCACCGTGAAGACCATTGCGGACAGTCTGCTTGAATCCGGCGAGGTACGCGGACGCCCGGCGCTCGGGCTCACCGTCGGCAAGATACCGCAGGCGGCGATGGAGGAATACGATCTCCCCGCCGGCCTTTACGTGAGCGCTGTTTCCGAAGGCTCGGACTGCGCCGCCAAAGGCATTGTGACCGGCGACGTGCTCCTTGCCGCGAACGGCGTGGAGCTTACCGTCAACGAGGATCTCACCGGTATTATCGCCCCGCTCCGCGTCGGCGACGAGCTTACGCTCACCGTGTGGCACGAGGGCGAGACGCGGGACATTACCGTGAAGCTCGTGGACGTGAACGATGTTTACTGATATAGAAAGGGATATAACCATGAACGAAAAGATCATTGAAAACTTTCTTTCTCTCTGCGCCATCCCGCACAAGTCCCATCATGAGGAGAAGATCAGCCGGTTTCTCTACGACTGGGCCGTGAAAAAGGGTCTCGCCGCCGTGCGCGACGAGAAAGGCAACGTCATCATCGATAAGGCCGGTTCCGCCGGGCACGAGAACGCGCCGCGCACCATTCTGCAGGCGCACATGGATATGGTCGTCGTCTGGGAGGACGGCATGGACTTTGATCCTCTCAACGATACCATCACCGTTATCAACGACGGCAAAACGCTCAAGGCCAAGGGCACATCCCTCGGCGGCGACGACGGCGCGGGCGTTGCGCTTGCGATGTCCATTCTTGAGGATGAGACCGCCGTGCACGGCCCGATCCGCGCGATCTTCACCGTGGACGAGGAAGACGGCATGTCCGGCGCGGACCATCTCGATCCGAAGCACCTCGACGCCAAATACCTCATCAATCTCGACTGGGAGGAGTTCGGCTCGCTCTGCAACTCGAGCGCGGGCAGCGATATGTACCGCATGCACCGCGCCGCCGAGTGGGAAGCCGCTTCCGGCAAAGCGTATAAGATCGCCGTTTCCGGTCTCGTCGGCGGTCACTCCGGCGCTTCCATCCATCTGAAGCTCGCCAACGCCATCCGCATTGCCGCGCGCACGGCAAAAACCGCGCTCGACATGTGCCCCGGCGCGCGTCTTGCCGCCTTCCGCGGCGGCAGCGCCCACAATGCCATCCCCTCCTCCTGCACCGCCGTGATCACCGTGCCGGAAAAGGACGCCGAAAAGGTTCTCGAAGCGCTCAACGCCCATGCGCTTACCGAGGCGGTCGCCTGCGCCGCGACCGATCCGGAGGCGAAGGTCGCCTTAACCGCTGCCAAGCTCCCCGAAAAGGCGCTCACGGGCGAGCTTTCGCGCGGCTATCTCGCGCTGCTCACCGAGGTGTTCGACGGTGTGCACACCATGTCGCCGTCCATCCCGTCGCTCGTGGAGAGCTCGGCGAACACCGGCCTTGCCGCCGTCGGCGAGGACGAAGTCGAATTCACCGTCCATCAGCGCAGCAGCGAACCCGCCATCACCGCGGAAATGAAGAAAGAATACGAGCGTCAGGCATCCGAGCACGGCTTTACGATGACGCTGCTCAGCTCCTCCCCCGCGTGGCCGCTCAAGCCCGGCAGCGAGCTTGTCGGCATCTGCGAGCGCATTTTCAAGGAGCAGAACGGACACGACATGTCCGTAGAGCCGGTGCACGCCGGTCTGGAGTGCGGCAGCTTCTCTTCCGCCAATCCCGCGCTCGACATCATCTCCATCGGCCCCGACATTCTGGACATTCATTCCCCGCGCGAAACGCTCGTGCTTGATACCGTGTATGGCTGCGATACGCTCATCCGCGCCATTTTGAAGGAGATCGCTGACAAGAAAGCATGAAGACCTACGACGCCGGAAAATTTGATATTGCCGTCATCGGCGCCGGACACGCGGGCATCGAGGCCGCGCTCGCCGCGGCCCGGCTCGGTCTGCGCACCGTGTGCTTCACGGTGAATCTCGACAGCGTCGGCAACATGCCGTGCAACCCCGCTATCGGCGGCACGGGCAAGGGGCACCTTGTCCGTGAGCTCGACGCGCTCGGCGGCGAGATGGGCAAAGCGGCGGACGCCGCGGGCATCCAGTTCCGGATGCTCAACCGCGGCAAAGGCCCCGCCGTCTACTCTCTGCGCGTGCAGGCCGACCGGCGGCGCTATCAGGAGATCATGAAGGAGACGCTGGAGACGCAGGAAAATCTCGTGCTGCATCAGGCGGAGATCGTTTCCATCGGCCTTACGGACGGCCATGTTTCCTCCGTCACGACGCACACGGGCGCCGTATACGCGGTACGCGCTGTTGTCATCGCTACGGGGACATATCTCGGCGGGCGGACAATCGTCGGCGACGTGGTACGCACCTCCGGCCCGGACGGGCTCGCCGCGGCGACGGAGCTCACGAAGTGCCTCGCCGATATGGGTCTTCGTCTCCGCCGCTTCAAGACCGGCACGCCGCCGCGCGTGAACGCGCGCAGCGTCCGCTTTGACGAAATGCAACTCCAGCCCGGCGATGAGGTGATCGAGCCGTTTTCCTATTCCACCGACGCCGCGGCGCTGCATAACCGCGCCGTGTGCTGGCTCACCTACACCAATCCGCGCACGCACGAGATCATCCGCGCCAATCTTGACCGCAGTCCGCTCTTCAACGGCACCATTGAAAGCACCGGCCCGCGCTACTGCCCCTCGATCGAGACGAAGATCGTCACGTTTCCGGACAAGGAACGCCACCAGCTCTTCATTGAGCCGATGGGTCTGCATACACAGGAGCTGTACATTCAGGGGCTTTCTTCCTCCCTGCCGGAGGACGTGCAGATCGATGTTGTCCGCTCCATTCCGGGACTGGAAAACGCCGAGATGCAGCGCTGCGCCTATGCCATCGAGTACGACTGCGTCGATCCCACGGAGCTGCGCGCCACGCTCGAGAGCAAAAAGATCCCCGGTCTGTACGGCGCGGGCCAGTTCAACGGCTCGTCCGGCTACGAGGAAGCCGCTGTGCAGGGATTCGTCGCGGGCGTGAACGCCGCGCTCAAGATCCGCGGCGAGGAGCCTTTGATCCTGCGCCGTTCGGACGGCTACATCGGCACGCTCATTGACGATCTCGTCACCAAGGGCACCGAAGAACCGTACCGTATTATGACGTCGCGCAGCGAATACCGTCTGCTCCACCGGCAGGATAACGCCGACGAGCGGCTGACGCACATCGGCCACCGCATCGGACTCATTTCCGACGAGCGGCTCGCCGCCGTGCAGGACAAATACGCCGCCGTCGCAAAGGAGCGGCAGCGGCTCGAGCATACGCATCTCGCCCCCGGCGAGGCGATCAACGCGCTGCTGCGCGAAAAAGGCACGGCGGAGATCGTCTCCGGCGCATCGCTTGCCGATCTTCTGCGCCGCCCGCAGATCGAATACGCCGATCTTCTCCCGTTTGACCCGGAGCGCCCGGCGCTGCCGCGCGCCGTCGGCGAGGAGGTCTCCATCACGCTCAAATACGAGGGCTATATCCGCCGCCAGCTCAAGCAGGTGGAGGATTTCCGGCGCATGGAGGATCGTCCCCTCCCCGAGGATATCGACTATGCCGCCGTGCCGGGGCTCCGCACCGAGGCGCGGCAGAAGCTCGTCGCCATACGCCCCGTGAGCTTCGGGCAGGCCTCGCGCATTTCCGGCGTGTCTCCGGCGGATATGACCGCGCTTATGATCTACACCGAGAGCGGAAAGGAGCGCCGCCATGGATAAGGTCGTTCTCGGTCTCTCCGGCGGCGTGGATTCCGCCGTGGCCGCGCATCTGCTGCGCGAATCGGGGCTGGAGGTTTACGGGCTGTATCTCGATAACGGTCTCCCCGGCGCGGACGCCGCGCGCGAGGCCGCCGCTTCCCTCTCCGTTCCGCTCACGATCACCGACAGCCGCGAGGCAATGGAGCAATACGTCTGCACCCCGTTTGCCGAAGCGTATCTCCGCGGCGAAACGCCGAACCCCTGCATTCTCTGCAACCCGACGGTCAAGTTCCGCGCCCTGCTGGACGAAGCGGAGCGCATCGGGGCAAAGTACATCGCCACCGGGCATTATGCCAGAGCGGAAAACGGCGCCATTTACCGCGGGCAGCCGGAAAATGACCAGAGCTATATGCTCTGCCGTCTGACGCCAGACGAGGTGAACGCCCTTCTGCTGCCGCTTGCGCCATATAAAAAAACGGAGGTGCGCGCGCTGGCCGAAGAGCTCGGCCTGCCCGTCGCGCACAAGCCGGACAGCATGGACATCTGCTTCATCCCGGACGGCGATTACGCCACCTGGATCGAACGCCGCGGCATCACGCCCCCGCCGGGGGATTTCGTTCTGGACGGAAAAGCCGTCGGCAAACACCGCGGCATCCACCACTATACCGTCGGCCAGCGCCGTCACTTCGGCGTCGGCTTCGGGAAACGCGTATATGTTTCCGACATCTGCCCGGAGACGAACGAGGTCCGTCTTTCTTCTGACGACGCTGCCGTATGGCGGGAGAGTTTCCGTGTGCGCGGCGTAAACTGGCTTGTTCCACCGGAGGGTGAGATCGTCTGCGGCGTTCGCATCCGCCATTCACGCCGCGAGCTGCCCACCGGGACGGTGACGCCGGACGGAGACGGCGCAATCGTCCGCTTCCCTGCGCCGGTACGCGCTCCCACCCCCGGCCAGACCGCCGCCTTTTACGACGGCGACCGTCTGCTCGGCGGCGGATTTATCGTAAAGTAGCAAAAGAGAGGGCTCTTCGCCCTTTCTTTTTGTTTTTTCTGTGCATTTACTTTAGCATGGTAGCGTGCTAATATACTACCATAATAAATCAAATACAGGAGAGACCTACCATGAAAAAGATTCTTACCATCGCACTTACCCTTTGTCTGCTCGTAACGGCGCTGGCCGGCTGCGGCAGCAGCGCCCCCGCCGCTCCCGATCCGACCGCCGCCCCCACGGAAGCTCCGGCGGAAGCCACGGCAGAACCCGCCGCCGAGGGCGGCAAACTGATCGTCGGCTTTGACGCCGAGTTCCCCCCGTTCGGCTACATTGCCGAGGACGGCAGCTACGACGGCTTTGATCTCGCACTCGCGCAGGAGGTTTGCGCGCGGCTCGGCTGGGAGTATGAGGCCGTGGCGATCGACTGGGCGTCGAAGGACGCCGAGCTCAAGGCCGGAAACATCAACTGCATCTGGAACGGCTTCACCTGCACCGGCCGCGAGGAAGAGTACACCTGGTCGGACGCCTACATCGATAACAGCATCGTCGCCATTGTCCGTGCCGACTCCGGCATCGAGTCCCTCGCCGATCTCGCCGGAAAGACCGTTATGGTGCAGTCCGCTTCCTCCGGTCTGGACGCTCTCACCGCGAACGAGGAGCTGACCGCCTCCTTCGGTGAGCTCGTGCAGCTGCCCGACTACAACACAGGCTTCCTGGAGCTGCGGCAGGGTACGGTGGACGCCGTTGTCGTGGACGTCGGCGTCGGCAACTACCAGATCGCCAACACCGAGGGCGACTACGTTATCCTCTCTGAGCCCGTCTCCGTGGAGCAGTACGCCGTCGGCTTCTATCTCGGCAACGAGGCGCTGCGCGACGCCGTGAACGAGCAGTTGCTCGCCATGGCAGAGGACGGCACGATGATGAGCATCGCCGAAAAGTATGTTGACAAGGGACTTTCTCTCGACAGTCTCTGCCTCTGCAAGTGATACTTCTCTCGAAATGATATCCCCGCGCGGAGACGC
>ERZ1106954.2818-NODE-2818-length-11624-cov-7.543867_pt1 | contig 11624 bp, 8 predicted proteins | sample MGYA00403678_ERZ1106954 | MGnify/ENA primary metagenome ERZ1106954 (study PRJEB35170, sample SAMEA104062445) | human gut metagenome | biome: human gut; feature: human-associated habitat; material: faeces | place: Denmark | collected 2012-08-20 ... | reverse complement strand
GAATCACCGGAACCATCACGATCTTCAACAGCAGTTTCAACAAAAATACCAATGCTACCCAGCAGAAGAACGCAGCCTTCGGCAGCAGCAAGAAGGTGAGTCTTGAGGATCTGTTCAGTCAGATCCAGGCCGGTGAAATGAAAACTCTCAACATTATCGTCAAGGCCGATGTCCAGGGCTCCGCCGAGGCGGTCAAGGCATCACTTGAGAAGATCACCAACGACGAGGTGCGCGTAAAGGTTATCCACAGCGGCGTCGGTGCGATAAATGAGTCGGATGTTATGCTTGCCGCGACCTCCGGAGCTATCATCGTCGGCTTTAATGTCCGACCCGATAGTGCCGCTCGTGACAACGCGGCTCGCGCAAATGTAGATATGCGCATGTACCGTGTAATCTATGACTGCATCAACGAGATAGAGGCTGCCATGAAGGGTATGCTTGCGCCGAAGTTCGCGGAAGTCATTATCGGCCACGCTGAAGTACGCGAGACCTATAAGGTTTCCAAGGTCGGCACAGTTACCGGATGCTATGTCCTCGACGGTAAGATCCAGCGAGGCTGCTCGGTACGCGTGCTCAGAGACAATATCGTTATCCACGAGGGCGAGCTTGCGTCGCTGCGCCGCTTTAAGGACGACGTTAAGGAAGTCGCCAGCGGCTATGAGTGCGGCATGCAGGTCGAAAAATTCAACGATATAAAGGTCGGCGACGTTATCGAGTGCTTCGTCATGGAGCAGATAAAAGTCTGATAAATCACTTTGGGCGGTCTTTCGGGCCGCCCGACTCATAGATACAGGAGAAGAAAAAATGCCTTCAAATAAACTGGCAAGAACAAATGACGATATTCAGCTTGTCATGAGCAGGCTTTTGCGCGAGATAAAGGATCCACGCGTAAATCAGGGCATGATAAGCGTGACACGCGTTGAGACCACAGGTGATATGCGCTATTGCAAGATATGGCTGTCGGTCATGGGACTTCAGAACGAAAAGGAGTTCAAAAAGGGGCTCAAGTCTGCGTCCGGCTGGCTCAGACGTGAGCTTGGCAGCTCGCTCAAGCTGCGCAACACGCCGGAACCGTTGTTCGAGCTCGATCACAGCATTGAATACGGTGCGCATATAAACGAGATAATAAACCACCTTGATATAAAACACGACGAGGACGAGGTATGAATATCAGAGAATGCGCCGCGTGGCTCTGTGAGCATGATAACATTCTGCTGTTAACGCATGTCCGCCCGGACGGAGATACGCTCGGAGGAGCGGCCGCTCTGTGCTCGGCTCTGCGCAGAATGGGGAAAAAAGCCGCACTCTATAACAATCCGGATATAACGCCGAAATATATGAAGTATGTTAAGGACTATATTGCCGACAGCTTTGAGTACAGCCGAACTGTGGCGGTCGATGTTGCCGAGGCGCATATGCTGCCTACGGGTTTTATCAGTGGAGTTGATGTTTGCATAGATCACCACCCGTCGAACTCGCATTATGCGAAGGAGCTGCTGCTTGACGGCAGCAAGGCCTCCTGCGGAGAGATAGTGCTGAAGGTCATAAAGGAAATGTGCGGCAGCGTTACCGCGCAGGAGGCAAGCCTTTTATACATGGCCGTGTCTACCGACTGCGGTTGTTTCCGCTATGCAAACGTAACGAGCGAGACCTTTGCCGCGGCAAGTGAGCTTCTTACCCTCGGCGCAGAGGTGCGTAAGCTTAACTTTGACCTCTTCCGTCAGGTTTCACGTGCCCGCATGACGCTTGAGGGCAGCATGCTTTCGGGGCTTAAATATTTTTTTGACGGCAAGGTCGTCGCTGCGACGGTAACACGCAAAATGATGCAGGATGCCGGTGCAACTGAAAATGACTGTGATGATATAGCAGGGCTCCCGGGCAAGGTCGAGGGCTGTGTCGTAAGCCTTGTTATCCGCGAGACGGATGACAATAAGTGCAAGGTCTCGGTCAGATCGCACGAGATTTTCGACAGCAGCGCTCTATGCGCCCGCTTCGGCGGCGGCGGCCACAGGATGGCGTCCGGCTGCACGATTACGGCATCGCCCGAGGAAACGCTCCAAATGCTTGCGTCGGCAATAGGCGAGGTGCTTTGATGAACGGCATAATCCTTGTCGATAAGCCGCAGGACTGGACGAGCCACGATGTTGTTGCCAAGCTGCGCGGTGTGCTGCATGAGCGGCGCATCGGCCACTCGGGAACGCTTGACCCGCTTGCAACGGGACTTTTGGTCGTGTTCGTCGGCAGAGCCACGCGCGCTGTGGAGTTTGCCGAGGCCGACAGCAAGGAGTATATTGCAGGGCTGCACCTCGGAGTTAGCACCGATACGCAGGATATAACAGGCAATATTGTTGCCGAATCTGCAGCGCTGCCCGATGAAGCAGCGCTGCGTGAAGCGATAGGACGATTTATCGGAGATGTAGAACAGATACCGCCCATGTATTCGGCGATAAAGATAGGCGGCAAAAAGCTGTACGAGCTCGCGAGGAGAGGGGAGAGCGTTGAACGCGCTCCGAGAAAAATCACGGTCTCGGCTATTGATATTGCCGGCAGAGACGGCGATGATTACATCCTTAACATCTCCTGTTCAAAGGGCACATATGTACGCACACTGTGCAGTGACATCGGCGAAGCTCTCGGCTGCGGAGCCTGTATGAGCAGCTTGAGGCGAACGCGGGCAGGTGTGTTTTCAGTCGACGATGCTCACAGCCTTGCCGATATCGAGGCTGCCGTGCGCGAGGGCAGACTTTCCGATATTATTTTACCGGTGGACACGCTGTTTGCGTCTTTTCCGAAGCTCACTGTCAGCCAAAGCGCGGCAAAACGCCTGAAAAACGGGAATATTATAAAAATCTCCGCAGAGGACGGAGAGTACAAGGTATATTCGGATTCAGACGAATTCCTGCTGCTCGGCAGAGTCGAGTGCGGAAAACTGAAAACTATAAAAAGCTTTTATGAGGTAAGCTGATGACAAAACAGAAAGTAATGGCGCTCGGTTTTTTTGACGGCATTCATGTAGGCCATGCTGCGCTTATTAATATGATTAAGCAGCGTGCTGATGAAACCGGGGCTGAGCCTGCCGTACTCACCTTCGATGTCCACCCGGACAATTTGGTTTTCAACAAGACCGTTCCTCTCATAAACAGCGCCGAGGACAGAAAACACATACTCAAGCGCTGCTTCGGCATAGATGAGGTCGTTGTCATTCACTTTAACCAGCGCGTTATGCGCATGGATTGGCAGGCTTTTCTCGATGAAATAATAGACGAAATGAATCTGCGCTGGATAGTGGTCGGACATGATTTCCGCTTTGGCTATAAGGGCCTCGGCACGGCTGCGAAGCTTAAGGAATATTGCGAGGGGCGCGGTGTCGGATGTGATATTATACCCGCCGTATGCCGTGACGGAGTCATTGTTAGCTCAACGCTTATCCGCCGGCTCATTGAAAGCGGCGAGATGGAAAAGGCGAATGAATACCTCGGCCATCCGCACACGCTCACCGATGTTGTCCGCAGCGGCTACCACCTCGGAACGCAGATGGGCACACCGACTATCAACATGGGCTTTCCGCAGGGGATCATCATCCCGCGCCACGGTGTTTACGCTGCCAAAGCTTATATCGACGGGCAGGAGTACATGTCGGTCACGAATGTCGGCATCCGCCCGACCGTGAGCGATTCCGGCAATGTCAATGTCGAGAGCTTTCTGCTCGATTTCCGGGGAAATCTCTATGGTCATCAGGCGCGCATAGATTTTTATAAATTCCTGCGCCCCGAGCATAAGTTTGCCGATGTTGAAGCTCTCGCGGCTCAGATAAAGAGTGATGCCCAAACCACGCGCGAGTATTTTGAAAGCTTAAAGTAAATAAAAGTCAAAACCGGCAGAGCCAGCTCTGCCGGTTTTTTGCGCAAAAACCGCAGCTGTCAAAAGGTATACCTTTTGACAGTCAATCAATTTACGTGCTTTTCGTGGTCAAAAACGAATTTTTTAATCAAATCAAGGCTTTTTACCAAAAAATTTTACACAACATCTTGCAATTTTGACTATTTTCAGCTATCATGACATTAGAAAACCGCAACCGTCAAAAGGTATACCTATGACAGCTATGCGGGAAAATATCGGGAGGAAAATATGAAGAAACGAATACTGAGCCTGCTGCTCGTGCTGCTGATGGTTGTGTCATTGGTGCCAACCGCAGCAATGGCTGAAGAAACTGCTGATATGACCTATAAAGTCACAGGAGGTCTGATCTATTTAAAGCAATACACAAAACAAACCGCAAATTTTGAAGGATTGGCTGTTATGGACTGCGATGCAGGAGTTACAGCTGCAAACATTCCCACGAACGTTAACGGGATTGACGTGGTGACCATTTGGAGCTCTGCATTCGCCAACTGCAAGAACCTTACGAGCGTCACGATCCCGAACAGTGTGACGCACATCGGCAGCTATGCATTCGCCGGCTGCACGAGTCTTAAGAATGTTACGATCCCGGATAGTGTGATAAAAATTTGGGACAACACATTTTACAACTGCTCAAGCCTCGCGAGCATCACGATTCCAAACAGCGTGACGAGTATTGGCAACGGTGCATTCTTCGGCTGCACTGGACTTACGAGCATCACGATACCTGACAGTGTGACGAGCATCGGCGGCCATGCATTCTGCGGCTGCACTGGCCTTACGAGCATCACGATACCGAATAGCGTGACGAGCATTGGCGACCAGACATTCAGGGACTGCACTGGCCTTACGAGTGTCACGATACCTGACAGCGTGACGAGTGTTGGCGCCGCTGTATTCTCCGGCTGCACGAGCCTGACGAGCATCACGATTCCGGACAGCGTGACGAGTATTGGCAACTATGCATTCTCCGGCTGCACGAGCCTGACGAGCATCACGATTCCGGACAGCGTGACGAGTATTGGCAACTATGCATTTTCCGGCTGCACTGGCCTGACGGGCACCACGATACCTGACAGCGTGACGAGCATCGGCAACTATGCATTCTCCGGCTGCACGAGCCTGACGAACATCACGATACCGAACAGCGTGACAAGTATAGGCGACCATGCATTCTCAGGTTGCACAAGCCTGACGAGTATCGAGCTCCCGAACAGTGTGACGAATATCGAATGGGAAGCATTTAGCGGTTGCACAGGTCTGACAAATGTTACGATTCCAAACAGTGTGATTAGCATAAGCGCCGCTGCATTCTCAGGTTGCACGGGTCTGACGAGCGTTATAATCCCTGACAGCGTGACAAGTATCGGAAATAGCGCATTCAACGGTTGCACAGGTCTGACAAACGCGGATATACAAAGCAGGAAAATATTAGGCAATGCTTTTGAGGGCTGCACAAGCCTTAAAAGTGTTGACATTAAAGCAAGCGAGAGCATAGGAAGCTATGCTTTTAAAGACTGCCCCAATATAGAAACCGTAAATGTTGAATCCTGTTCCAAAATTGAAGGATATGCATTTCAGGGATGCGCCAAGCTTAAAAGCCTGACCCTGCCTACTGACCTGAAGACCATCGGTCAATTTGCATTTCAAGGCTGCACGAGCCTTGAGACGCTAAACATTCCCAGCGTTGAAACGATAGATGCTTCTGCGGTTTCCGGCTGCAAGGCGCTTACAAGTGTAAGCCTCCCGAAGAACGTTAAGACAATAGGCAACGCCGCTTTCCGCTACTGCGATAATATTAAAGATGTCTATTATGCGGGCAGCGAGACCGAGTGGAAGACAATAGATATTCAGCCTTACAATGAACCTATTACCAATGCAGCCATCCATTATGCCGGTGAAACGCATACTCATAATTACAATGCTGTTGTGACGGCTCCCACCTGCACGGAGAAGGGCTACACTACGCACACTTGCTCCTGCGGCGACAGCTATGTTGATAGCTACACTAATGCCCTTGGCCATGATTACAAAAACGGCGAGTGCACCCGCTGCCATGCAAAAGACCCCGGACAGACGCACGAGCACGATTACAAATCTACCGTGACGGCTCCCACCTGCACCAGCGCAGGCTACACAACTTACACCTGCACCGGTTGCGGCCACAGCTACAAGGACAACTACAAGGACGCCCTTGGCCATGACTACAAAAACGGGGAGTGCATCCGCTGCCATGCAAAAGACCCAAATCATACGCACACTCACGATTACAAATCTACCGTGACCAAGCCCACCTGCACCGAAAAGGGCTACACCACGCACACCTGCTCCTGCGGTGACAGCTATAAGGACAGCTACAAGGACGCGCTCGGACACCTGTACATTTTCGGCAAGTGCATTCGCTGCGGCGAAAAAGAGGACAGCTCCGAGACTCACAAGCATGACTACAAGTCGCGCGTCGTCGAGCCTACCTGCACCGAGGGCGGCTACACCCTGTGGGAGTGCGAGTGCGGCAAGAGCTTTGAAACGCTCCACACCAAGGCGCTCGGCCATGAGTATAAGGACGGCCTGTGCATCCGCTGCGGCGCAAAGGATCCCAACGCGCACACGCATAAATATGTTGAGACCGTAACTAAACCCACCTGCACCGAAAAGGGCTACACGACCTACACCTGCTCTGTCTGCAACGACAGCTATAAGGGTAGCTACACCGATTCGCTGGGTCACAGCTACGTCGGCGGCGTCTGCACCCGCTGCAACGCGAAAGACCCCGATTACAAGCCGACCGTGAGCTTTGTTGACGTTCCCTCCGACGCGTTCTACGCAAACGCTGTCAAGTGGGCGGTAGAGAATGAGATAACCACCGGCGTGGGCAATAATCGCTTTGACCCGAACGGACAGTGCACGCGCGGACAGGTCGTGACCTTCCTGTGGCGCGCGGCCGGTAAGCCGACGGTGAGCGCGAATGTGAGCTTTTCCGACGTTCAGCCCGGCGCGTTCTACTACGAGGCGGTCAAGTGGGCTGTCGCAAACGGCATCACCACCGGCATCGGCGGCAACCGCTTTGCCCCCAACGACAGCTGCACCCGCGGTCAGGTAGTGACATTTCTGCACCGTGCGGAAAATTCGCCGGGCGTGAGCTCCGTGAGCAGCTTCGCCGACGTTCCGTCGACTGCGTTCTACTACAACGCAGTAAACTGGGCAGTAGCAAACGGCATAACCAACGGCACAGGTAACGGCCGCTTCTCGCCGAACGACACCTGCACCCGCGCACAGGTCGTCACCTTCCTCTACAGAGCACAGTAAGCAGCATAACAGGACATAAACCAAAACGCCGGGGCATTTGCCCCGGCGTGCGGCCTTGATAAGTGCGTATTCGTGCGACTTTTGACAACTTTGTGAAAAACTCACAAAAAGCCGCACGCAAGTTTGGGATAACTGCGAATTTAAGGAGCGAGCAAATTGTGGTATTATAAAATCGTCAATAAGCTATAGGGAAGGGCGAAGCAGCGCCCCACAAAATACGCCGCACCGCATGGGAAACCATGCGGTGCATTTTTTTACTCTCTGTTGAATTCCCTGAGCTCAAGACCCGGATTTTTCGTAAGCGCCCAGTTTACGCACCACTCGGAGGTGAACAGCAGCAGGTTATTTCCGCGGAAATCCTGAACCCACTTTGTGTCGCTCGTGAGGTTGAGATCGTTGGGGTTGAGACCCTCGTTATCTATCCAGCGCACGACCTCGTAGGGCATGCTGCGGCGGCGAACGTCAACGCCGTACTCGTTTTTCAGCCTGTATTCGAGCACCTCGAGCTGAAGTATGCCGACGACGCCAACGATGATCTCCTCAACGCCGGTGTACGGCTCGTGGAATATCTGTATCGCGCCCTCCTGAGCTATCTGCATGATGCCCTTTTCAAACTGCTTGCGCTTCATCGTATCGATACGCTCAACGCCCGCGAAAATCTCGGGAGCAAAGGTAGGAATGCCCTCAAATTCGACCTTCATGCTCTTGTCGCATATCGTGTCGCCGATCGAGAAGATGCCGGGGTCGAAAACACCGATAATATCTCCAGCGTAGGCCTCGTTTATTATTGCGCGCTCCTGCGCCATGAGCTGCTGCGGCTGCGCCAGGCGGATCGCCTTGCCGCCCTGAACATGGAAGTATTCCTTGTCGCGCTCGAACTTGCCAGAGCATATGCGCATGAACGCTATCCTGTCGCGGTGAGCCTTGTTCATGTTCGCCTGGATCTTGAATACGAAGGCCGAGAACTTGTCGGTAAACGGATCGACGATCTCATCGCCGGCCCTGCGCGGCAGTGGAGGCATGGTCATGTCAAGAAAGCTTTCTAGGAACGGCTCGATGCCGAAGTTGTTGAGTGCCGAGCCGAAGAATACGGGGCTTAATTTGCCGTCGCGCACCTGCTCAATATCAAACTCGTAGCCCGCTCCGTCCAACAGCTCAACGTCGTCGCACAGTGTTCTGCGCAGCTTTTCGCCGATCAGACTGTCGAGGGTCTCGGTATCGTCAAGGCTGCACTCGATAGCCTTTATCTTGTCCTGACCGCGGTGAAATTCGTTGAATGCGAGTATCTCGCGCTTTTCGCGGTCGTACACACCCTTGAAGTCTATGCCGCAGCCGATGGGCCAGTTCATAGGATAGGTGCCGATGCCGAACTCCTGCTCAAGCTCCTCCATAAGATCGTAGGGGCTTCTCGCCTCGCGGTCGAGCTTGTTTATAAAGGTGAAGATGGGTATATTGCGCATTGCGCATATTTTAAAGAGCTTTCTCGTCTGCGGTTCGATGCCCTTTGCCGCGTCGATAACCATGACGGCGCTGTCGGCGGCCATGAGTGTGCGGTAGGTATCCTCGGAAAAGTCTTGGTGACCGGGAGTGTCAAGAATATTGATGCAGTAGCCATTATATTCAAACTGCATTACAGATGAGCTAATTGATATTCCTCGCTGCTTTTCAAGTTCCATCCAGTCAGACACGGCATGCCGCGCCGTAGCTTTACCCTTTACAGAGCCCGCGAGCTGTATCGCCCCGCCGTAGAGCAGCAGCTTTTCCGTAAGCGTTGTTTTGCCGGCGTCAGGGTGCGAGATTATCGCAAAGGTTCTGCGCCGTTCAATTTCCTTTCTGATATCAGCCATACATGCTTCTCTCCCAATAATTTTTCACACGATTTAATATATTATCACAGATATTGCGCAAAAGCAAAGCTTTTTATGCTATATTACCGTGGCCGAGTGAAGCTGGAAGCATGCTGCCTGGGCTCAAGCTTCGGCCTTATGGGTACGGAGCAGCATCATCTGTGCTGTGACTATAAAAAACTGACGGCGAATATATAAAATAAAAAAACCGGCCATAGGCCGGTCAGCGTGTCAAATGCCTTGCTCTTTTCAGTTTTCTGCTTTTATGCCGATGCCGCAGTTACGCATGGTTTCCGATAGACGATGCAGATGCTCGGTAGATATTTCGGTAAGCGGCAGACGCAGCTTTCCGCAGTCAATGCCTATCATTCGCATCGCAGCCTTTACGGGGATAGGATTGGTTTCAATAAATAGATCGGAAAACAGCCGCGAATATTTAAAGTATAATTGCTGAGCCTGAAGAAAGCTGCCGTCAAGACAGAGCTCGCACAGTTTTGCGACCGCTGCCGGCACTACATTTGATGCGACGGATATAACACCCAGTGCACCAAGCGCCATCATCGGTACTGTGTTGTCATCGTTGCCGCTCCAAATAAACAGATCGTTTCCGCATTCTGCTCTTGTAGCTGCAAAAAGACTGAAATCGCCGGATGCCTCTTTCACGCCGTTTATGTTCGGATGCTTTGACAGCTCGACATATGTCTCAAGCCTTATGCCGATGCTGGTTCGGGAGGGAACGTTATAAACTATCATCGGGATATCAACCCGATCGGCCACATATGTAAAGTGCCTTACCAATCCGCTCTGCGTTGCCTTGTTATAGTACGGCGTTACCATGAGCACACCGTCGGCATCGCATCTGAGCGCACATTTGGCAAAGCCTAGGGCCTTGATCGTGTCGTTGCTGCCGATACCGGCGATAATTTTCATGCGCCCGTCGTTATGCCGGCAGACAAATTCAATAAGCTCCTCGTGCTCATATCGGCTCATTGTCGCATTTTCGCCGGTTGTACCGCATACGACAAGAGCTGCAGTGCCATTATCATACTGATAATCAATGAGCTCCGCCATTTTATCAAAATCAATGCCGTTATCATTAAACGGCGTTACTATCGCGGTGCACGAACCCTTAAATATCGGAGTTTTGAACATAGCGTACCTCCAATCATGATACTTATAAACATTATGATAGCGCGCAGAGATATATGACTTGTTGAATTATTTCGAGCTTTGTATTATAATTAAAGCTCACCGCAATTATACATTATATTAACGGAGCATATGTGCAATGAATAAATCGGATTTTGATTTTTATCTGCCCGAGAGACTTATAGCCCAAACGCCACTTGAAAAGCGCGATTCCTCGCGCCTTCTGCATTTGGACAAGAGCACCGGCGAAATTGAGCACGGGCATTTTCACGATATAACCAAATATCTGAAGGCAGGCGACTGCCTTGTTATGAATGATTCACGAGTCCTTCCGGCACGGCTCATAGGCTCGCGCAAAAGCGGAGGTCTTGTGGAGCTTGTTTTGCTGCGCGACCTCGGTGACGGCTGCTGGGAATGCCTGAGCCGCCCCGGCAGAAAGACGAAGCCCGGCACAGAGCTTACGTTCGGCGGCGGTGAGCTCACGGCAACTGTCATGAGTGTTGCCGAGGGAGGAAACAGAATAGTAAGGTTTCACTATGAGGGAGTATTTCTCGAAAAGCTTGAAAAATTGGGTAAAATGCCTCTTCCTCCATATATAAAGGAAGAGCTTCAGGATTCCGAGCGATATCAAACGGTATATTCACGTGAGCTCGGCAGTGCTGCCGCGCCGACGGCAGGTCTGCATTTTACAAAAGAGCTTCTTAAAGAAATAGAGGACATTGGCGTGAACACGTGCTTTGTCACGCTGCATGTCGGCCTCGGAACGTTCAGACCCGTGAAGACCGAAATAATAGAGGAGCACGAGATGCACTCGGAGTTTTGCGTGGTTCCGAAGAAAACGGCAGAAATAATTAATAAAACAAAGAAAAATGGCGGCAGAGTGATTGCTGTCGGAACTACCTCATGCCGCACGCTCGAAAGCTTTGCACAGGAGGACGGAACGATAAATGAAAGCTCAGGCTGGACGAATATATTCATTTATCCCGGTTATAGGTTTAAATGCATCGATGCTCTGATAACAAACTTCCATCTGCCGGAGAGCACGCTTATAATGCTCGTCTCGGCTCTTGCGGGACGTGAGAATGTGCTGCATGCGTATTCTGCTGCCGTCGAGCAGGAGTACAGATTCTTCTCGTTCGGGGATGCGATGTTCATTGGAGACGTGATGCCCTCAAAGGCCGAAAACGGCGAAAAGCCCGAAAAATAAGGGTTTTCGGGGAAAATGGCTTAACCGGCGCAAAAAGCCGAAAAAGCCGCGTGGATAACCGAAAAGCATCACGCATCGTTAGCTTTGAGGGGATGCTCATAAAATTGAACAACTTTTTTGGCGCATAATGTTGCGGCGATGCTGCATAGACTGCATAAGTTGGCCCCGACCTCAGTATATGAGGCCGGGGCTTTTCTCATGTCTTGTAGGTGAAC
>ERZ1106954.2817-NODE-2817-length-11637-cov-7.350458_pt1 | contig 11637 bp, 10 predicted proteins | sample MGYA00403678_ERZ1106954 | MGnify/ENA primary metagenome ERZ1106954 (study PRJEB35170, sample SAMEA104062445) | human gut metagenome | biome: human gut; feature: human-associated habitat; material: faeces | place: Denmark | collected 2012-08-20 ... | reverse complement strand
AGCGCCGCCTGTCAGATAAATACCATGACGGTAAATATCTGCAGCCAGTTCCGGAGGAGTTCTCTCCAGAATGACTTTAATATTATCAATAATGGTATAAAAGTGCTCAATTAAAGATTCATCAATCATTGCGGTGGGAAGCTCACGCTCTACCGGTAGTCCGGTCACAATGTCACGGCCGTATACAACCGCTCCCTTGTTTTCCTTTTCCAGATCAGCCAGAGAAATCTTTACATGTTCTGCCGTCTTGCCACCAATAATCAGATTGTACTGCTTACGTACCGCCGCACGGATGGAATCATCAAACTTCTGTCCACCGACCTTAATGAGACGGCTTAATACGATACCTCCAAGAGATAAAATAGAAATCTCGGTCGTATCAAAGCCGACATTCACAATAAGAACTCCCTGTGAATTCTTCACATCAATATCGAGCCCCAGGCCATCGGCCACTGCCTTTTCCACTACCATGATCTTCTTTGCCTTCACATTGGCATCACGGATCAGATCATAGAAGGCTCTCTTTTCTACTTCCGTGACATCTGTCGGAACTGCAATGTAGTAATCCGCAGATTTGATGCTGTTTCCGGTCAGATCATTTAAGAAAAACCGTACAATCTTTTCCATATTATGAATATCTGCAATAACCCCATTGGATAACGGATAGGAAATATGGATATTGGACGGTGCCTTTTCATACATGTCAAAAGCAGAATCCCCGTAAGCGAATACGTTATTCTTATTCTCAATGGCGATCATGTTTTTCTCAACCAGTATGGTATCATCGGCACGATTATAAATCTTAATATTATTTGTTCCTAAATCAATACCAAAAACATTGTTTAACATCTTCTTTATGTCCTTTCTATATATAGCCATATTCTTTCAGACTTAAATAGCAGCCATCTCCTACAATCAGATGATCCAGAAGCGGGATTTCCATCAGATTTCCGGCTTCCATGATCTTCTTTGTAACGGAAAGATCCTCCTTGCTCGGGTTGCAGCTTCCACTCGGGTGATTATGCAGTAGCACAATCTTACAGGCTCCTGCCCGGAGTGCATGCCGGAACACCTCTCTTGTAGATAACAGCGAAGCATTCACCGTTCCCTTCGATAACAGATATTCTTCCATGAGATGGAGCTTCGTATCCAACAATAACAGCAGCACCTTTTCAACCTCTTCATGCCGCATCTGTTCCATATAATAATCCGCAATGGATGACGGGGTCTTAAAATCCAGAGTCTGTGCCGCATGCTGCTTCGCCATCCGTGCAGAAAGCTCTGCAATACACTTAATCTTAACCGCCTTCACTTCTCCGATTCCTTCCATCTCCATCAGCTCCTGTATAGTAATGTGATGCAGGGAATTGAGCTGGCGGTTCTGTTCAAACCGGTCAAGGAGCTTCTGTGCAATCGTTAAGGCAGAAGCATTCTTCGTTCCTGTCCGGATAATAATGGCAAGGAGCTCCGCATCTGTAAGGGACGCTGCTCCATGCTTTAAAAATTTTTCATAGGGTTTCAAATGATTTCCTTTCCACTCCTTCTCCCAAAGCGGCACTAAATCATTCGATAAACAATAATTCCTATCACAATGCCAATGATGCTGGCAACCGTAATCTTAATTGTAAGTCCAAAGGTTATGCAAAGGATTCCAAGATCAAGGATCAATGGTTCTGCCAGTCCAAAGGTCTGTCCATAATTCAGGAAGCTGCTCGGAAATAAATTTCCAATAAAGCCTCCAATGACAATACCTGCCAGAATTAATAAAAAACATGCCCAGTTATTTTTACGCATCCGCCCGTACCTCAAAATTCTTCTTAACCGTAATAACTATCCAGACTCCATACGTCTGCATCCGCATGAACCTGAATAGTTACATATTAACACAATTATAAATTTATGTATACAAAATTCATACATTTTTTGTAGCTATCGTTTGGCAGATTCCAACAAAACAACACCACGTTCGACAAGTCTCTGCAGGCTCATAAGGATACCGAATTTACCGTGCTGCCACGTAAGTCCACCCTGAAAATATACCGCATATGGCTCCTTCATCGGTCCATCTGCACTCAGTTCAATGGAGGAGCCTGACACAAACGCACCGGCAGCCATAATGACCGGGCTGTCGTATCCGGGCATGTCCCATGGCTCAGGGGTTACATGTCCATCGACTGCGGCTGCTTTCTGAATGCCCTCACAGAATCCGATTACACCCTCCGGTGTTCCAAAGGTTACGGCCTGAATGATATCGTGTCTTGATTCCGTGCCGTCCGGCACGACCTGAAATCCAAGGGATTCATAAATATTCGCTGCAAAAATCGCTGCTTTTAATGCATTCGCAGTTACATTCGGTGCTAAAAACAGCCCCTGATAGAATGCCGGCAGTGCCGTTAAGGAAGCACCGACCTCCTTGCCAAGCCCGGGAGATGTCAGACGGTATGCTGCATTTTCGATGCACTCTCTTCTCCCTGCCAGATAGCCGCCAATCGGTGCAAGACCGCCACCCGGATTTTTAATCAGTGAACCAACCACAAGATCTGCACCAACATCCGTCGGTTCAAGTGTTTCCGTAAACTCTCCGTAGCAGTTATCCACCATACAGATCACATCCGGTTTGATCTCTTTAATGAAAGAAATCAGTTCCCCGATCCGCTTTACGGAAAGTGTTGGCCTGGTCTGATAGCCCTTCGACCGCTGAATCGTAACCAAATGGGTCTTTTCATTGATAGCCGCTTTAATTCCTTCATAGTCAAATGCACCATCCGGCAACAAGTCTACCTGACGGTAAGAAATGCCATATTCCTTTAACGATCCCTTCGAGGGACGGATTCCAATGACCTCTTCAAGTGTATCATACGGCTTTCCAACCGGGGATAACAACTCCTGTCCGGGACGCAGGTTACTCATGAGCGCCAGTGCAAGTGCATGGGTTCCGCAGGTAATCTGCGGACGGACCAGAGCATCTTCTCCATGGAAACAGCTTGCGTATACTTTTTCCAGTGTATCTCTTCCCAGATCGTTATATCCATATCCATTGGACATGGCAAAGCATTCTGCGGAAACTCTGTTTTTCTGCATGGCATCAATTACTTTCATCTGATTATATTCCGCAGTCCGGTCAATCGCCTCAAACCGTTCCTTTAGTCCTGCCTCTATTTTGCTGCAAAAATCATAAACCTTCTCACTGATTCCCGCTTCTTTGTACCAATCCTGTAATTCCATTTTTTCTTCCTCATTTTACAAAAATTTAATCATAACGTTTCTCGTACATTATAGGTAAAAAAGTGGGTGGTGTCAATGAATTTCCTATGTTATACTACTAAAATAACCTGTCATAGGCGATTGTGAAACGCTCTCCTTGCGCCTGCCGCCGCTTACACGGTCGAAGCGATGCCCGGACACAAAAATTAAGGCAGAAGCGGATTCCTGTAAATTCAGCAATTCTGTCTAAAAAGCGCGCCCGACCGTGTAAGCGGCGGCAGGCGCAAGGAGAGCGTTTCGCAATCGCCTAATAACCTGTCAGGGCGAAAGGAGAATTTATGTTAACCGGTGTATATCTTGCGACAAAAAAAGACAAAACCGTATACTATCGCTCCAATATTACGCACAAAGGCCGTCATATCAGCCTCGGAAGCTTTCCCTCGGAAGTTCAGGCACATCAGGCATACACTGCCGCCTGCGAGCTGTTATCCGGTACAGAAACCATCGATGAGGCATTTTACCGGACCAACCAGCTTGCCTTTGAAAAAATTGTTTCACTGATCAATTTCCGGGATAATCATATGTATATTCCTACCCCCATTTATCTGCGCAAAAATTATTTCAGTTATTATCTGAGTATTCACCGGGAGTTAAAATTTGACATTGATGACCTCTTCTATTACAGCAGCCACCGGATTCTGACACGCCAGGGACATCTGTATGTCAATCACTATGGAATGCAGCTTACGCTTCTCGGCCGCTACGGCATCAAAACCCATGCGGTAAACGGCAGGGATTTTTGTTTTGTCAACGGCGATGAAAATGATTTCCGCTACTCAAACCTCAAAATCATCAATCCGTATTTTGGTGTCGAACGCATCGACAAAAACAGAACCGAACACTATAAAGTACGTATCCATATCCACGGCAACATCACTGTCGGTAATTACACAAATGCGATTGATGCGGCAATTGCCTATAACAAAGCCGTAGATCTGGCGCATCAGGCCGGCATATCAAAAAATTTTCCGGAAAACTATATCGAGGAGCTGTCTGCTTCGTCCTATGCCGATATTTACCAGCAGATTTCCCTTTCTCCTACATATCTTTCTTACCTAAAAGGACTTCCCCGCAAATAAGGGAAGTCCTCTCTGACATCTTTTTATTATTTCTGGTTGATATAATTGACAAGACCTTCGCAGTCAATAATCTTCTGCATAAATGGTGGAAATGCCTGTCCCTGGAATTTCTTTCCGATTGTCACATCTGTGATGATTCCGGAATCAAAATCTACTTCCACCTCATCCCCTGCCTGTATTTCTTTTGCGGCCTGTGGGCACTCAATGATCGGCAAACCGATATTGATGGCATTCCGGTAAAAGATTCTGGCAAATGTCTCAGCAATGACACAGCTGACACCGGATGCCTTGATGGAAATCGGTGCATGCTCACGGGAAGAACCACATCCAAAGTTTTTATTGGCTACAATAATATCTCCCACATGTACATTTTTTACGAAATCTTTATCGATATCTTCCATACAGTGTGTGGCAAGTTCTTTCGGATCGGAAGAATTCAAATATCTTGCCGGAATGATAACATCCGTATCTACGTTATCGCCATATTTAAATACACTACCATGTGCTGCTTTCATTTCTTATCTGACCTCCTTTTTCTCCGGCATCTTCTACATTACTTCCGCCGGGCCTGAAATCTTTCCGGTGATGGCACTTGCCGCTGCAACCGCCGGGCTTGCAAGATATACTTCCGAATCTACATGTCCCATACGTCCGACAAAGTTACGGTTTGTTGTGGATACACAGCGCTCGCCTTCTGCAAGTACTCCCATATATCCGCCAAGACACGGTCCACAGGTCGGTGTACTTACGATTGCACCTGCTTCGATAAAGATCTTAAGAAGTCCCTCTTCCATGGCATCCAGATAAATCTGCTGGGTTGCCGGGATTACAATCACGCGGAGTCCTTTGGCTACTTTCTTTCCTTTTAAGATTTCTGCAGCTGTACGAAGATCTTCCATACGTCCGTTTGTGCAGGAACCAATCACAACCTGATCAATTTTCACATCGCCCACTTCATCAATCGTACGTGTGTTATCCGGCAGATGTGGGAATGAAACGGTTGACTTTAAAGTTGAAAGATCAATCGTATATTCTTCGTCATACTCTGCATCCGCATCTGCTTCATATTCCACGAACGGTCTCTTGGAATGTTCTTTCATGTATGCACGGGTCAGATCGTCTACCGGGAAAATACCGTTCTTTCCACCGGCCTCAATTGCCATGTTTGCGATGGTAAAACGGTCATCCATGGAAAGGTATTTGATTCCTTCCCCAACAAATTCCATGGATTTATAAAGGGCTCCATCCACACCGATCATTCCGATGATATGAAGAATCACATCTTTTCCGCTGATCCATGTGTCCGGCTTTCCTACAATATTAAATTTGATTGCAGACGGTACTTTAAACCATGCTTTTCCGGTAGCCATGCCGGCTGCCATATCTGTACTTCCCACACCAGTAGAAAATGCACCAAGTGCACCGTATGTACATGTATGGGAATCTGCACCGATAATCACATCTCCCGCAACCGTAAGTCCTTTTTCCGGAAGGAGTGCATGCTCTATTCCCATCTCACCTACATCAAAATAGTTTGTAATATCATTTTTGCAGGCGAACTCGCGTACGCATTTGCAATGCTCTGCGGATTTAATGTCTTTATTTGGAGCAAAGTGATCCATCACAAGTGCGATTTTATCTTTGTGAAATACACCCTCTACATTCATTTTTCCGATTTCATGAATTGCAACCGGAGAAGTAATATCATTGCCCAGAACCAGATCCAGGTCTGCCTCGATCAGCTGTCCGGCGCTGACAGAAGGCAGGCCTGCATGTGCTGCAAGAATCTTCTGAGTCATTGTCATTCCCATGGATAATTCCTCCTTTAATATCTTAAACTACTATGATTTTAGCACAGATTATTTCATAATCCTAATACATAATAAACATATTTACCATAACTATATTTTATGATATAATAACTTATTATAATAAACGGAGGCAATAATGAATCAGAATTTATCTTCTTACTGGATTTTTTATACGGTTGCCAATGCCGGAAATATTTCCAAGGCAGCCAAAGAACTCTACATCAGCCAGCCTGCCATCAGCAAATCCATTCAGAAACTGGAAGAAAATTTAGGATGCAAACTGTTTTCCCGCAGTTCCCGCGGCGTTGTACTGACGGACGAGGGCCAGTTACTTTATGGACATGTAAAGGAAGCCTTTGAAACACTGACACTTGGGGAAGACAAATTAAAACGCTCCATCGATCTTGGTGTCGGTCACCTGCAGATCGGTGTCAGTTCCACACTCTGCAAATTTGTGCTTCTGCCCTATCTGAAAGAATTCATACGGCAGAATCCGCATATCAGTATTTCCATCAACTGTCAGTCGACCAACGAAACGCTTGATCTGCTGGATGAAAATAAAATTGACATCGGTCTGATTGGAAAACCGGATAATCTCAAAAACATCAATTTTTACTATCTGGACAACATTGAAGACATTTTTGTAGCCAATCCGGACTATCTCTCAAATCTGAAAAAAAGAGGGATTACCAGAGATTCCATCCTTGGCAATTCCACACTTATGCTTTTGGATAAGCATAACATGACGCGGCAGTATATTGACGATTATCTGCAGGACAATCATATTTCCGTAGCGGAATCCATTGATATCTCGAACATGGATCTGTTAATTGATTTCGCAAAGATCGGTGTCGGCGTTGCCTGTGTCATCAAAAGTTTTGTCACAAAGGAACTCCAAGAGGGATCTCTCGTGGAAATTCCGCTCGGCATCCCGATCCACAAACGGGAAATCGGCTTTGCATACAAGGAAAACTTAAAGCCATCCAAATCCTTACAGACCTTTATTGACTTTTACCGTACTTACAGACCGGAGGAAACACTATGAAAGAACAGCTTCACACCATCCCAATTTCAGATGCCATGGCAAATGCCGGAGAATGTCCGTTCTGCTATATTGAACAAAAAACCGAAGAACACATGATGGATTTCGTCCTCGGACATGGTGCCTCCTACATGGAAGCCGATATCCGCGACATGACAGACCGGGAAGGATTCTGCCGCGCACATTTCAAAAAAATGTTTGATTATGGAAATTCGCTCGGCAATGCCTGGATTTTAAAAACACTGATGAAACGTCACGAAGAGGAAATGGATCATGTCTGGAAAACCTTCCGTCCGGACGCTGCTGCAAAACGCAGCAGTCTGTTCGGCAAAAAAACAGATGGTTCTTCCAATTCCATTGTCGAGTGGATCAACCGACGGGAATCCACCTGTTTCATCTGTAACAGTGTAAAAAATACCTTTCAGGCTTACATGAAAACCTTCTTTTCCATGTACAAAAAAGATGTGGATTTCCGTGCACAGGTGGCAAATACCAAAGGATTCTGCCTCGATCACTTTAAAGTTCTCTGCGAAGGTGCCGACGAACAGCTTTCCGGTGAAGAGAAAAAAGAATTCTATGCCACCGTCCTTCCTCTGATGAAGGAAAATTTCCACCGCGTCTATGAAGACGTTGCATGGTTTATTGAAAAATATGATTACAAAAACAAAGATGCCAGCTGGAAAGATTCCAAAGATGCCATTCAGCGTGGCATGCAGAAATTGCGTGGCAGCGACCCGTCCCTGCCTCCTCATGTGTTAAAAAAATAACTTTTAGTTTTTCCTTCCGGCAACTATAAGATAGCCCGCATCCATCAAAAGCATGCACAGAAATACAAGTGCCGCATAGCCAATAAGATACCCCGGGTTTCCCATCCTGTCTGCCAGCCAGACAAGCGGAGATCCGGCGGATGGCCAGTTCACAAACATATAATTCACATCATATCTTTTATCAAACCAGTAAATCGGTATCACAACCGCAGTCAGAAATAACACCACCTGCCAGAGTTTTGCAAAATCCGGTCGGATTTCATGGGATGCAAGTTTTCCTGCCACATACAGTACAATTCCCATATGAAACAAAAAGCCTTCCAGTGTAATAAAATGAATGACCGGATAAAAGTTCCAGTTTGGAAATAAAAGTGCCAGCACTGTTCCCGGGAGACAGATGGTATACAGCACCTGCCCCAGCCATTTCCATTTCGTCAGACAATGAACGGCACACAAAATTCCAGCCATGCTGCACAGATGAAACGGGAGTTCATATAAAAACGCTTCATGGATCACCGCAATATAAATTGCTCTCACGACAATCAACACCACAAGGGAACATGCCGTCAGACCATCCATCCGGCGTTTTTTTCTTTCATCCCCTTTTTTATAAATCCATACATATCTGACGCATATGGCAAAAATAACCGAAAGCCACAACAGATGCCATGGACCGAACAACGCAAATCCAATGCCATCCGGAATATGGGTTTCATATGTAAAAAAATAAGAAAGATATGAAAGTTTCACATCAAAGACCTCCTTTTTTACAGTATCTGTGTTTTCCTTTTTATTATGCAAAACACCCTGCGCCTTTTGCGCAGGGTGCCTTTCCCTTAGAAATCTTCTGTCTGCTGTTTTCTGGCAGACAGGAAACATTTTATTTCATTACAATGTTTACCAGTCTTCCCGGTACATAAATCTCTTTGACAATATTTCCGGTCAGTTTATCTGCAATGACTTCTTTTGCCTTTGCAATTACCTGATCCTTCGGATCATCTTTCTGGATACCAAGCGTTCCCTTTACCTTACCATTGATCTGAACGGCAATCTCCACGGAAGATTCCACCGTCTTTGCCTCATCGAACTCCGGCCATGTCTGCTGATATACTCTTCCCTCGCATCCGATAATCTGCCACATTTCTTCTGTGATATGCGGAGCAACCGGATTCAGCAGAATGATCAGTGTCTTTAACTCTCCCCTGGTGATAGAGCCTTTTTTATAAAAATCATTCAAAAGTGTCATCATGGCAGCAATCGCCGTATTGTACTTGAGGTTTTCAAAGTCATTGGAAACCTTCTTGATGGTCTGATGCATCTTGGTCTCAAGATCCTTGGAGTATCCCTCCTCATCAGTCATAAGATCCTGCAATTTCCAGACACGGTCTAAGAATCTGCGGCATCCCTTTACCCCATCTTCCGACCAGGATGCAGCCAGATCAAATGCTCCGATGAACATTTCATACGTACGCAGAGTGTCTGCACCATACTCCTGCACAATATCGTCTGGATTGACTACATTTCCTCTGGACTTTGACATCTTCTCTCCGTTCTCACCGAGAATCATGCCATGGGAAGTACGCTTCTGGTATGGTTCCGGAGTCGGAACAACGCCCTGATCATACAGAAATTTATGCCAGAATCTGGAATACAGCAGATGCAGGGTCGTGTGCTCCATACCACCATTGTACCAGTCAACCGGCAGCCAGTATTTGAGTGCTTCCGGACTTGCCAGTGCCTTGTCATTGTGTGGATCGGTATAACGCAGGAAATACCAGGAAGATCCAGCCCACTGCGGCATTGTATCGGTCTCACGCTTTGCAGGACCACCACAGCATGGACAAGTCGTATTTACCCAGTCGGTCATTGCTGCAAGCGGAGATTCTCCGTTGTCTGTCGGCATATAACTTTCTACTTCCGGAAGAAGCAGCGGCAGCTCGCTCTCATCGATCGGCACATACCCACATTTATCGCAGTGAACAATCGGAATCGGCTCCCCCCAGTAACGCTGACGGGAGAATACCCAGTCTCTTAATTTATAATTTGTCTTTGCCTGACCAATTCCTTTTTCTTCCAGAAATTTGATCATCTTTTCCTTTGCATCTTTTACTTCCAGGCCGTTTAAGAAGTCGGAGTTGATCAGCACACCCGTCGCTACATCGGTAAAAGCAGCCTCATTGACATCCACTTCTTCTCCGTTCTTTGCAACTACCTGAATGATCGGAAGATGAAATTTCTTTGCAAACTCCCAGTCTCTCTCATCATGTGCCGGAACTGCCATGATCGCACCGGTACCATAGCTCATCAGTACATAATCAGATACCCAGATCGGAACTTCTTTTCCGTTGACCGGATTGATTGCAGTCAGACCGTCAATTGCCACACCAGTCTTGTCTTTTGCAAGCTCCGCCCGCTCAAAATCAGACTTTCTGGAAGCCTGCTCGCGGTATGCAACGATTTCCTCCCAGTTTTTAATCTGATCCTTGTACTTATCCAGATATGGATGCTCTGGTGAAACAACCATATAGGTAACACCAAACAATGTATCACAACGTGTGGTGTAAATACGCAGCTTGTCTTCTGTATCTTTGATCTGAAAATCAACCTCGGCACCTGTAGAACGTCCGATCCAGTTTTTCTGTGAAACCTTGACACGTTCAATGTAGTCTACATCATTCAGTCCTTCGATCAGCTTATCCGCATAATCGGTAATCTTTAACATCCATTCGCTCTTTACCTTGCGGACAACCGGAGCGCCACACCGCTCACATACACCGTTTACAACTTCCTCGTTTGCAAGACCTACCTTACAGGAAGTACACCAGTTGATCGGCATCTCTTTTTTGTATGCAAGACCGGCCTTGAATAATTTCAGGAAAATCCACTGGGTCCACTTATAATACTTTGGATCTGTTGTGTTAATCTCACGATCCCAGTCAAAAGAATATCCCAGAGAATGTAACTGATCCTTAAAATGCTTTACATTATTTTCGGTTACGATTTTGGGATGGATTTTATTTTTAATTGCATAGTTTTCTGTCGGAAGTCCAAATGCATCCCATCCCATCGGATATAATACATTATATCCCTGCATTCTTCTCTTACGGGCAACAATATCCAATGCTGTGTATGGTCTTGGATGCCCAACGTGAAGTCCCTGTCCGGATGGATATGGGAATTCAACCAACGCATAATATTTCGGTTTGGAATAATCATTGGTTGCAGCAAAAGCCTTTTCATCATCCCAGACTTTCTGCCACTTTTTCTCTACCACTTTGTGGTTGTATACTTCTGCCATGTCTTCGCCTCTTCATTTTTCATATTTTTTCACAATACATTTATTTTACACATACCGGGGTAGTTTGTCAAATGCCATGAGGAGGGACATTGCCATGAGGAGGGACCCGCGCTCTTTGCGGGAGGAGTCCTTATGGCCCCACATGGAAAAATCTTGATACCTCTTGCGGGAGGAGTCCTTATGACCACTTCCTTCCACCCCGGCACAAAAACAAAACCCCGATGATTTGACTCACCGGGGTTTTTAAAATCAGTTTCTGATTAGTTGTTGATGAGCTTGTCGCTCTCGTTGTTCCAGCTGTACAGCTTACGGATCTCAGCACCAACCTTCTCTGATGGATGCTCAGAAGCAAGCTTTCTCATAGCCTTGAAGTGAA
>ERZ1106954.2816-NODE-2816-length-11649-cov-3.788425_pt1 | contig 11649 bp, 9 predicted proteins | sample MGYA00403678_ERZ1106954 | MGnify/ENA primary metagenome ERZ1106954 (study PRJEB35170, sample SAMEA104062445) | human gut metagenome | biome: human gut; feature: human-associated habitat; material: faeces | place: Denmark | collected 2012-08-20 ... | reverse complement strand
TGAGAGCAGCGCCACAATGCCGGAGAAGCCGAGTCCCACCACGACCAGCCAGACCGGGATGATGCTGCGCACGTCCATATCGGAGAACAGCACTGGGATCAGTTCCCGCATGCCGAAGCTCAAGCCCATGCCGAACAGGCCGCCCGCAATGCCGACCAACAGCGCCTCGACCATGAACATGAACATGATGTCGGTCATTTCACTGCCCAGCACCTTGAGAACGCCAATTTCCTTGCGCCGCTCGTTGATGGACATCATCATCGTGTTTGCGATGCAGATCGCGGACACGAGCATCGACACCGCGCCGATTGCCGCGAGCATACCCTGAATCTGGTTCGACTGCTTTTTGACGCTTTCGAGCATATCGTTCAGGCTGTACGTCTGAAAGCCCGCGTCGCGGATGACCTTCGCAATCGCCTGCACATCGTCGCCCTCCGCCGCTTTTACCCACACCAGATCGTAGGTTTTCTGCCCGCCGGTGTCTTCCAGCGACCGCTGCGGAATGAACGCGCTGTTCGCGCTGATCCATTCCTCTAAGCGCGTCTTATCGAGAAAGCCGCTCGTCGCATAGGTGTAGTTCTGCGCGGAGCAAAGTCCGGAAATGTTCAGCCGGTACATATTGCCCGCGGACACCGCACGCCCGTCCTCCCCCTCCTGATACTCGCCCGAGAGGTTCGAGTAGTCGAAGGTCAGCTTGACGGTCGAGTGGAGGATATCCACCTTCGGCGTGCCGTCCGCGTTCAGGGCAAACTCCCAGTCCTTATCGGGGTCTGCGAACGACGCCGCCATATCGTCGGTGAACATGATCTCAGGTCTAAGATGCGTGCCCGCGCCGGGCATTTCGCCCTCTACGGGGTAGATGAGAAAGCTCTCCGCCGTAGAAAGGTCAATGCCGTAGAGTTTCGCCGAGCCGATATAAGACCCGGATTGCAGCCACGCCGTCGCCTGCACGACCGGCGTCACCGCCTCCACCCCGCGCAGCTTCTTAAAAGCGTCCACTGCCTTGTCGTTGAGAAGTGCAGTTCTGCCGCCCGTGGAATCGCTCGGCGGGGTTACGTCGATCTTCGTGAGGCTTCCCATCGCTTCAATGTTTTCCCGGTAAGCTGCCTCGTAGCCGAGACCGACCGAGATGAGAACGACGATGCACATCACGCCGATCGCCATCGACAGGGCCGTGAGAATCGTCCGCGCCTTTCGGCGGGAGAGATTGACAAGGCCCATGCGGAAGAAATCAAGAAACTTCATACTTGCCGCGCCTCTTTTTGAGTGCAATGCCAAGTCCCGCGCCGCCAAGCGCCAGAACGCCTGCCACGCCGCCGATGACCGCGCCGGTGGAGACCTTCTTCTTCGGCTGTTCGATCGGTTCGCTTTCAATCTGATCGTTCTGCTCCGGCTGCTGGACGACCGGCTGCTCCGCGACCGTAAAGCTGACCGGCACGGTTTCGGTGTACGCCTCGCCCTCGCTGTCTTCGTAGTGGACAAGAAGATTGCCGCTGCACTTACCGGCGGTGGTGCTCGAAACGAGAATGTCGGGGTTCAGCTTTGCCGCCGGAAGAACGTCGCCGCCGTAGTAGTCTTCATACATGGAAAGTCCCTTGCCCTCGACGTCAATCGAGACGTTATAGATCTTGCTGCGTCCCTTGTTGACGATGTTCAGGCTCATGGCAATCGGCTCTTCCGGCTTCGCGTCGGAGTCGTAGATGGTCGGCTCGCCGACCTCCACGCGCACCGGCTGCTTGACGCTGAGCGGCAGCGTCTGCGAGGCGGACGCCTGCGTGACCTCCCAGTTCTCATAGTTCAGCGTGACGGCAAAATTCGTGGGTCCTTCCGCCGCTTCGTTGGCAACGGTAATTTTATAGGAAATATCCGCAGATTTTTCGGACTCGATCACGTCCACATACTTGGTGTCCGTCTCGCCCATCGTAAACAGCAGCACCTTCGTGTCGATGGACGCGCCGATGCGCACCTTGCGCGCGTTGACGTTCTGGTCGTCGTTGCGGATGGTCATGGAGAGAATCGCCTCGTCGCCCGCGAAGAGCTGGTTGACCGGCTGCCCGTCCACCGTCAGGCTGTAGCTTTCAATGTGGACAGGAGGCGCGGACGCGGTATTCGGCTCTTCGTAGCCGTAGACGACGTAGACAAAGCTCGTCACCTCGCAGGTCTTCTGTGTGCCGTTTTCCTTGTATGTACACTCGAATGTGACCGGCTTGTTGCCCTGCGTCGCGTAGGGCGAGAGCTGGAAGTCGAACTCGACCATGACCGTGTCGCCCGGCGCCATATCGGGGATGGTCTGACCGTAGTTGGTCTGCTCGACCACGAATGGGCATTCGTTGAGGTTCGAGGAAACCTTCGGGGCAATCGTAATTTCCGTCAGGTTCTTGCCGCGGTTGACAAGCGGCAGGGTGAACTTGATGCGCTGACCGGCGTTTCCGCGCGGCGCTGCGATGTGCTGTCCGTCCTCGTCGACGGAAACGGTCGTCAGCGCGCCGAGGTCGCTCGTCACGCCAGAGTCCGCGCCGTCCTCGGTGACGTTCACATAGATGGTCACCGTGAACTTGACGTCCTCCTGAATGTCCGTGCCGTTCATCTCATCGTAGCGCCAGACGGTCGCCCAGATCGTAAAGTCGATGGGATAGACGCCTTTCTTTGCCGTCTGCGAGACGGGGATGGAGTATTCCACGTCCGCGCGGCTGTTGTAGGTCATATCGTCCAGGTGGCGGACGTAGCTGATGGAGGTAATATCGAACGGCCAGTTGCCGATGTCCTTGATGGTCGTCGGGATGGACGGCTCGATGGTGATGTTGCGCAGGAAATAGAGGTCGCTCGGCAGATACTCGCGGTTGACAACCAGCGGCATTAAAATCTCGGCGTTCTCACCGGGTTTTGCTGTAGGAGCCGAGACACCCGCGTCCGCGATCAAAAGCGCGTGAACGTTGCTGGAGACGACCTTGTCATTGTCGTTCGGCTTTACCCCGGCGAACGCAGTTCCCGCCGAACCGGAAAAAGCGGAACCGGAGCCGGTGCCTTCCAGCACCTCCACCTCTGCCGTGATGAGAACTTCCCGGTCATGCCGGTTATTGTTTGCGTCGTAGTAGTCCGCCGTCACCTTGAAGTAAAGGTTGTAGGTGCCAGCCAAAGCGCCAGAGGGAACCGGAATCTGAAAGGTCATGTCCAGCTCTTCATCGTTCCAGATTGCAGCGACATACCAGTCAGTAGAAGAAGCAAACATCTTGCAGCTGGCAGAAAAGTCTGACGTGGTAAACGGCCATCTGCGCGCCTCGGATAAAGACTCCGGCTCGCAGGCTTCTACGCGAAGATCCTGCAAAACGCCCTTTCCAATGCTGGTGCGCATCGGAAGGTTTACCTTCATCCAGTCTCCGGCGTATGCCGTGGGGTGATCGCGGTCTGCCTCGTCGCCGTCGAGCAGCAGGAAGTTGTCTCCGTCCATCTCGACCCAGCTCACGTTTTTGCTCCCGTACCGGAAATTCGAATTGACTGCCAGCGCCATCTGGCACAGGCACGCCAGCGCCAGCAGCAGCAAAACCAGTCTTCTGCAGATTCTCTGAACTCTCATACTTTCTATCTCCTCACGCTTTGGTTTGTTTCTTCGCTGATAATTTTTCCGTCCAGCAGATGAATCGTCCGGTCGGTATACTGCGACATATCGGGGTCATGCGAAACCAGCATAAAAGTCGTGCCGCTGCTGCGAAACAGGCCGGTCAGCAGATCCATGATCTCCGCGCTTGTTTTCGTATCGAGGTTGCCGGTCAGCTCATCGGCAAAGACGATGGGCGGCTTTGTAATGAGCGCCCGCGCAATGCCGACTCTCTGCTGCTGACCGCCGGACAGTTCCGACGGCTTATGCTCCGCATGGGAGACGATGCCGACCTGCTCCATGACGGCAAGCGCCTGCTTTCGGCGCTCTCGTTTTCCGATGCCGCGCAGCATGAGCGGCAGCTCCACGTTCTCGACCGCCGTATACTGCGGCATCAGATTGTAGCTCTGGAACACGAAGCCGATGTACTGCCGCCGAAAGCGGATGCGCGCACTCTCGCTCATGTTCTCAATGTGCTTGTCCAGAATGACGATCTCGCCCGAGGTCGGTTTTTCAAGACCAGCCAGCATATTGAGCATCGTCGATTTACCGGAGCCGCTTCGTCCGGAGATGCAGACGAACTCGCCGGGGCTGACCGTCAGGCTCACGCCGTCCAATGCGTGGATGTGCGAGTCTCCAACGACGTATTCCTTGCGCACGTCTTGCAGCCGGATAACCGGCGCGGCTTTGTTTTTCGTTTCTTCCATCTCTCATCCTCGTCTCAGCTTGCCTGCGGCATGGTGTAATTTTTCTGCTCTGCCACAAGCCCAAATTTCTCTTTCACGCGCTCGAGTTTCCGGCTCCACGGCGAGGCAAGCGCCCATAAAACCAAAAACGTGCAAACCCCGTGGCTCAGGTCAAAGAAGAAGCTCGACACATACGCCGCCGCGACCGTCTGCCATGTGATAGGGCGGATATAGCCCAGAATATAATAGAGGTTCATGATCCAGCCGTAGAGGAAGCCAGATATAAGCCCCCAGGAGCAAAGCCCCAGCGGCGCGCGCTCGGTCGTCCTGCGAAGAAGCGCTAATAAATCGCCGCGTCCGGTATCGGGCGGCAGGAGCCTGTCCCATTTTGGGCTCGTGAAGCGCGGCTTCGGGTGGCGAATGATATGCCCCACGGTTGGAAACAGCCCCGCGTTTTTCATAAGCCCGGTCAAAAAGCCCAGAAGCCCCCAGGTGAACATCTGCCACGGCGTCCACGGTCCCTGTCCGAAAATGAAGTTACTCACAAACGCGGTCAGTGCACCGGTTAAAAAGCCCGTCTCGGGACCAAACACGATGGCCGTGATCATAATGATCGCGCTGCACGGCTTGAAGTTCGGCAGCGGCACAATGGAAAATACCGTTCTTCCCACGACCGCGAGGGCGGACATGACTGCGATCGGCACCAGCTCGCGTGCCTGCGGGCGTCTGCGCTCAAAGACCAGAAGGAACGGAACCGCCGAAATTGCCAGAAACAGCAGCCCCAGAATCCAGTCTGAATTGTTGGCGAAGAAATTGAGAAAGCCGTGGTCTTCACCGAAGCTGTTGGGTCTTCGAAATTCAAAAACGGAATACGCGGCGAGCATTGCCGGTAAAACAATCAAAATGACGATAGCCGCCCATCTGGTGCGGCGGCTGGCAAAAATTCGCTTCATCTGCCCGCCTCCCGGCAGTTCTGCACGACTTCCTCGCAGGTGATGGCGCTCGGGAACCAGCTGCCCGCAATGCGGTTTGCATCCGTTGTGTAGTAGCGGTTTCCGGAGAAGAACCGGTGCGGCTCGTCGGCAGAAATCACGCGCCCGTCGAACATCATCGCGCAGCGATCTGCAAAGCTTGCAGCGAAGTCCAGATCGTGTGTTACGGTTAAAATGGACACGCCGTCTGCGTTTAATTTCTTCAGGATTTCTCCAAGCTCTGCCTTCGCGTAGGCATCCAAGCCCTTCGTCGGCTCGTCGAGCAGAAGAACGTCGGCATTCCGAAGCAATAATTTACAGAGTGCCGCCCGCTGCAACTCACCACCCGAGAGGTCGAACGGATGCCGGTCCAGCAGCCCGGTCAGCTCCAGCTTTTCCGCCCACGCGCGCGCATCCGCCTCGTTTCCAACCTCCAGGAGGTCAGACAGCACGTCGTCCTGCGTGAAAAGCGCCTGCGGCCGCTGCGGGAGCATCGCAAGGCGGGCATTTTTAGAGCGCCTGATTTTTCCGCGCTGCGGCTTTGCCGTTCCGATCAGGCAGGATAGCAGCGTCGTTTTGCCCGCGCCGTTGCCGCCGAGCAGGCACAGATGCTCCTTTTTATATAGCTGCAATTCCGCGCCGCGCAGAACGTCCGGCTCTGTGGAGGCGTAGCGCATCCAGACCTCCTTGCAGGAAAGCACCGGCTTATCCTCGCGCTCCCCATCCTTCTTTTCTTCCGTTTTTTCCTGCGGCTTTGGCGCGCCGAGAATGGTTTTGAGATATCCGCGTGCCTGCCGCACGCTCAAGGGAATCGGGTCCGCGCCAAGCTCGCCGCAGATGCGAACCGGGGCAGGAAGTCCATAATACAGGCGCTCCTTTTCCGTTTCCTGCGCCAATTGCGCGGCAATTTTTGCGGGCGCGCCGTCGATGCGGAGTTTCCCGCCGTCCATGACCAGCACCCGGTCGCAGACAGGAAAAACCGCGTCCAGCCGGTGTTCGGTCAGCAGCACCGCAACGCCCAGCTCCCGGTTGATGCGCTCGACGGTGTCAAGAAGGCTCCTTGCCGCCAGCGGGTCCAGCATACTCGTCGGCTCGTCGAGAATGAGCAGCTTCGGGTTCATCGCCATCACGGACGCGAGGTTCAGCATCTGCTTCTGCCCGCCCGATAGTTCGCTCGTCTTCTTCCGGAACCACGGTTCCATCCCGAAAAACGCCGCCATCTCGGCGACCCGTCTTCGGATGACCTTCGTCGGAAGGGCGAGGTTTTCCAGTCCGAACGCCAGCTCGTGCCACACGAAATCCGTCACAATCTGATCCTCCGGATTCTGCTGGACATAGCCGATTTCCGTGAACGCCATTTCTGCGTCCAACATATCGACCGGTGTATTTTGATAGAGAACCTGCCCCTCGCGGCTGCCCGCCGGGCGCAGTTCCCGTTTTGCCTGTTTTAATAAGGTGGTCTTGCCGCACCCCGAGGGGCCGCAGAGCACCAGATATTCTCCCTCCGCCATTTCGAAGCTGACGTTTTGCAGCGTTCGCCGCGTGTCGTAGGGATACGCGAAGCTCAATCCGTCAAACCGCAGCAGCGCCATGTCAGCTTCTCCTTCATTTCCAGAATTGAGGGGAATAACGCAAGAACAGCGAACGCGATATACAAAACCGCGCCGCTTACGCCAGTAAAGACCGCGTCCATGCGGGGATAGAACTCCATCGTGCCGTGCCCAAAGACGCGCCCCAGCACGCAGATGCCGGCAAGCGCGAGAATCAGTCCCAGCACGGCAGCGTCCCGGCTGTCAAAGACGAATAAGTGAAACGTGGTGCGGCGGCGCACACCGTAGCCGCGCGCTTTCATGGAGTCCGCTGTCTGTACGGCGTTTTCCATGCTCCACGTTAAAAGCGCCGATAAATTCCGGTTCGCCGCGTGGAGCCTTGGAAGAAGGCGCTTGTTTTCCGGCAGCAGCATTTTCTGCGCCGTGCGGATCTGCGCGCTGCGCTCCTGTAATCTCGGAATAAGCCCCAGCGTCATGGTGATGAGCAGCGCGGTATTGGGGGCGATCTGCCCGAATAAGAATAAGAATTTATCCGAAGTCATAACCGTCTGATAGCAGGTGAACCAGAAGATTACCGCGCTTAAAGATGCGGCGGAGACCAAGCCATAGCAGACAGCCTCTAACGTAAACCACTGGTCGAAGAGCATGCACAGCATGGTCACGCCACGGTGGTTAAAAATTGGGTTTGCAATGGCGATAAAAAGAAACATAGGCAGAACGAAGCGGCTGGTCAAGCCAACGCTTCGCCAGCCGTTTAGCTGCGCGGAAAAACATACCGCGCCAACCAGAGAAAGCGCTGCCATCAAAGGGTGGAAACAGACCAGCGTCAGCGCAAGCACCGCTGCAAAATATAAAAAGCTGACTGCCGGGTGCAGGCCACCAAAAAAGCGCATTCTCATTCGTTTTCCTTCATCCATTCATCCGACGCCATCCAGTCCTGACCGAGATCGCGTCCGAGGTTACAGGTGTAGTTCCATTCGATCACGTCGCCGTTTTTGACCGCATACTGTCCGCAGCCGTAGTTGGGGTACCAGTCGTTGACGCAGTACATCCAGCCCGACCACCTGCCGCCGTCAAATTCATAGAGGTTGTTGATGCCGTCGACATACTGCGCGCCGTTGGTGCCGCGGTAGGAGACGTGGATTTTATAGGTGTCGCGGATACGGCACAGCACGTCAAAGACCGTGTCGCCCTCCTGAAATTCCACCTTCGTTTTCGCCAGAATCGTGCCGCTCGACGGGACGATGCCCGCCCACTGCGAGTCCAGATTCATGCCCTTGTCCACCGCCGTATCGCAGCGGATCGAGATGAAGACCTTGTGTTCGCCCTCCTGCGGCGGCTCGTCCTCGGGATTTTTCTTGGTGTCCTCCTGCGCCGGCTGCTCCGGCTGGGTGTTCGTGTCCTCCGTGGGCGTATCGTCCGTCTGATCGTCCTTTTTCTTATTGGTATTTGTCTGCTGCGCGTCCTTGACCGCCTGCTGGACAGGGTTCAGGTCCGTTTCTTCCTCATCCTCCGACTGCCGGATGCTCTGGCTCATGCCGCTCTGCGTGTTGGAAGGACCGCTCGTCTCGGTTTGCAGCGTCACTTCCTCCTGCGCCTTGTCCGCGGAGAGCCGTTCTTTGAGCCACTGGAAAATGTTTTTGCTGCTGTCTGACTGCGTGTCTTCCTCCACGACGTCCTTTTCTGAGACGAGATAGTCGATGGACAGCTCGCCGCCCGCGTTGGAGCTTCTCGCATTTGATCCAAAATAGCTCAAAGCCAGATAGCCGAGAGCGCCGATGGAGACGACAATTGCGACTACGATCAGCGCAAGCAGTATCTTTTTCTTCTTCATAACACCAATTCCATTCTATATGTAACATGCGGAAACGCTCCGCATTGTGAAATTCTTCCCCGAACGCCGTGTTCCCAATGCGGCGTCCGGAGTCCTGATCGTGCGTCAGGGGGCTGACGCATTGGCAGTCGGCTCTAGGGGGTAGAGCCTGGTCTATCGCAAATCCGTTCCCAATTCGGATTGTGCAAATAAATTATTGTGCGCTTTCACCTGCAGACGCTCTTTGCGAGTTTGCGGCCTGATACGCCACACGGATTTCTGCCTGCTTGCGCATCCGCTGCTCATAGCGTTCTTTTTTCGCGCGTTTCTTTGCGTCGCGCTCCTGATTGTAGATGAGTGTCTGCCGTTTGTATTCTTCGTTATAATGCAGGCGGCGCTCGCCGGCCGGGTAACGCTCCAACGCTTCTTTGGTGCGCTTGCGAAGAAGCTCTTCCCGCCAGTGCTGCCCGTCGAAGGTGCCGCGCCCGCCGCTCATTTGGAACCTCCGGCTTTTGCAGCCTGTTTGCGGCGTTCGGCATCCTTGCGCTTGTTTTTCTCTTTTTTCTGTTGCTTTTCCTGCTGGTGCAGCTGCTTCTGCGCTGCATATTCATCTAAATACAGCTTCGTTTCTTCCAGCTTTCGCGGTCTGGCGTTCAGCGCCCATTCACTCTTTACGCCGATAGCCAGCAAAGCCTTTCTCCAGCTGCCAAAGCGATATTCGATGTAGTCTCCGCCGACGACCTCCGAGCGAGTCGGCGCGTGGTCAAACTCCATGCGGCGCGCATAGAGGTATTCCGTCAGCTGCTCAAGCGTATCGTTCTGATGCTCCAGCACGAACGCGACGTTCCTCATGGAAATCGAGGCAAGCGTGCGCTGCTTGACGATCCGATGCAGGGCGTTCTCCAGCGATTTGTCCGGATGCTGCCGTCCCATCACTGCACCCCCTTTTGAGGATGCGTGCTGCGGTATTGCTCCAGAGCTTGCCGAAGCATATCCTGCACGATTTTCCTGTCTTTGAAGGCGGGTGGATATTTGACCGTAGAGAGCGGTCCGCTGTAAATCTTGCCGAGCGCTTTTGCCCACGAACCAAAACGGTATTCGATCAGATCGCCGCCGATGACTTCAACTTTAGCGGGAGCGTGTCCGATGTCGTCCATGCAGGCTTTCAGGTAAGCCGCAAGCTCGTCTTTGGTGTCGTTTTGATGAGCTATCGTGAACTCGATGTTTTTGTAGGCAATTTGGCGCTCAATGGCAGCGAGCAGCTTCGCCTGACGCTCTTTTCTCTGCTGTTCTTCGTCGCGCATGATCTTCCTCCTATCGTACTTTTTTGCAAACTATCCCCGTCATGGGATAATTTGGATTGGACACGAACAAAAAAAGCGCCAATTGTTCCGTAAAAGAGGGAACAGTTGACGCCCGTGTCAAGTACAATAAGCAGATCATCGTGCTGCCTACCATACGTTTTTTGTCTGCCTTCTGCATTTCAGGGATCATAAAATAGACAGAATCCCATGCAGTGAGAATAGCGATTCTTCCGACTTGGACTATGGATGTAATCTACATCCGCGCTCTGACTCCTACCTTCTCATGGGGCGAACCCCACAATGGCGGTCTTTCGACCACATGACCTACAAACAAAACGCTGTCTTACGTTTTGCTGTGGATCATTTTAGAGTCTTGCTTGTCCGCACGGCTCCGGGCGAGTAGCCGCGTACACTCCCAATGCACACAGCCTTCCTCTTTCATCACAGGCTCAGTCCAATACGGCTGCGACCTGTGATTACACATCCTCGGCACACAAAAAATCACGCAGTATGAAATTGTAAGATTGAAAGAACAGTCTCTTTTTGCATTTACCGCCGAAAGCGTGACATACTATCAACGCATACAAATCTTGACGGTCTGAGTTTCGTAAATTCCTTGAAATTTACGAAGCTTGAAAAATGCAAAATGAAACTCTTTCTGACCTAATTATACAGCAACAGAGAAAAAAGTCAATGAGATTTTCCAGCGAAACATTACAGTTTTGCGCTGTTTGGGGAAATATGTGACCTGCATCATCTGTTGCAGATTCCGAAAGCGAAAACGGCACCGCGATTATGAAGCTATTCGCCGTCAAAGCAGCCGTCAAAAGAAGGAGGGCGTAATTTGGCAAATACAGGTGAGAATATCTACAGGCGCAAAGACGGCCGATGGGAGGGGCGCTTTATCAGTGGCCGAAAGCCAGATGGTCGCGCAAAATACACTTACGCCTACGGCAGAACCCGCAGGGAAACCAAAGAGAAGCTGGAAAAACGGAAATTGATGATCGCCGTACAGCCTACCGGCAGCTGCCGCATGACGGTGAAAGAGCTTTTTTCATGGTATCTGGCAAAGATCGAGGTGAAGCCGTCCACGCGCGCCAGATATGTATTTGTGATCGAGAATCATATCCTGCCGCAGCTCGGTTCTGTTTTCATTGCATACCTGACGGCGATTCAGCTTTCAGATTTCCTGACCCAAAAGCAAAAGCACGGACGGCTGCATGGCGGCGGGCTGTCTGCCAAAAGCGTCCGGGACATTGGCGTTCTGATAAAAGCAGCGCTCCGGGCGGCAGTTGCGGAGTATCACTTTCCCTGCGACGCATTGAACGCCAAGCTGCCGAAAGCAAAGCAGCGAAAGATCGAGCCGTTTTCTACGTCAGAACTCGACCGGATCGGAAAAGCCCTATCGCCGTCGGCCAATCATAAAGATGCGGGGATCCTGCTCTCAGCCAACGGCGGCTTGCGGCTTGGCGAGGTCTGCGCCCTGCGGGTTTCGGATATTGACTTCCAGAACGGCACGGTAAGTATCGTGCGCGAGGTACTGCGTATCAAAATAGGTACAAAAACACAACTCATCGTCCAAACACCAAAAAGCGAATCCTCCATGCGCACTGTGCCGCTGCCTGCGGATGCGCTGGCATTCCTGAAAAAAGCTGTTGCCGGTCTGCCGCAGGATGCTTATATCTTGACCGGTCGAGTAGACAAGCCAATGGAGCCGCGCACCTATCAAT
>ERZ1106954.2815-NODE-2815-length-11649-cov-7.746766_pt1 | contig 11649 bp, 13 predicted proteins | sample MGYA00403678_ERZ1106954 | MGnify/ENA primary metagenome ERZ1106954 (study PRJEB35170, sample SAMEA104062445) | human gut metagenome | biome: human gut; feature: human-associated habitat; material: faeces | place: Denmark | collected 2012-08-20 ... | reverse complement strand
TGTTGTTTCTGAACTCGGCTTTCACGCTGCTTTCCCCGACAAGCGCGTAAAGATGTTTTTGTAAATGTTACTTCTGAAAATGCTGATTCTATTATTCGCTATTTATATGAAAGATTTCCGTATTAATATTGCAAACTTACTATAATAATGGTATAATTTTAATATTGTTCTGCAAATAAAAACGCTTTATTAGGAGGATTGCTTTATGGATATTTTATTTGTAGCAGTTATTGCAATTGCAGGAATTGTAATTGCAAATAGTTTAATTAACGTTATTAATAAAAATAAACATTGCTTTTTCTGCTTTGGCAGTAAACAGTGCACGAATTGCATTTTTTGCTTTTTTTGTCGAAACTGTTCAAATTGCAAAAGTGACTTTAACTGTCTCTTTTGCAAAAGAAGCAAAAATTGTACTAATTGCAAAAGTTGTAATTTTTGCTTCGACTGTGTGCACTGTATCAGCTGTATGCATTGCATTAATTGTATCAGCTGCAAATTTTTAACTAGCAAAGATAATATTATTAATGATGTTAATACTTTATAAGCAAGGGAAATTCCCTTGCTTTTTCTTTTAGTTATTATTAAATTTATTAATATACTAACATGTATAATGTATCCCCTTTAAATACTAACTGTTCCTCTGAAAATTCTTCATAATCTTTATCCATCATATTTTCTGCATATATCTTTGTTACTTTTCCTTCTGGTATATTACAACTTTTGGTTAATAAAATAATTAAAGAAGCTCCCCATATCATTGTTAATGGCTCGTTTACTCTGCCACATATTCCTGTGTTAAATAAGAACATTGGTACAATACATATTGTAAACGATATAATTAATAATAAAATATATTGCATTATTATTTCTTTTTTAGTTTTCATTATAATTAAAGAAACAAATGTAATAATTACTATTATTGTATTTGTATTTTCTGGTAACATATGCATTGTTCTATTCCATAATTCGTCCATATATTCTAATACAGTCTGTCCTCTTAGCGTAACTGCTTCCATATCCACTAAATGTATCATTCTATCTTGATTACTGTTTAGCAATGTTTTTCCTAGTTTTATTGCTACCATGCAAATTGCTAAGACTACTATTACTATAAAAGCTAATTTTATCATTTCAACAAAGAACTCTTTTTCTTTTACCTTATATTCCCTCTTGTCTACTATTTGTTTTACTATATATACTAATATAGCAAGAACTGGGAACATATTTAGCACTCCTTGATAGCAAAATACAGCTACTAACAATGCTAAAAATATCTTTATATATTTACATTTTGGATTATCTACCATAAATTTTATCGCTATTACATTAAATAATACTCCTAGGCACATTACTGCTAATTCTGGAAATAATAAATATTCTAATGTAAATTGATTTAATATTAATATAAAGCTTCCTGCTAACAACATTAACTTTGTAATAACTTTTTCTGGATTAATTATTTTTTCTAATATTTTATTTATCATATAATTTCTATTTCTCTATAAGTATAGTAACTGGTCCATCATTTATTAAACTTACTTGCATATCAGCTCCAAAAATTCCTCTTTCTACTTTAATATTGTTTTTTTCGCATTCAGAACAAAAATATTCATATAACTTATTTGCTTGTTCTGGTTTTGCAGCTTCTGTAAAAGATGGTCTATTTCCACTAGAACAATCTGCATATAAAGTAAATTGTGAAACTATTAATAATTCTCCTACTACTTCTTTTAATCCTAAATTCATTTTACCTTCTCTATCTGTAAATACTCTTAAATTGCAAAGCTTTTTTACTAAATAATCAGCTTGTTCCTTCGTATCTGTGTGAGTAATTCCAAGAAATACTAAAAATCCTTTTTCTATTTTTCCTACTACTTTATTTTCCACCTCTACTTTTGCTTCTTTCACTCTTTGAATTACAACTTTCATAATTATGTATCCCTTTCATAAATATAGACGGATTGAATCCGTCTGTTTTTATCTATTCTTCCTGTTCTTCGTTATTTTCTTCTATATCTATATCCGATTCAATCGCTACTGTTTTTTCTAGGTTTGTTTTTTCTTTTTCATCTTGGTTTTCTTGTTCATTTTGTTTACTATCTTCTAATTCTTCTTGCAAGTAATCTTTTATAATTTGTTTATAACCACAATTAGGGCAAAACTTCATTTCTTTTTCTATCTCTGAATAACATTTAGGACATTGCTTTTTATCTTTTAACTCTAAGCATTGTTTTAATAAACTATCTATTTCATCACTTAAAACATCTAATTTTGTACAATATTCTTCTATTTCATTTTCGATTGAAATTTCTCCTTCTAACACATGTTTCTCATATACCTTTTTTCCAATTTCTTCATATACATCATTTACTTGTGTTCTTAATTCTCCAATTTTAAGTTTAATTTTAGTTTCTTTTGCAATTTTTCCTGTTTTATCTGCTGTCATTTTATAAGCTTCAGAGGCCTTTTTTCCCAATTTATCAAAAAATTCCATATACTTTCATCCTTCCTTAAATGAACTATTTGCACACTGTTTACCTTTGTGCATTTATTCTTATGCTATTTTAATTCTTATCTTTTTTATTATTGGAAATTTAATCTAAAATTATTCACTTTTTTTATCACGTGTCATTAAATTTTTAACTGCCTCTGCTGGTTCTAATCCTTCATAAATAACTTTATATACTGTTTCTATAATTGGCATATAAACATCATTTTTCTTTCCTAATTCATATGCTACGTCTATATTATCAATACTCTCTATAACCATTCCGACTTCTTTTTTAGCTTCTTCTAATGTTTTTCCTTGTCCTATTAACTTTCCTGCTTTTCTGTTTCTACTATGTTCACTTAAGCATGTTACAATTAAGTCTCCTAAACCGCTTAATCCATAAAACGTTTCTTTTTCTCCACCTAATTTTACTCCTAATCTTGCTATTTCTCCTAATCCTCTTGTTACAAGTGCTGCAAAACTATTATCTCCTAGACCTATTCCAGCTGCTACTCCAGCACAAAATGCAATTATATTTTTTAATGCTCCTCCTAATTCAACTCCTTTTACGTCTTTTGATGTATAAATTCTCATTTTTTCTGACATAAAAGTATTTTGTACTAATTCTAAAACATCATCATGCTTTGATGCTACTACCAATACAGTTGGAATAGCTATTGATACTTCTTCTGCGTGACTTGGTCCACTTAAAACTCCTATTTTTGCTGTTGGCAATTCTTCTTTTATTACTTCGTCTAATGTTTTTAAAGTCTCTTTTTCAAACCCTTTTCCACATATTATAATTGGTTTATTATCGACATATTGTTTATATTGTTTAAATGTACTTCTTGTAAATTTTGAAGGTGTTACATGTAAAATAAATTCTGCATCTTCTATTACTTTTTTAAAATCATTTGAACATTCTATATTTTCTGGAATTGTTACATTTGGTAAAAACATACACCTTTTTTCTTCATTTATTAATCTTTTTTCTTCTTCTTCATATGACCATATTTTTACTTTATTTCCAATGCTGGCTAAGTGAATAGCTAATGCTACTCCCCAACTTCCACTACCTATAATAGCTATTTTTTTCATTTTTAATTCTCCTTTTTATTCTTAAGTATTTATTTTATTATATTTTTTATTTTTTAGAACCTACTTTATTCTCTGTTCCATTTAATATCCTTTTTATATTACTTCTATGATTAAATAATACAATAACAGCTAGTAAAATGCTATATATTAAATACACTTTTCCACTTTTACCTTCTGAAAGGACAGTATAATTTGTATTAATAAATAAAGTTAAAACAGGAAATAACACAGCTGCTGCACAAGATCCTAATGATACCATTTTTGTTAATACCATTAATACTAGAGCAAATACTAAACAAATTAATCCAATTTGCCAATTGCTCATAAGTATTACTCCTAATGATGTAGCAACTCCCTTTCCTCCTTTAAATCCAAAAAATATTGGAAATGTATGTCCTATTACAACTGCAATTCCTGCTATTTGTAATAATAATTCTCTATTCATATTTTCTATTACATTTCCTAATAAAATAGCAATTCCTATAGATACTACTCCTTTTAATATATCGCAAATAAGTGTTATCGCTGCTGCCTTTTTTCCAACTGAACGAAGCATATTAGTGCTTCCTGCATTTCCACTTCCTTTTTCTCTAACATCAAATCCAGCCATTTTTTTACTTAATATAACAGAAAAGTTAATACTTCCTATTAAATAAGCTATTATAGCCATTATAATATATACTACCATTTTAAATTCCTCCTTTGATTATTAACATCCTCTGAATTTTATTAAAATACATATACCCTAATTTATACTTCTTTTTCTAATTTTTCTCTAACTATAATTCTTACAGGTGTTCCCTCTAAACCAAATTCTTTCCTAATTTGATTTACTAAATATCTTTCATAAGAAAAATGGAATAATTCTTTATCATTTACAAAAATAACAAATGTTGGTGGTCTAGTTGATGCTTGTGTTCCATAAAATATTTTCAATCTCTTTCCTTTGTCTGTTGGTGGTTGAACTATTGCAATAGCTTCATTTATAACTTGATTTAACACTGATGTTGAAATTCTCATACTATTTTGTTCTGCCACATAATTAATTAATTCAAATAATTTATGTACCCTTTGTCCTGTTTTTGCTGACACGAAAATAATTGGAGCATATGAAAGATATTTTAGTTTGTTATAAATTTCTTTTTTATAGTTTTCTAGAGTTCCTGTCTCTTTTTCTACAGCATCCCATTTATTTACTACAATAATAACTCCCTTACCTGCTTCATGTGCTTCTCCCGCAATTTTTGCATCTTGATCTGTTACCCCTTCTGTTGCATCTATCATCATTAAACATACATCTGCTCTTTCTATTGCAAGTAGTGTTCTCATTATACTAAATTTTTCTATTGATTCTTTTATTTTACTCTTTTTCCTAACTCCTGCTGTATCTATTAATACATATTTTCCATTTTCATTTTCAAATTCTGTATCAATTGCATCTCTGGTTGTTCCTGCAATATCGCTTACTATAGCTCTATTTTCTCCTAATATTTTATTTATTAATGATGATTTTCCTACATTTGGCTTTCCTATAACCGCTACTTTTATAATGTTTTCATCTTTATTTTCTTCTATATTTTCAGGAAAACTTTCATATATTTTGTCTAATACGTCTCCTATTCCTAGTGCGTTTGTTGCCGATATTGGATATGGATCTCCCATTCCTAAGTTATAAAATTCATATGCTTCTTCTTTGTCTTTTTGAAAATTATCTGCTTTATTACATACAAGAACAATTGGTTTTCCAGATTTTTTTAACATTATTGATATCTCTCTATCTGCTGCTGTCACTCCTTGTTTTATGTCTGTTAAAAACAAAATAACATCTGCCATTGCTATTGCTAGATTTGCTTGCTCTCTCATTTGTGACAAAATAATATCTTCTGAGTCTGGCTCTATTCCTCCAGTATCAATTAAAGTAAAATCTCTTCCTCTCCAGTTTGTTTCTGCATAAACTCTATCTCGAGTTACTCCTGGTGTATCTTCTACTATTGATATTCTATTTCCTGCTAAATAATTAAAAAACGTGGACTTACCTACATTAGGTTTTCCGAATAATTGCTACAATTGGCTTCATTTTGTCTTATCTAGGATAAGTTATTATATTTTTGTATAACTTTCCCAATCTCCTTTCTTTTTTGATAGGTATAGTATATCATAATTTACTATAAAATAACAAGAGACTAATAAAATTTATTAATCTCTTGTTTTCTACAAATATTTATTTTTGCACTATATTTTTGCTATTCCTCCGATAATTTTACTATCTTCAGCACTTGCTAACCATTTTGCACCACCTGCAACAACAACCATATCTCCTTTTTCTAAGATTCCTTTTGATTTTAATTTTTCAATTCCTGCTTCTACTACTTCATCAATTGAATCTTTCTTTTCTACATATATTGGTGTTACATTCCATGCTATTGCTAATTGGTTGAATGTTCTTCTATTATCTGTTATTGCTAATATTGGACATCCTGCACCTAATCCAGCTATTCTTCTTGCTGAATCACCTGTATGTGTATAACATACAATTGCATCTGCTTCCATATTCATTGCCATAACACATGATGAATATGCTATTTTCATTTCTAAGTTATCTAATTCGTAGTTGTCATTATTTCTAAATCTCTTCCAATAATCAATTTCTGGTTCTACTCTATTTGCTATTTTCACCATTGTTTTTACACATTCAACAGGATATTTACCCATTGCACATTCTCCAGATAACATAACTGCACTTGTTCTATCATAAATAGCATTTGCTACGTCACTTGCTTCTGCTCTAGTTGGTAATGGATTAAATGTCATTGATTCTAACATTTGTGTAGCTGTAATAACTGGTTTATTAGCTTTATTTGATAATTTGATAAATTTCTTTTGCATAACTGGTGGTTCTGTAAAGTCTGTTTCTGTTGCCATATCACCACGTGCAATCATTTGAACATCAGCATTATCAACTATTTCTACCATATGTTCTAATCCTTCAACATTTTCTACCTTTGTTACTATTTTAATGTCTTTTCCACCATTTTCGTCTAATACTTTTCTTACTTGATCTATATCGTCTTTATTTCTAGTGAATGACATTGCAACATAGTCATATCCATGTTCACATGCTGTTTTTAAATCATCTATATCTTTTTGTTTTAATGCTGGTAATCTAACTGCTGTTCCTGGTAAGTTAATTGTTTTTCTACTTCCTAAACCATTTCCATGTACAACTGTACAAACTATGTCTTTACCTGCAATTTCGTCTACTACTAATTCAATTGCTCCATCATCTATTAAAACTTTTGAACCAGGTTTTACGTCTTTATATAATTCTTTATATGTTACAGATACTTTGTCTTTATCTCCAACAATATCTTCATTTACTAAAGTGAATTTTTGACCATCTTCTAATTTGATTTTTTCATTTTTTCCTGTTACTAACATTCCTGTTCTAATTTCAGGTCCTTGCATATCTAAAAGTAATGCAACTGGAATATCTAATTTTTCTCTTAATTTTAAGATTGTTTCTGTTTTTTCAGATTGTTCATCCCAACTACCATGAGAATAATTAATTCTTGTTACATTTAATCCTGCTTCGAATAATTCTTGAAGTCTGTTTTCACTTGCAGGTCCTATTGTTCCTACTATTTTTGTTTTTCTTAAATTTGATTTCATTTAAAATTCCTCCCTTAATTTAAAACCGACTATTATTATATCACAGTCTGATTACAAATTTCAACATTTTTTCACTTATTTTTTATTTTTCTTACATATATGGTTGCGTTTCACGGCTAAATTATATGGATTTTAGAAAATTAATAATATATTGTCTTTGAAATACCGTGCAAGTGACCAAACGAGCTTGTACAAGTGCAATATAGTAAAAATATATTCTATAATTATCTTTTCCAAGTTATACTGATAATATAATATTTTTATTAAAAAACTTTACTAAAAATTTCTTTTAATCTGTTATTTTTTCCTGTCAAATATAAATATCCAATTAAAGCTTCAAATGCTGTAGAATACATATAGTCTTGTACATTACAATTTTTGGGCAAATGATGATTTTCTGTATTCCTTCCTCTTCTTACTATTTCTTTTTCTCCATCTGTTAAATCATCATAAATTCTTTGTAAAAAGCTTGCCTGTGATTGAGCTTTAACATATTTAATAGATTCTATATGTAATTTATGTGGTTTTAAATTTGTTGTATTAACTAATTGCGTTCTTATATATAGCTCATATACACAATCTCCAATGTATGCCCATGTTAACGGAGACATCATATTAACTTCTTTTTCATCTTTTACTATGTTAATAAATTCTTCCAATTTTATTTCTCCTTTTTTACTAAATTAAGTTCTATTTTTTATACAGTCTTTTATTTTTTTGGAGATTCTAATGTTATTTTGCCTAATTTACCATTTTTAAATTCATCCAAAATTATTCTTGCTGTCTTTTCTTCATCTATATTTCCACCAGATATTATACAGCCTCTTTTTCTTCCTATTTCTAGCATTATTTCATATATATTAAAGTTTTCTGGTTGTTCTTTATTTAATGTATTGTCAATATATTCTTCTGTTATCCCATATCTTTGACATATTTTTTTCTTATAATTTTTTAATAAGAATTTTATTAGTTCGTATGCTATTTCTGTTCTCTGCAATATGTCTTCTTTTATTGTACCTGTAAATGCTAAGTTTAATGCCACTTCTTGGCTCTCAAATTTAGGCCACAAGACACCTGGTGTATCTAATAATTCTATTTTGTCGTTAATTCTAATCCATTGCTTTTGTTTTGTAACTCCTGGTTTATTTCCTACTCCTGCTGTTGTTCTTTTTGAAATTCTATTTATAAAAGATGATTTTCCTACATTTGGAATTCCTAGTACCATTGCTCTAATTTTTCTTCCTATTCTTCCTTTGTTTGCCTGAAGCAATAATTGTTCTTCCATTATCTTTTCAATTTCTTTTATGCAATTATCTATTCCTCTTCCTGAGCTCGAGTCTGTTATTACTGCTGGAATTCCTCTCTTTTGGAAGTATTCTAGCCATTGCTTATTTTTGTTGTCATCTGCTAGGTCTCCTTTGTTTAATACTACTATTTTCTTCTTTTTTGATATTATTTGAGCTATATCTGGATTTTGACTAGATATTGGTATTCTTGCATCTAACAATTCTATTACTATATCTACTATTTTTATATCTGATTCTATTTGCCTTATTGTTTTTGCCATGTGTCCTGGATACCACGAAATGGGGACTTTTGAAAAACTTTTTTGACTATCATTATTTTTCTTTTCTGCTCTGATTTTTCTTTTTTGGTACATATCCATTTTAATCACTTCTTTCTATTCTATCATTTAAAAAAATACTTAAAAGTATTTGTTTTTCGTTTTTAACTTGAAAGTATTATATCATATTTTTGTTTATTTATAAAGTCAAGAGCCTCAAAATATTTATCTTCATATTTGAATATTACTTTTATATTACCATCTTCACTAACAACAATATCTTCATCTATCAATAATCTATTTAGTTCATTTATTTTTTCTTTCTTTTTAAATATATTCATCCAATCAGTATCGTTATTTTTTATTGTTTCTTTTTCTTTTTCCTCCTCATATAATTCTATATCTTCTTTTATTTTTTTAATTTTATCACTATACTCTTTATTATATTGCCAGTATTCTTCTTCCGATATAAAGTTCTCTTTTAAATCTTCTTTAATTGAATTCCTTAACATTATATATTTTTCTTTTTCTTCTTCCTTTTTTGAATACAAATTAGAAATTATGCACAAAATAATTAAAGCAATAATAAATAGTACTGATATTAATAATTCTTCAAACATTTCTTACTACTCCTCCAAATCCATTTATTTCCATCATTTTTTGATAAAAAAAGCAATACAAAAAAACTTTTATAATCCTTTCGTACTGCTTAATCAATTATAAATTTCATATTTTTATTTAACTATATTGACATTATAGCATTATAGCCTCCAAAAGCCAACCGATATCAGCGTATAATTTCAACCGATTTCTGCTAGAATTTTTGTAGTGTTAAGGAGGTTTTTAAAATGTTATTTAAAGAAGCAATTACTTTAAGAATACTTGAATTATGTAACAAATATAATTACACTCCAAATAAACTTGCTGAATTATCTGCTATTGCACCATCAACATTAAGAGCATTACTGGCAAACAATGTAGATAATCCAAGTTCTACAATTATCTTTAAAATACGTAAAACTTTAAAAATAGAACTTAAAGATTTTTATGACTCTCCATTATTTGATATGGAGAAATTGGAGTATTAAAATAAGAGGCTTGTAATAGCCTCTTTTATCGTTTTATAGGATATATTATTTTTCCTTAATTATATTTTTACTACATATATAAGTTATAAAGAAATAACCTCCATATATAAATATTATAAATAAAGATGTTATTATAACTGATTTTAAATTAAAACTAACACCCATTGTTTTTAAAATATTATTACAAAACATAACACCAAATATTGAATGAATTATAGCTAGTATAAGTGGAAACATAAAAAATATTCCAATTTGTTTAAAAAGAGCTTTATTTAATTCTTGTTCATCTACACCAATTTTTCTTAACACAACAAATTTTTCTACATTGTCACTTGACTCTGATAATTCTTTTAAAGCTAAAATAGCAGCACACGATATCAAAAATATAATTCCAAGATACAAACCTAAAAATGTAACAATAGCACCAAGTCCAACACTTGCATCTCTTATATCTTTCTTAGTATTAAATGTTATGATGTATTTACTAGTATTATTTAAAAATGAAGTAACATCTTTCTCTATATCATCTTGATTTCCATTATAATCAGCAACCATTTTGTTAGATATCTTTTGATTTTCATTTAAAGCATCATCTGGTAAAACAATAAACCCAATCTCTGACTTTTGACTACCCATTTCATAAAAACCATTAATTGCTTTTTTATATTTTGGTAAATATATTCTTTGATTAACTATAATCTCTGTATTTCTTTTTAAAGCTTCATTCTTAATATCAATCATTTCTTTATAGTTCCCAACAACAGCATATTGATCACTATTTAAATTGATTTTTTCTAAATTAAAATTATTAGCTAAGTTATTATAGTCACTATTTTTCATTAAAACAATATAATCATCATATCTTAAAAAAGGATAATTTTTCTTTGCAGTTTTATAATAAGTTCCTAATGTAGACTTTAAAGTAACATAATCATCAGCATACAAAGAAAAATAAACTATATTTTTAAATTTTTTAAAATCAAATCCATTTTCACTTAAAAAACCAATTAATTCTTTATTTCCATAAAAACATTCTGGGCATTTAGCCATTTGGCCATAGCGATAACCAAACACTGTTACATCAGCATCTGAATATAATAATTTTTCACTAACAACAATATCACCAGTTTTTGTTAAGTCTTTTATTCCTCCACTTACACCAACATTTATTACAACATCTACATCATTAAAATGTGTAACTAATGAAGAAAATAGTGCTCCAGAGGCAACTTTACCAATTCCTGATCTTACTAGCACAACATCAATATTACCTATTTTTCCAGTATAAAACACATAAGGAAATATCTCTACTTCATTTAGATTAGATAATTCACCTTTCAAAAAAGTTATTTCTTCTTCCATTGCTCCTATTACAGCTATTTTCATAATATTATTTTTTCCTTTACTTTCTTTATATCTGAATTAATTCGTGAATATAATTCATTCTCAGAAGAAAATTTTCTTTCTTCACGAACAAATAAAATAAATTCTACTTTTATATCCGTTTCATAAATATCACTATTAAAGTCAAAAATATTGACTTCTAATCTTTTCTTTTCAACATAATTAAATGTTGGATTATGACCAATATTACAAATTCCTAAATACTTCTTTTTATCTATAAAAACATAAAGCAATCCATTATCGTTTCTAGTTCCTTTTAATCTAGTTGTTCTATTCTTTTTTATTCCTGCAGTAATATTAGCTCTAAATAAATTTCCTATTCTTGTAATTTTATA
>ERZ1106954.2812-NODE-2812-length-11656-cov-6.259116_pt1 | contig 11656 bp, 10 predicted proteins | sample MGYA00403678_ERZ1106954 | MGnify/ENA primary metagenome ERZ1106954 (study PRJEB35170, sample SAMEA104062445) | human gut metagenome | biome: human gut; feature: human-associated habitat; material: faeces | place: Denmark | collected 2012-08-20 ... | reverse complement strand
CTCAGAATCCGCACCAACGTCACCCGAGCCCTAAAAAATCAGAGTTTTTTGAGGATGCTGCCTGCTCTGCCGGAACCGACGGCTCCCCAGAGAAGCGAAATTATGTACGCCTGAATGAGCCGCACGACTACCTCCTCGGCAATGCGCGGTATCAGCAGCACAAGCAGCGCACGGTCGCCCCACGCCGGAATAAACGCGCGAAGGATGAAGGTGTTGACCGTCGTGACAAAAAGCCCCGACACCGTAACGCAGATCGCTATCTTGAGGAAGGAGAACGCGCGTTCCTCGCCGTCCTCGCCCTTGCCGATAGGCAGCGCGGTCACGATAAGGTTGAGAATAATGAATATCATGCCGCACGAGCCCGCAAGTATGCTGCCGAACACAACGATGTTTATGTTTGAGGCAAGGTTTTTGCGGTACGTGTCCGACTGACCGAACGAAAAGCCGTCGATGCTAAGCATCTCGTGCTCCGCGGCATTTTCGACCGACAGCACATCGCCGGCAGCCTCACCGTCCGACTCGCGGAACTCAAGTCCCGCGCTCTTTGCAAACGCAGCAGCCGCGCTGCCCGACTTGCCGATTATCACAGGTCTCGCGCCCGAGCTGCCGAGCGCATCGTCGGCTATGGTCTTAACCGTTTCGGGTATCATAAGCGTGCCGCCGACACCCTCGAGCGCCCCCGACGCGACCGACGTGACGTTGCGCATCTCGCCGTTTACGGAGACCGACGCGGGTATCGCCTCGGCGCCTTTCGGAACGCCGCAGAGCGTCAGATTTTTCGAATCCTTTGAATAGCGTGAGAGCCCCACGACAAAGCGCGAGAGCGGCGAGAGCGGCATGCCGTCAAGCTCACCGCGCGTAGGCAGCGCGGCCTGCTTTGCTATCACACCCGATGTAACGCCGTCCCTTTGCAGCGCACCGTTAGTGCAAACGCCGAAGGAAAGCAGAACAAGAAACACCGAAAACATCGCCACACGAAGCGTGTGAGAGGTGCGCCGCGTCGAAATGCGCCACAAAACGCCCACAATGCAGCCGCCCATAAACGCCGTGACCGTCAGCCACGGGATGTACGCACCGTCCGGCGCTATGAAGTGACCGATAAGATCGGTCAGCGCACTTGCAGCGCCGCCCCAGAGCGGACCGCAAAGCGCTGCCGGAAAGAAATTGAATATCCCACCGAGACCGATCTTTATCCCGAGCCCGGGAAGGTTGAGCGCCAAGTTGGTAAAGCACTTCAGCACCACCGCAAATGCGGTGCATACCGCCGTTACGGTAAGGCGGCGAAGGATACGCCTCGACGCCGCGTTCTTTCGGCGCGCACCGGCACCGTCCGCCGACACGGTCACGGGCGCATTCTCGCCGATGACCGTCGGGCTGCCGGCACTTTTATTCTTTTTTTCTTTCATCTGGCGTCACCGTCCGTTCCGTGAAAGCCGGGGATCCCACGCGGGTCAGTATGTCGGAGTGTCAAGCCTCCATTCGCCGCTCTCGCGCACGAATTTGAGCTGCTTCTTCACCCGCCCGGTCTTTACCTCAAGCGTTTCGTAGTCAATATATTTCCCGTCGGCTTCCATTTCGACGGTCACGCTGCCGTGCTTGCCCGAGCCGACTATCTTCATGGTCGAATAGTCGTATTCGGTCTGCTTTTCAAACAGCGGCTTGAATTCGTTCGATTTGAGAAAGAAGGTGCTCTGCCCGCTCTCGTCGTTCATGTATCTCGCGCGGACAAGACCGATGCCGTCCTCGGCAAAGCCGTCGAACATGGTCGAATAGACCGAGTCGAGATACGCCTTTGAATACACCTTTGAGGCGAGCGCCTTTATGTCGTCAACGCTCTGATATTTGCAGTCGTAGCGCACATAGTCGTAATATATCGGAGAGGACGAATCGTATATCCCGACGCCCTCGGGCTCGGTGTATTCGGTGGGGTAATAATATTCGTTCCCCTTTTTGTAAACATAGCCCTCGTCGGGGGTTTCGCCGTCGGCAAACCCGCGCACCGAGAGATATTTGTTCACCTTTTCGTCTTTATCGTAGTATTTGAGTATTTTTCCGGAATCGGTGTCTTCATAATAGATATAATACACACCGCTTGCCTCATCATACTTCATGACTCCGTCGGTGCCCGTGCGCGGATACGTCGGCAGCCCCTCGCCGAAAAAGATATCGTTGACCTCGCGCGACGCGTCGATAAGCGCGATAAAATCGTCCTTCACCTCAGAGATGTCCGGCGCGCCGTTCCCGCATGATGCCATGAGCATAAGCGCGGTGAGCAGCAACGCAGTGATTAAGGATATTTTCTTTACCATCTGACAGCCTCTTTTTTGATCTTGCTGTTTTTCATTAGTATGGGAGAGCAAGCCCGCTCACCCTCCCATACACGGGACCGTCACGGCTCTTCGCCACGCGCTTCGCCCGTATTGAGCCCGTAGGGGAGGGGCTCTGCTCCTCCCGCAAAGGACAGCACCGATACGACCTGCGAAAGATGCAAGCGCACTCTGTCCCGGCTCACTCCGTACTGCGGCTCCCGGTCCTCATTCTTCTGTTTTTTATTCTTCCTCGTTCCAATTCGCCTCTTCGGGGTTGACAAGGTGCGCGTCCTCGACCTTTATATCCTCTGCGGCGGGAGCGCCCTCCACCTCGCCCGAGGGGGTCGGCTCGCTCTCCTCCGGCTCGGTCGGCAGCGTCGTGCAGCTCACGAGCGACTGTCCCTCAGCCATTCTCATGACGATAACGCCCGCCGCGCTGCGCGAATAAACGGGGATGTCCTTCACCGGTGTGCGGATTATCGTGCCGGAATCGGTGATGAGCATCAGGTCGTCCTCATCGGATGCCGACGCAATGCCCGCAAGCCTGCCGGTGCGGTCCGAAACGTTGTGGCACACAACGCCGTAGCCGCCGCGGTTCTTCATAAGTCTGAAGTCCTCAAAATCGGTGCGCTTGCCGAAGCCCTTTTCGGTAACGGTCACGAGCTTTTTCGCATCATCGACCGCAACGACACCCGCAACATAGTCGCCATCGCGCAGGCGTATTCCGATAACGCCGCGCGCCGTGCGTCCCATCGTTCTCGCGCCGCTTTCGCTGAAGCGGACGGCACAGCCGTCGGCGGTGGCAATGATGATATCGCTCTCGCCGTGCGTCAGCATTACCGACACGAGCTCGTCTCCCTCGTCAAGACCTATCGCGATCTTGCCGCCGCGACGCTGATATTCGTATTCCGAAAGCAGCGTGCGCTTGATAACGCCGTTTTTCGTCACCATTGTGAGATACTTACCGTTGCTGCCCTCAAAGCCGTCGATGCCTATAACGGCGGTGATCTTTTCGCCCGGCTCAAGCTCGAGGATGTTCACTATATTCGAGCCCTTGGCGGTGCGTCCCGCCTCGGGGATCATATACGCCTTGCGCATATGCACCTTGCCGGTGTTGGTGAACATCATGAGGAAGGAGTGGCTGTTCATAACGAGCACGCGCTCGATGAAATCCTCATCCTTCGTCGCCATGCCGATAATGCCCTTACCGCCGCGGCGCTGCGCGGTGTAGGTGTCGGCAGGCTGGCGCTTGATGTATCCCGTGTGGGTTATGGTGATAACGCAGTCGTGCTTTTCGATAAGATCCTCAAGCACTATATCGTCCGCAGCCTCGACTATCTCGGTGCGGCGTGCGTCGGAGTAACGGTTCTTTATATCGGTCATCTCGCTGCGGATGATCTCCTTGACCTTGCCCATGTCGCCGAGAATGCCTTCAAGCTCGCTTATAAGATCGTAAAGTCTCTTCAGCTCCGCCTCTATCTTTTCGCGCTCCATGCCGGTAAGTCTGCCGAGCGTCATATCGACTATCGCCTGCGCCTGCGCGTCGGAGAGCTGATATCTTTCGATAAGCCTTACCTTAGATTCGGGAATCGAAGGCGACGACTTCATAAGAGCCACTATCTCGTCGATATTGTCGATCGCTATTTTGTAGCCCTCAAAGATGTGCGCGCGCTGACGTGCCTTTTCAAGGTCGAACTTCGTGCGGTTTATGATGACCGATTCCTGATGCGCGATGTAGGCGTCAAGTATCTTTGCCAGCGGCAGCACCTTAGGCTCACCGTCAAGAAGCGCCAGCATATTCACCGCGCAGGTGTCCTGAAGCTGAGTATATTTGTAGAGCTGATTGAGAATGACCTGTGCGTTCGCGTCGCGGCGGTAGCCTATGATTATGCGCATCCCGTTTCTGCCCGACTCGTCGCGCAGCTCGGTGATGCCCTCAACGCGCTTTTCCTTGACAAGGTTGGCTATCGACTCGCAAAGCAGGCTCTTGTTCACGCCGTACGGGATCTCCGTGACCACTATGCGGTGCTTTTCTTCCTCGATATTCGCGCGTGCGCGCACCATTATGCGCCCCTTGCCGGTCAGATACGCCTCGCGTATGCCGTTAACGCCGTATATCGTCGCCGCAGTGGGGAAGTCGGGCCCCTTTATATACTGCATAAGGTCTGCGACCGTGCATTCGGGGTTGTCCATGCGGTAAAGCGTAGCGTCAATGACCTCTCCGAGGTTGTGCGGCGGGATGTTCGTCGCCATACCGACGGCAATGCCGACAGTGCCGTTCACAAGCAGGTTTGGGAAGCGCGAGGGAAGAACGGTCGGCTCTTCGAGCCTGTTGTCGAAGTTGCGCATCATCGGAACGACGTTCTTGTCGATGTCGCGCATCATCTCATCCGAGATCTTTGACATTCTTGCCTCGGTATAACGGTATGCGGCGGCTCCGTCTCCGTCTATTGAGCCGAAGTTTCCGTGTCCCTCGATAAGCGGGTAGCGGAGAGAGAAATCCTGCGCCATGCGCACCATCGTGCCGTACACGGCGCTGTCTCCGTGAGGATGATAGCGGCCGAGCACGTTACCGACCGTCGTCGCCGACTTGCGGAAGGGCTTGTCGTGCGTAAGATGATCCTCATACATAGCCCAGAGTATACGCCGCTGACCGGGCTTCATGCCGTCGCGGACGTCGGGCAGCGCGCGTGAGGTGATCACCGACATCGAATATTCGATGAAGGACTGCTTTAGCTCGTGTTCCATGTCGATGTTGACTATTTTCTGATCCTTGAATGTCAGGTCCTTTTTTGTTTCCACGATTCTGTACCTTTCAATATATTCCGAATTTTAATTATCATACACTGTATGACGGCGAGGCATCGCCGTCCCGGCACTCAGCTCGGGGTGCCGGACATCATTTTATCCACCGCCTCCGCGTCGGGTATCCCGCTGCCGTCTATAGTGACCTTGGCACTCCCCGCGGCAACGGCGCGAACGAGCGCGCGCGCACCGTCGTTTTTGTAAGATTCCGAAAAAAACGAGGATAGATACGCCGCAAGAAAGCTGTCGCCCGCTCCGGCAAATCCGCGCATCACAACTTGCGGCGCAGGGCAGAAAAGAACGTCTTCGTTCCCCGGTTCGGCGCATATCGCACCGTCACCGCCGAGCGTGCAGAGCACACGCACCGAAAAGAATTCACTGATCTCTCCACACATCGCCGCTGCTTTTTCGGCAGCCTCGGGGACCTTCCGGCGGGTTTTACCGTACTTTTCCCACGGGTTTTCCACAGGAATCACCCGGTAATCCGAGCAGATCTCGAGCCCCGACGAAATAAAAAGTTCCTCGGCTTCACGCAGATTCGGCTTGATAATGTCTGGAAAAGCCTCGATGCCGAGCTTCATCGCCTCTCCGTCGCAGTCAAGCACGCATATTTTGCCTTTTTCGCGGAGCTTTGCTATGAGTGAGTTATACACACCCTTTTCCACACCCTGTGGAATACTTCCGCACAAACACACAACCCCGGCGCGCGTCCCGGCAAGCGCCGAGATAAGGCTTTCGCATTCGGCCTCCGAATACGGTCCGCCGCGTGTGTTGAGTTCGGTGCAAACGTCGTCTCCGTCGATGATCTTCACGTTTTCGCGCAATCCGCACGATGTCCTTACAAAGTAAGATCTTATCATTTCGCCGGATATGCGTTCCTCACAGAAGGCGCCGTATATACCGCCCGAAAACGAGTAATATTCCACGTCGCAGCCGAGCCTTGAGAGCAGCGTTGCCACGTTCAGCCCCTTCGAGCCGGGATCGAGCCGCGTTGCGATCGCGCGGTTCAGCCCGCCGGACGCGAGGGCGGAATGAAGATATATCACCCTGTCAACGGCAGGGTTGAGAGAGAGCACCGCAAACGACGGCGCACGGCTGTTTTGTTGCGACAAAGGCATCACCACCGGATCAGCAGTTGACACGACCCTCGCGCGGGTACACTGTCATATTATATATTATATCAAATTTCCGCCCGGATGTCAAAGGAAATCGGCGTTTTTTCTTGCATATTTCTTATTTATATGATATAATAATATAAACACAATGATAAAGGCAGAGGTCTTCAATGGCATACTACGACGATATGTGCGAGATATGGGATATCGTGCGTGAGTCCTTTCACGACAAGCTCTCAAGCGAAACCATAAAGCTGTGGTTCGGCTCGGTAAAGATCGTTTCCTTCACGGGGCGCGAGCTTACCATGTCGGTCCCGTCATCCCTCAGATACGATGTCATAAAAAGCAAATATATAGACGAGATCGGAAGGCGCTTTTCGAAGATACTGGGCTTTGATATCGACGTCGTGCTCATACTTGAAAATCACGACGGCGAGCCCGAGCAGCGCAGCGACGGAAAAAAGACGAATCTCATCGGCTCGACCATGCCGCCCTTCAACTTCGAGTATACATTCGACAATTTCATAGTCGGAAATTCCAACCGCTTTGCCCATGCTGCGGCAACGGCGGTCGCGGCGGCACCCGCGATGAACTACAACCCGCTTTTCATTTACGGTCCGTCCGGGCTCGGCAAAACACATCTGCTCTACGCCATCACGAATGAGGTAAAGAAGAAAAAAACAAACGCCGAGGTCATATACATAAAGGGTGAAGATTTCACCAATCAGCTCATCGAGGCGCTCGCGAGTCAAAAGACAGCCGAATTCCGCAACAAATACCGCTCATGCGATATGCTCCTCATCGACGATATACAGTTCATCGCCGGAAAGGTATCGACACAGGAGGAGTTCTTCCACACCTTCAATGCCCTTTATGAGGAACATAAGCAGATAATACTCACCTCCGATCGCCCTCCGCGCGAGATAAAAACGCTCGAGGACAGGCTGAAGACCCGCTTTGAGTGGGGCCTTATCGCCGATATACAGCCGCCGGATCTTGAGCTGCGCATCGCGATAATCAAAAAGAAAGCCGAACAGGTCAATATCGTCATCCCCGACGACGTGCTGAACTTCCTTGCCGAAAATCTGCGTTCGAACATCCGTCAGATAGAGGGAGCGATCAAAAAGCTCGGCGCGCTGGCGTTCCTCAACGGGCGCGAGATATCCATGGAGCTGGCAAGGAGCTGCATTTCCGAGCTGCTCGGCGGCGAGGAGCCGGTGAGCGTGACCGTAGATAAGATATTTGCCGCGGTCTACCGCAAATACGGCATCTCAAAAGAAGATCTTCTCGGCAAAAAGCGCACGAAGGAGATCGCACAGGCGCGGCACGTCTCGATATATCTCATAAAAAAGATCACCGAGATGTCATATCCGAACATCGGAAAGATATTCGGCAGAGATCACACGACCGCGCTGTCGTCCTGCGACGTCATCGAGAAAAAGCTGCGCACCGACGCGGCGCTCGCCATGGACCTCAACACGATGATAAAGGAAGTCGCCGGCGACGGGACGAAGATCTCCGTCTGAGCGCCCTCTACCTGCACATTTATCCCCTTTTCCGTGGATATGCACGGCATACCGCCGCTCATGTCCCTGTGGATAACATTTTCCTCTTTCCACACGTTTTCAACAGCGACATCCGGCATTTTCGCCTCCCGGACATACAAAACGGCTCGAAGCGGGACATCCGGAATTTCCGCGATTTTACGAGTATGAGGCGAAAAAACGGCGATTTTACGCCGGAATGCGGGACATATCCGGTGGTCGACAGAGTTATCCACAGTTTCCACACCACCTACTGCTGCTACTACTGTTATTTAGGACATTCATTCTTTTGGTTTTTACAGCCGGGAGCGCGGGCGGGAAGCCCCGCCGCCATGTTGTTCTCACATTCCGAGATCGCGTCTTTCCCGGTGTCTCACATAATTTTTGAAAGGATATTTTATCATGAAGATCGTATTCAACCGCCAGGAAGTTATAAACTGCGTTACACCGATAATGTGCGCCGCTTCGTCGGTGCGCTCGTCCATTGCCGCCGTCGAGGGCATCCTATTTGAGGCTGAGGCTCCGTCCACCGTCGTTATGACTACATACGACCTTGAAAAGGGCGTGAGAACAACGGTCGAGGCAGATGTTCTCGAAGGAGGAAGCTGCGTTATCAACGCGCAGAAGTTCCTTCAGTCGGTAAAGGTCATGGGCGGAGAGGAGATAACCCTCACCGTCAGCGACCGTCTTGCAGTAACCATAACGAGCGGCAAATCCACATACCGCATGACTGCGCTGCCCGCTACCGATTTTCCGTCGCTTCCCGCGCTCAAGACCGAGCTCGGTTTTACCGTGCAGTCTAAGGTGCTGCGCGAGATGATATCAAAGGTCAGCTACGCCATGGGCGTCAACGATCAGAGAACGATACTCAACGGCACCTATTTCAAGGTGACAGACGGAGAGCTGCTCTGCGTTGCCTGCGACGGCTTCCGCCTTGCAAAGAGTGAGAGACGTATAAATCTCGGTCACATAAACGATGACGATTCGGCACTGCATTTCGCATATGTCGTTCCCGCAAAGACGGTAAACGAGCTTTGCCGTATGCTGCCGGACGACGACGACACCGGCGTTGCCGTTTACATGGGCAGAAAGCACATGGTGTACGTTATTGAAGGGCTCACCTTCTTCACCCGTCTCATCGAGGGCGAGTATATAGATTACGACCGCATTATAATAAAGAATCACCGCATCGACGTGAAATGCCCGAAGCAGAGCCTCATGCTTGCACTCGAGAAGGCTGCCATCGTCACCGAGGAAAAGATAGTCGGCGCGGGCAGAACGCACGTCAAGCTCAGCCTTGAAGGGGAGCTTCTCAAGATCACGGCGGATTCCTCACTCGGCAGCAGCTATGACGAGATACCCGTCGAGCATGAGGGCGACGATATAGTCATCGCCTTCAACAACCGCTATCTGATAGATTCGGTCCGTTCCTGCACCACCGATGAGGTCGAGCTTCAGATGTCCACTCCGCTCACGAGCGTCAACATACTGCCGGTGTACGGAGAGGGCGAAGAGGCGACATCGGACGATATCTTCTTCCTTCTTCCCGTAAGAATGAAGAGCTGAGGAGCAGTCAAAAATCAAAAAGGATCTTATCGGTCAATGACGGTAACCACTGTTTCCGCGGAGAATTTCAGAAATATCGAGAGCTGCCGCGTCGAATTTTCACCCGGCGTGAACATTCTGCTCGGCGACAATGCACAGGGAAAGACGAATCTCATCGAGGCTGTTTATTTTGCGGCGATAGGAAAGTCGTTCCGCGGCGCGCACGAGGCGGATTTCATCCGTTTCGACCAGAAAAGCGCGCGGATAGGAGTCGCGTTCCGCGATTCTTTGCGCGAGCAGCGCATAGATATAGAGCTTTCACGCAGCAAGAGCCGCAGCGTGACGCAGAACGGCGTAAAGATCAGCCGTATGTCCGAGATAGTCGGGCAACTGCGCGCGGTGCTGTTCTGTCCGGAGCATCTCAATATCATAAAAGAGGGGCCCGCAATGCGGCGGCAGTATCTCGACGTTGCGATATCGCAGTTGCGTCCGCTTTATATGCGGTCGCTGCAAAGATACAACCGCATACTTCAGCAGCGAAACAAGCTGATAAAGGCGGCGGCAGAGCCGGAGGGCAGACGGAATTTCGACGAAACGGTCGAATTCTGGTCGTCCGAGCTGGCGCACGAGGCAGCGTTCATCACCGTGTCGCGCGTGAAGTATCTTGAGCTTGCCTCAGCCGTTGTCGGTGAATGCTTTGACGAGATGACGGGCGGCAGAGAGGTGCCGGAGATAGAATATATGCCGTCGGTGCGCATGAGCGCCGATGAGATGAGAGACGCCGCGCGGTGCGAGGAGATATACGCCGGCCGGCTCGCCGAGAACCACGATCGTGAGATAGCCGTCGGAGCGACGCTGTGGGGCACTCACAAGGACGATATGGAAATAAGGATAAATGACCGCCCGGCACGTCAGTTCGCCTCACAGGGGCAGCAGAGGTCGCTCTCGCTGGCGCTCAAGCTTGCCGAGGGAGCGATATCGCGGCGTGACAGCGGCGAGGAGCCGGTGTTTCTGCTTGACGACGTGTTCTCCGAACTCGACGCGGGCAGACGCGCCTACCTCACCGAAAAGATGAGGGAAAAACAGATCATACTTTCGACCTGTACCGAGCATGAGGGAGATATGGGCAGCGCCTATACCGGCGCCGAGGTCATAAAGGTGAAGGGCGGCTGCTTTTCACGGCAGTAAGAGAGGTTTTATCATGTATTTGCACGTCGGAAACAGCAAAAACATACGCACAAGAGATATAATCGGAATATTCGATACGGATACATCGACCGTCTCGGCTGTCACGCGTAAGTATCTTGGCACGGCGGAGCGCCGCGGCGAGGTCGAGGCGGCAGGTATAGAGATACCGAAGTCGTTCGTGCTCTATCGCGTGACCGAAAAGAACGGGAACGCCGGCAGTCGGGTGTGCTTTTCGCAGCTTTCGACCGCGTCGCTGCGCAACCGCTCGGAGGAAGGCACCGCAGAGCAGGAAAAGGTGAAAAGAAGCCTGTGAGCAGGGAGCAGAGCCCCGCCCTTACGGACGCAAGACTGTAGAATTAAGCGGAAGTATACGCGATTCCCTTGTAGGGGAGGGGTTTACCCCTCCCGAGAATGAGATCTGCACAAGCTTTGCGGGAGGAACAGAGCCCCTCCCCTACGGATGCAAGATTACAGAATCAGGCAAAAATCCATGTCGATTTCAGCATACGAAAATCAAGTTGCTGCTAAAAATAACATGAAAAATGTATTTCCGGTGCGAAAACCGACCAGATCAGATAAAATAGATTACGGTAAGACCGGAGTATATTTTATCACGGTCTGTACAGAGAAAAAACAAAAGATCCTGTCTGACGTGACCGGCAACTGTAATTTGAATGAAGGCGATCCTCAAGCAAGACATATGCCTCTTCAAAAAGTTGTTTTGCTGCCGTGCGGAAAAATTGCCGAAATCCAGTTACTGCTTCTTGAAAAACGCTTTAAAAATGTTTCGGTAAAACATTATGTTGTTATGCCTAATCATATACACATCATTTTGTGCATAGATAATTCGAATCAAAACAGCGAACCGGAAAATACAACTTTAACGGCAGTTATGTGCGCGTTTAAATCGCTGACATCGAAAATGTGCAAAAAGGAATACGGAATCGAAAAAGTTTTTCAGCGTTCATTTTACGATCATGTCATAAGAGACAGAGATGATTATGAAAAACACGCAAGATATATTTATGAAAATCCGATGAAGTGGTTTTATGATGACCTGTACGTCAGATAAAAAAACGATCCTGCAAATATGATGCCTTAAATAAGCAAAAAGTCTATGTAATCCCCGGTGGGGGAGATCGGAAGAGCA
>ERZ1106954.2811-NODE-2811-length-11662-cov-21.362281_pt1 | contig 11662 bp, 13 predicted proteins | sample MGYA00403678_ERZ1106954 | MGnify/ENA primary metagenome ERZ1106954 (study PRJEB35170, sample SAMEA104062445) | human gut metagenome | biome: human gut; feature: human-associated habitat; material: faeces | place: Denmark | collected 2012-08-20 ... | reverse complement strand
TTTATCCGCGCAGGATGATAAAAAAGGAGACGCGAAAGCGTCTCCTTTTTTGCCCCGGAGTGGGTGTCAGGTCAAGGGCCGCCGTTGGCGGCCTTGGTTTTCGCGCAGCAAAATCGCCGCACCAAAAAAATACGACCACCCAAAAGACGCCCCCGCAAAAGGACAACAAAAAACCAATTTTGCGCATCAGCGTGGAAGAGCCTGCGGAAAATCCGCAGGCCCTTCTTTTTGCGCACGTCAGAAAAGGGCGAAAACAGCCGGTTAACTGTCCTCGCCCCCGCTATTTGAGAAGTGCTGCGAAAAACGATCTCTCGATACGGGCTAAGCCCCAGCCGTATATGGGGAAAATGAGGGCATGTGGTGTTCCATATGCCCTCATTTTGGCCTATGCTTCAAAAAACAACTTCCGAAATTTGGATGCAGTTAAATTGCAGTGATGCAAATATTGTTGTGGCTTTTTCTATCCGCTTGTGGTATGTTGTCTTGCTACAAGGGGGTAGGATAATATGCGCAATACACTGAAACTGCTGTATGATAGATTTTATACACCTGTGCCCATGGCAGAAGCTGAACAGGAAATTGAAGTTTGCCACCGTCAGCTCATCGAGCGACTGGAAAAACCGGAGAGAAAACTGGTGCTGCGGATCATGGATACCCAGAATCTAATGGCAGAAGAGCGCTCCATGGACAGTTTCCTCTGTGGCTTTCACCTGGCTTTGGAAATGGCAAACGAATTGAATTGCTATAAACAGGACAGGCAGTCATTGCCAGCTGAAGAAGATGAGACAGATGCCGGTTCTGATGATTGTAACAGGAAGCAGTAGGCATTTAGCACATCTCACCTATACACCTGCCAGGTATATCTCGATGAGAGCCTCCTCCACACTGCTCTCCCGGCGACGATACCGCTCAATAATAGCGGTCTCAAAGGATATCCCCTTGAGCTTGGGCACCTTGAGGGTGACATCCCCGGAAGTGGTGGTGAGGTTGCGGCTGTAGTGGCCGCTGCGGCAGCCCTGGCGCTGTTCATTGCGCTCGTACCGGGCTGCGGCCTCCATCTGCTTTTCTCCTTGTCTCAAAAGAAGTGAAACGCAAGTAAAAAGAAGCGCTCAAAATAAAATGAGCGCTTCCTTACGATTAAATGGAAATTTTCTTGGATATTAGTATATCCAATTTTTCAATGATTTCTTTCTGACTATTTTGTACTGATATAAACTTTTGGGCAATCTCCTTTTGAAGTGAAAGGCTAATATTTCCTTTACCATCGACAGGAATTGGTACCATAATGTCGCTTAACATCGAAGGATATAGTTTCGTAAATTCATCTTCTCCGTTATCGCCTTTTCGACCTTTAGCCAGCTCCCGGAATATGGGTTCCAAAGTAAATTTCATATAATCGAAGTCCAAATCTTGACGCCCGTTTTTAGGAACCAAGATTCCGCGATCTCCGTTAATAGAAAATTTACCATCCAGAATAAGAATCGTACCTGCAAATCCATTTGTTGACCATGTCATATAACGACCATCATAATCGTAGGTATCTAAATGGGTCAGTGTCCCTTGACTTGATGCCGAGTAGACAGGGTAGGGGCCTGAGTGTAGGTTCCCGTATTTTTTGGTGTACTTTGACTTTCCTTTGATAGTGTCAAATAGGTCACTCAAAGGCAAATATTCAATCGCATATTCGTCACAATTCGGCACAATAGAAACCTGTGAGAGATTTGCAATTTGTTCAACAACAGTTTCTTTGGTTTGTTCCAAAGTTACATAACCTGCGGCGATTTCTTTTTGCTTTTCAAGCCAAGGCTCTCCGTTATGGTCTACCGGAACAGCAAATTTTACAGATTGAATCATAAATGGTGGTAGCGATGTGTACTCATTTTCGCCATTATCGCCTTGCCGCCCTTTTTTAAGCTCTCTAAAAATAGGTTCCAAGGTATATTTTGCGTACTCCAGGTCTATATTTGTGTCTTTCAGCAGGAGTATTCCACGGTGGTTGGTTGCGGAAAAAGGTGATCTGTGAATCATCATGTAGCCCGCTAAACCATCTATTGCCCATGTCAATGCCGGAACATTATAATCATAGGAATCGATCTGAGCAAATGGTCCAAATGTGTTGCCAGAATATAATGGATACTCACCAGTGTGTTCATGTACATAGCTTCGAGTATATTTTCCGTCGCCACGAACAATATCAAACACCTGGGTAATGGGGATTTCTAAAAACTGAAGGCCCTCATCGTTTTTTTTTTCAACTTCAGCCAATGGTTCATCAAGTTCAGACAATGTGTTAATCGTATCAGCAAGTAAAACTCTAAAGTCATTTACTCCGATTGTCTTGGATTCTTCCTCAATACCAAGAGCCTGCCGTTCTTCGTGATTCCACCATCGTTCCACGCACCAATGAGTTCCGTTATAAAAGTCATCAATGCTCGAAATTTTGCATCTCTGATCACCAATCATGTTCAATGTGTTGGCAAAGCTCGTTTTCGCACCCTTGAACATATTAAAAAGATCAGATGCAACCTGCAAATCATTTTGATCGATGTCAAAACGGTACACATCACGAGTTTCTCCGATTTCCGAACACAAATAGGTAAATACTGGGGAGGTTTGGCGTTGAAGAGTAGGCACACCATCCACCATAACAGGTGCTTTTTTTGTCAGAGCAAGAATGTAAGTTTTTTTGTTAGTTGTGAAGAAAGTGTTTAACGGAAGAGAGATGACAGCATCAATTTCACACTGCTCCAATATGAAGTCACGGAGCTTTTTGTCGTTACTGCGGTTCATAATACCATCAGGCACGACAATAAACGCTTTTCCATTTGGTTTGAGGGCACGAATAATCCATTCCATGAACAAACCCTCGATGCCCATTGCGCTTACAGAAAAGTATTTCTTGAGTGTATCATCCTTGGAAATCTCTTCCTTCAAATTACTGCTTCCGCTCATAACATAAGGCGGATTCGTTAAAATCAGATCATACTGCTCATGTACAGGCTTTGCCAAGGTTCCAAGAATCGAGTTGGTCTGAAGCAAAAATGTGTCGTTAAAAAGTATAGCAAATTTATCTGTCATTTCTGGATGCTCTCGGAGCAAACCAGACATATAAATCAGCATATTTGCTTTAGCGAGAATGATTGTTTTTTGTTCGTCCTTATCAAATCCTTTGTCAAAACCACTCAGCGTAATTTGAGGCTTTAGCTCTCCATCCTCCACTTTATAGAATCGGTGCAAATCGTGAAGAATCGGTTCAAGCAAGAATTTTCCAACGCCACACGCCGGATCGCAAATCTTCATACCCGGAGTGATGTCTATCATATTGACAATAGCTCGAACTACCTTCAAGGGTGTAAAGTATTGACCCCAATTTTTCTTACTGATTGATTCTTTCAAGAAGGTTTCAAACAGCTTGCTTTTGAAGTCGTAGTCTATGTTCTCTAAAGTCCCAAAATCATTAAAACGCTTAAGAATTTTGTGGAAAACAGTCGCATATCCAGAAACAGCCTTGTCATCTTTGGATACAAAAATTGTACCATTGATAATGGTAGTTTTGTCCTTCGGATTGCCAGGAAAAAGAGCTTTAATCTTTACTCGTACCGTGGAAGCATAATATTCAAGTACCTCATTCTCATTATTGCCAGAGTATTTTCCAAGCAAATCATAGAATGAATACATTCCCTTCAAAACACCTAAATCACTAAGGTACTTGAAGATAAAAATCTCAACAAAGGTGTACAAACAATTTTCAGGCGTCGCTCCTGAAACAGCCCATAAATCTTGCCATACTTTTTCGGCCAGGGGCAGAGGATCAACAGACGCGGCAGCCTTGATTTGATTATTAGTAGCATTAATAGAGGCTCGAATCTTATTGATGAGGGTAATACACTCTGTGCTACTCTTGTCAAAATTTAATGTAATGCGGCTACCATCTTCCTGTAGAATTTCTTGACCGGTAGCAGGGTTAATCCAAAAAGTTTTTTTGCCGTCAGTAACAATGTAAACTTTTGCCTGCAATATCTGGGCTGTCCCAATTTCTTGTGCAATAGCTTTAGCAATCTGCTTTTCGGTTCGCAACTCCTGAGGGGTTTTATACTCGATAGCTGCGATAATAATTGGCTTTTTAACAATTAAGGCATCCGGCTTTTTTCCCTCATATGCTTCATAGTCTTTATCGGGAATAATCTTCGCTCCTTTAAGAGCTTTTAATGTAGTAGCGCCAATATTGTAGAAATTCCAATCGCCCATTTTTTCAGGAGCTTCTATCAAATTACGCTGAATCAGTTCTTCACTCAATGGTATCTGCTCCTTCCTGCCCCGTACTGGTGGCGTTTAGATAGGCATCTATGTCATCTTTACGGATGCGCCAGCTTCTACTTCCTACTTTGGAAGCAACAAGTTCCTTAGAGGCAATCATTCGCCGTACCGTTTTATCGCATACTTTCAAATATTCAGCCGCTTGAGCAACTGTAAATAGTTCGTCTGCCATAACACATTCACCTCATTTTGTCAAGTATATCATTATTTTTTATGGAGTGCAATATATTTGGGGGAAATTTTGTGAATCTATCAAACTCAAATGGACAATAGTGGATTTAGTTGGACAATTTGCGTTTTTGATTGTCCAAAAATTTTTTCTTTTTAGAAGATTAATAGACGAGATAAACCATTACATGCTCATTTTAAACATAAGGACTGAACCAATTTAATTTAGGGTAGCGGGTTTGCCGTTAAATTCTCACGTGATGCTTTACCACAAGCTGTTCCAGAATGGTTACCTCAGCCTTATGGAGAGTCGGAAGGATTTTCATATAGGCTAATTTTAACCAAGGTATTGACTTACCTCCAGCGGTAAAACGCCCGCCCTGAAGGGCGGGCGTTTTACGCAAGCATAGCGTTTTGATGTCAAAACGCGCTTGCAGGGGAAACCCCTGTCCCCAATGCCGCCTTCGGGCGGAACTTTCCGGCAAGGTTGCCGAAAAGTTTTCGGAAGATGTTCCACGCAAGATCGGGGTTGACAAAATTATCAAACCCGATCTCATTTGAACATTTGGCAATTCTGGCGGCAGTCCATTGCGCTGAAAATCGGGTTCGGCAACCTTGCCGGACCCGATTTTCACCTGCATCAGGGTGTCGTTTTTAACAATAGGCTGTCTACACTGTGGGGTACTAAACTATACATTATAATCCGTACAAGGGTGTCCATGTTAGCACCCTGGAGGTCAAGAAATCCAGGGCAGGGTGCATCATGAGACCCCCATTTTTCTTTTTTAATGCGGACACAGACTGTCCGCATTATCTGTTAGGATGGGTGCGAGAACCGGGGATGGCCCTGGAGCCGTCTCCCGAGAGGAGGAGCAACATGAACACACAAACACACCGCACCTGCATCCGGATGAGCCAGGAGGAATACGACCTGCTGAAAGAAAAAAGCAGGGCTGCCGGACTGTCCGCCAACGCCTGGCTGATGAGAGAGCTGGAGCGAAACCGCCCCATGCGCTACCGGGAGGAGGAGACGAGAGCGACCATCGCCTTTGCGGATGAGGCTGGCCGGGACATCAACGCCGTGGCCAGGGCATTCAACAGTGGCTGCGGCACCGCCCAGCATCTGGACTTGGCCCTCCACCGCCTGGTCCAGGTGGTGGAACGGTTCTGGCAAGTGCGAAAGCTGGGGTACCCCTATGCGGCATAAACGCAGGCCACGCCCACCTATGCGGGACAACAGCTGTTCTCTGTCCGTCCGCATGACGGAGGAGCAGTACCAGCGGCTGTGCCGCTATCTGGCCATCACCAGACTGCCGGTCACAACTTATTTCCGCAAGCTGATCAAGGAGGCCACGATCCACGCCCGAATGCCCAGGCAGAAGATAGATCCGCACCCCGCCGTAAACCATATCTACTCCAACATCCGGCAGATCGCCCGCTGTCCAAGGGCCAGAGAACTTGCCCCGGAGCAGATCGCGCAGCTGGAGTTTCTGGCGGACAAGCTCTGTGAGGAGTGCTTTCTTCTCTCCACTCAACAATAGCCCCCTGTAAGGCCACTGGAGGCCCCGTGTGGCCGCGCATCCCCCAGGAGGGGTAGGCAGGCCACTAGGGAGAAACTGGGCGCTTTCAGCCGAATCGTCAGGAGCGTCACTTTTATGTCACAGGAGCAGAAAATCGCCTTTGACAATAGTGTCAAAGGCGATCCGCGGGAGGAGCGGAATATACCACAGAGCCGGGAGACCGCTTTTGATGAAATCACCAAAAGCGCTGCCCAGGAAGGTTTGGCAAGGTTGCCAAACCTTCCCGACCAGAGATGGAGGAAACGAAAATGTCAGAAGAAGCGAAAGATGATGTTCAACAGGTAAAAGCGGAACGCCTTCAGCGCTCCCATGGGCGGCTTATCCGTGTGGTGTCTGTGTTCCCGCAGCAAGGCAGCGCCACCCCGGAGGACAAGCTGAAAGCCCTCATCGACCTGGACGCACAGCAGGGAAAGCTGTGCGCCTAAAGGGCTGGACATTCCCCAGGCTTTGGGGTATTGTGTAGACGCGATGCGCTGAATCGGTTTGACGAGAAAAAAGGAGGGCTGTATGAAACAGTCAAACCAGAATGAGATCACCGCCCTGTACTGCCGTCTCAGCCAGGATGACGGGGCGGACGGAGAGTCCAACAGCATCCAGAACCAGCGGAATATCCTGGAGCAGTACGTACGGGAGCACCGCTTCCCCAACCCCCGCTTTTATGTGGATGATGGCTATTCCGGGGGCAGCTTCAACCGCCCCGGCTTTCAGCAGATGATGACGGATATGGAAAACGGGAAGATCCGCACCATCATCACCAAGGATCTGTCCCGGCTGGGACGCAACCAGCTCCACACGGGGCTTTACATCGAGGAGCGGTTTCCCATGTTCGGCGTCCGCTACATCGCCATCAACGACAATGTGGACACCGATCGGAGCGAGAGCACGGAGCTGATGCCCTTCAAGAACTTGTTTAATGAGTGGTTCATCCGGGACACCAGCCGGAAGATCCGGGCGGTGCAGCGGGCTAAGGCGGAGCGCGGGGAGCGGCTGGGCACCAGAGCGCCCTATGGTTACCGCAAGGACGAACAGGACCACAAGAAGCTGGTGGTGGACGAGGAGGCCGCCACCGTGGTGCGCCGCATCTTCGCCCTGTGCGCCGCCGGGCAGGGACCCAGCCAGATCGCCCGGCTGCTGAAGCGGGAGCAGGTACTGTGCCCCACGACCTACGCTTACAAAATCTTTGGCGTTGCCCATAGCAGTCTGAATTTGAATGATCCCTATGGGTGGTCTGACAGTACGATTGCCAATATGCTGGAGAATGAGATTTACCTGGGCAACACCATCAACCTCCGGTACAGCACTCGTTCCTACAAGGACAAGCGGAAAGTGGAACATCCCAGGGAGGAATGCATGGTGCTGGAAAACACCCACCCCGCCCTGGTGAGCCGGGAAGTCTGGGATATCGTCCAGCGGGTGCGCCAGCACAAACGGCGGCCTACCAAGATGGACGAGCAGAACAAGTATTCCGGGCTGGTGGTGTGCGCCGACTGCGGGAGCACCATGGTGCTCCACCGCGCCCATACCATGAGCCGATCCTACAACCACTTCACCTGCCGGACCTACAAGAAGGACGGCACCCTCTGCACCGCCCACTATATTCGGGAGTGTGTGCTGGATGACGTGGTTCTGGAGGATCTGCGGCGGGTGACAGCAATGGCCAGGGAGCACACCCAGGAGTTTGCCGCATACATCGGCAGCAGGCAATCCGCAGAAATCCGAAAAGAGATGCGTGGGCTGGAACGGGAACTGGCCGCTTTGAAGAAGCGGAGCAGGGAACTGGACAGCATCTTCAAGCGGCTCTATGAGGACAGCGTCCTGGGGCGGATCACAGCGGAGCAGTTCCAGACGCTCTCCGGCAGCTACACCCAGGAGATGGAAATGCTGAACAAGGCCATCCCGGAAAAGGAAACTGCCATCCAGAGGCTGCGGGAGCAGGTGTCCGGCACCGACCACTTTATCTCCCTGGCAAAGCGGTACACAGACATCCAGGAGCTGACGCCGGAGTTGCTGCGGCTGTTCATTCAAAAGATCGTGGTCCACGAAAAGGATGTGAAGTGGAGCAAGCACGCTCAGCAGACAGTAGAAATCCACTACAATGACATTGGCTGTGTGGAACTGCCACAGCCGAAAGGTCAGTCCACCGCCAAAGGTGCGTGAGACAAAAAGAAGTCCCCGGCAGATACTGCCGAAGCAATATCTGCCGGGGGTTCAGACACCTGCAAAGTTACCCCTGTCAGGGGGCACCAAAGGGTGGTCGTATTTTTTTGTGATCGCCCACAGGTTTTGTTGTCAGCTTTCAGTCGTTTTAAATTTAATGCTGAAACTTTCTCCGGTGCCGCCAAGCACAACATCTTCAATGTCCACCCAAGATTTTAATCCTTGCGCTCTTTCATATATTTTTGTAATGGGCCGACACTTGTAGCGAGCCGAAACTGTTATCGCATTATCTGCAAAAGATATGTCAAAAGATTTCCAAATCTGAATTGCGTTCTGTTCTGATGCTTGTGAACCATAGAGCTTATATGGTTCAATTGTGTCGACGATAGCCAAGATAAAAAGCAATGGGTTATCCTGAAAACTGATTTTTTTGAAGCGCTCTCCTACTAACGTACCCAGCCCGCACTCCAAGTATTCTGTCTCTGCTGAGGCATCTGCTTTCCAAACGTTGTGAGAGATGATACAGTCTGCAATATGGGCCAATATAGGAATTTGCTCGATGCAAAAATTCCTTCCGCCCCAATCGAATGCTTCGATATGGGTATACCTCTCGTCATGCTCTAAAAATCTATGCCTGTAAGCGGATGCGTATATTTTCAGGAATCTGTCAAATAGGAGATACCCTCCAATGACTCCATGGTTGTAGGTTGGTGGCTGAAGCCTGCGTATTCCATAGGAAAAATATTTCATGAGAAGGCTTTGGGAATAACGAAAACCGGTGATTTTTGCCCCACAGGCGAACTGTAGTCCATCCTTCAGCGATGGGTTATTACCCAACAGATAATCGATTATTGTCGTCTTATACTGTCTTCCATAAAACCCATTATGGCCGCGTACTCTTTTGCGAAGTATTGGGCTGACCTGCTGGTATGGCGAATACAGAATGCTCAATCTTTGTTCAATCTTTCGCAGTCTGTAGTATCCATCTTTCTCACATACTTTCGTTTCGCGGAGCTGTCCAAAATCTGGTTTCCAGTTTTCTTCTACGATATAGCCATAGTCATGATACAGACATGTCAAAAACCAAAGATATGAAAACGGAAAGATGGTTTCTCGCATGAAAATATCCACACCATGATCTTTTTGTGTCAGACAATCCTCAAGAAATATTCCCAGAAAGAATGCAGATACCGTGTGAATAGCTCGGTATTCAGATAGATGAAGCGGTGCATCGCCGCATATCTCAAATTCATCAAAATTCTTAGACGTACGGAATCTGCTATGTACAATCATGTTGTCGTACTCATCCAATTCGTAGGCATCGCCTTTTCCACCTTGTATGAAGTATTCACGAATGAATTGTGCTGACTGTTCTGGTGCGACAATCGGATCAGTGTAAATATTCGTACCATAATAATTCCACACTGGCTCGTTTTTCACAAATGTATTACGAATAAAATCAAAAAGATTCATCTTTTCATCTCCACGAAAGGCCGACGCTGAATACACGTGTACTCTTTTACTTTACGCCTTTAATTCTCTTTTGAATATCCTCCACAGATGGCAGCTGACGTTCTAATTCTTCCGGCAGATTACTGGTGATCTGGTAGGCACTGACACCGATGGGCTTGCTCATGTCCTTGAGGGAATACTCTGCTACAAGGTCATTTTTGCTCTTGCAGAGCAGTAGACCAATAGAGGGATTGTCCTGCTCTTTCTTCAGGATGCCATCCACCGCAGAGAGGTAGAAGTTCAGCTGTCCGGCGTACTCCGGTTTGAACTCGCCGGTTTTCAGTTCAATCACCACATAGCAGCGAAGGTTGAGGTTGTAAAACAGCAGGTCGATATAGAAATCATCGCCTCCCACATTCAGGTGGTATTGGTTGCCAAGAAAAGCGAAGCCTGTTCCCAACTCCAGAAGGAGCTTTGTCACATCCTTGACCAGCGCCTGCTCAATATCGCGTTCCACCATGTCCGCTTTGAATGGGATAAAGTCAAAGATGTACGGGTCTTTCATGGTCTGTGCCGCAAGCTCGCTCTGCGGGGATGGCAAGCGGTTTCCAAAGTTGGATACCTTCTCCGCCAGCACCTGTCGCTGATACAGACCGCTTTCAATCTGATGAACTAATACATTGCGTGACCAGCCATTTTCGGCACTTCTCTCTGCATACCATAGGCGTTCCTCGGGTTTGGAAAGCTTGTCCATCAGCACGACATTGTGTCCCCACGGGATTTGTGCAACAGCCTGTTGCACAAATTCGTCGCCCGGATAAGCCGCCGCGAATTTTGCCATATACTTCAAGTTCCTCACCGAGTAGCCGGTGGCATCTGGGAATGAAAGCTTGATATCGGCGGCAAGATTCTCCACGAACTTGCTGCCCCACGTCTTGTGGGCGTTGATGACCTCACCGATGGAGTGATAAAGGAGCAACAACTCCCGATTGACGCTGACCGCCGCACGGTACTGCGCTGTGCGGATCTCCTGTTTGATTGACTCGACGATATGCAGATATTCGTTGGAATTCATCAACATGGTATTTTCCTCCCGCCACATATGATCTCCGCCAAGTGGTTTATTTCAGTATATCAGATATTTTTTCTTCCGTCGAGAGAAGAAATCCGCCATTCCACAACTATATGTGCCTTGCAATCAAACACCGCTATCAGCTCAATTTCGTCCTATTCAGTGACAACTTCAGCAATAGCATCTTGAATTCTGGCGCAATCCATGAAGCAAACTCACAGGCGATCATCGGGTGAGCAAATGTGCCTCCGGATTTGCCCTGCTTAGAAACGATCCCGACCGCCTTTGTCTGCTCGATCCATAATTTTGGCGTTAATGTAAAAGAGGCGGTTTTCTTCTTTTCTAACAATTCTATATAGCCAGAATCCCTATAATTCGGATTGTTCTCTTTCTCCCACAGGTTTAAGAAAGCCAATGTGTTCTCGCTTCGTAGCCACCGCTGTATCACATACCCCGGAGCCTCCTCGCTGTGCGCACGGGCGATCTCAGTCAGAGAAATATAACTGTCATCCGGTATTTTGTCCTGCGGCGCCGCTGATTTCCTTCGCTCCACGCGTTCCAATACCTCTCGCTTACTCATGCCATAGCCAGCAATATGGGGAGATTTATATTCATGCTCAGCGATACCGTTTTCCTTTGCTATCTTTGCCATAATTTGATCCCGTTCCTCGCATGTGATGACATCTTCCGTTACAAGGCTCTCCAATAAGTTGCCGATTCCTATTAAATCTACCAGTTTATCTGTCACACACCTCACCTCTTGAGGCTATTGTAGCATAACTTGCGCAAATGCAAAAGATAAATCAAATCAGGGTCATATCCGGCGAAACATAGCGTGTATCTTTCCTCGGTGAACCTTCCTGATCGTAGTCAATATTGCAGCGGGCGGACTTCTCAAATTGGGCATCCAGAAACT
>ERZ1106954.2810-NODE-2810-length-11663-cov-2.843901_pt1 | contig 11663 bp, 9 predicted proteins | sample MGYA00403678_ERZ1106954 | MGnify/ENA primary metagenome ERZ1106954 (study PRJEB35170, sample SAMEA104062445) | human gut metagenome | biome: human gut; feature: human-associated habitat; material: faeces | place: Denmark | collected 2012-08-20 ... | reverse complement strand
GAGGGGGAAACAACCTGTGAGCGTGTCGAGGACAATCAGTCCATTAACGTCGTAGAACTCGACATTAACACGCTCACTGCTTTGATGATGGGCTACAAGCGCCCGACCTATCTTTACGACCATGAAAAAATCTCGATGGAATACTATATGCTGACCTGGCTGGAGCGGCTGATTCCGGTCAAAAAACCGTATTTTTCGGATTATTTCTAAACTTCGCGACAGAAACCCCGCCCTGCAGGAATGCGCACCGGGTACACCAACACAAAAGCGGTACAGAGCTCAAAATCTGTACCGCCTTTTTCTGCACGTTGTTTCCGATAGTTCACTCTTTCTTTGCCGCCTGAATCTGATCAAACAGCTCCGCGCAGGCAATTGTCGTCGCATGCGGAACAACCGGACTTTCCGTCTTCTTTGCGCGCACGCAGCGGATCGTCTCTTCGATCTCGTAGGTAAAGCCCTTCTGCGTCGTCGTATCTGTGAATTCTTCCTTCAGCATTCCATCCGCCCCATATAAAAAGCATTTGGATGCATAATGGGGATCGGGCAGCTCAATGCGCCCTTCCCGACCGTAGATCACCATGCTGTTGCCCATAGGCGCTGCAAAGCTCGTCACAAGATCTGCCAGCACATGTTCGAACTTCACCGTAACCTGATCGGTTAAGTCTACACCGGTCTGATCAAGGTTCGCAGCCGCATAAGTTTTGCGGACAGGCTCATTGACCAGCCAGGTCGCGATTTCATAGGCATAAACCGTGATATCCGTCGCAGCTCCGCCGCACAGCATAGGGCTGTGATACCGATTGTCTGCTCCCTCCGGCGCGAGAAAACCGATTCTTCCCTGTAAGGCTTCCAGTCTGCCGATTTTTCCTTCTGCCGCCCATTTTTTTGCCTGGTTGACCGCCGGCAGAAAACGACTCCACATCGCTTCCATTACAAAGGTTTGGTCTTTTTCTGCTTTTTCAAAAACCGCTTTTGCCTCTGCACTGTTTGTAAACATCGCTTTTTCGCACAACACCGGAACGCGATGCTCCAGACAAAGCATCGTCAGACGGAAATGGTCGTTTGGCGTCACTGCAATATAAACACAGTCCGGCTTTTCCTCTATCAGCATCTGCTCATAGTTGTCATACGCATGGGCTACGCTGCATTCCTCCGCAAATTTTTGTGCGCGTCCCAGATCCTTACTGGCGATCGCGCTCACCTCACAGTCCTCCACCAGCGTCACTGCATCGCAAAACTGATGTGCGATGTTACCTGCTCCCATAATGGCAAATCGAAATGTGCTCATGTTTTTTACCCCTTTTCTTATATTGTGTTCTTACGCAAAAGCTGCGTATTGCTGTACATATTCCTCGGCTGCGTCACTCAGGCATTTTCCTCGCCCCAGCGCAGCAGCAGACGACTCAAATACCGTACCGCAGGCATCAATGCCGCCGGGTCCACCTGAAAGGTCGGCTGATGGATTGTCGCCCCCTTTCCGATGCCGATTTTAATATAGCAGCCGGGCACTTTCTCCATGTAGAAAGAAAAATCATCTCCGCCGAGCGACTGTTCTTCCGGAACAGTCCAAAAGCCCTCCGCTTCTGCCGTTTCCTTTGCAAAAGCCGCCATTTCTGCATCGTTGCAAACAGCCGGAGGACCGGGAATCCACTCTACCTCTGCGGACGCTCCATAGGCAGATGCGGTCCGCTCTGCAATTGCTTTTAAGCGTTTTTCAAACAGGCTGCGATCCTGCCGATCCATGGTCCGGACAGTTCCCTCCAGCTGTGCTGTCTGCGGAATCACATTCCAGGTATTTCCCGCTTCCAGTCGCGTAACGCTGATGAGTGTAGGATGGAACGGATTGATATTGCGGGTCACGATCGTCTGAAATGCCTGAACCATGGCTGCAGCCGCCGGAATTGGATCAACGCCATCATCCGGGTGTGCGCCATGGCAGCCGACGCCCGTTATCGTAATCACAAACCGATCTACTGCCGCCGCAACTGCGCCCTCCCGGATGCCGATGGCATTGACCAAATTGGTCGGATCAGAATGAAAGCCCCAGACGCGCGTAACCGAATCGAGTGCCGTCGTTTCCAGCACTTTCCGTGCGCCCAGGGAGGACTCTTCTCCTGGCTGGAAGAAAAACCGCACTGTCCCATAGAGCTCGTCCTTATGTTCCTGCAGCCAGATCGCAGTCCCGATTCCCGCCGTGATGTGAAAATCGTGTCCGCAGGCGTGCATCTTTCCCGGACATTCCGACGCATAAGGTAAATCCGTCAGTTCAGTAATCGGCAGCGCGTCAATATCGCAGCGAAGCGCCTGCACCGGACCGTCCTTTTCTCCTTTTACCTCCGCAATCAGACCGGTTTCCATCGGAATCGGCAGGATCTTTACATCCGCTGCTTTCAACAGCTTTTTAATCTGCGCAGTTGTATCGTATTCCTCATAAGACAGCTCCGGATGTCTGTGAAACCAGTAAAAAATTTCCATTAAATCCATTTCCTGTATCATCGCAAATCCCTCCGATGTCCTCCTGCAGTGTTCCTGCTGCAGTCCTTTCTGCTTTTGCGTGTTCCAGTCTTATTTTCCACTATTGGGATCCAGCGCATCCCGCAGCGCGTCACCGATAAAGTTAATCGCAATGACCAGCACCACGATCATCAGCCCGGACGGAATCCAGAGCCACGGCTGTTTCGTCAGTACAGTCAGCGACTGCGCGCCGTTTAACATATTTCCAAGGCTCGCGGTCGGCGGCTGCACACCCATTCCGAGGAACGAAAGTGCCGCCTCATCCAACATCGACAACGCCAGAACCGACGTTGCATACACCAGAATCGGCGCAGCGGTATTTGGTAAAATCTCGGAAAACAGAATATACGGAAGCGGCATTCCTGCCACGAGATCACTTTTAATAAAATTACTCTCCCGCAGGCTCAGCACATTGCCGCGAACCAGACGGGCAATTCCCGGCCAGTCTACAAAGCCCAGAATCAGGATGATGCTCCAGAGCCCCGGCTTAAAAATCGACGCCGCAACCAGCACCAGCAAAATATAGGGAAACGACATGACCATATCCGTAAAGCGCATGATAATCATATCCGCAGCGCCGCCAAAATACCCGGCGATCAGTCCCAGAATCACACCGATCACAGTAGAGATCGCCGTCGCCAGCACACCGACCAACAGGGAAATCCGCGTCGCATACAAAAGCCGGCTCAAGACGTCACGACCGATCTGATCCGTTCCCAGCCAATGCTCTGCTGTGGGCGCTTTGGAAAAGCCTCCGACGATTTCATCCGGATTGTACGGTGCGATGATCGGGGCCAAAAGCGCTGCCACCACCAAAACCGCTAAAATCACAAGGCTGACCGTTGCCAGATGATGTTGTTTAAAACGACGGATGACGGTCTGCAAATAGCTTTCTCTTGAAATATCTTTTTTGATACGATCTTTTTTCTCCATCTTCGCCGCTCCTATTTCAGCTGGATTGTCGGGTCTGCCAGTGCGTATAAAATATCCGTAATCAGGTTTGCCGCCAGCACAACGATTGCAGACAGCAGGCAGACACCCATAATAACCGGATAATCCCGGTTCGTGATTGCGCTCATCGTCATCAGTCCGAGTCCCGGCCAGGAAAAGACCTGCTCAATGATAACCTGACCGCCGAACAGCACTGGAATCTCCATTCCGATTACCGTAATAATCGGAATCAGTGCGTTGCGCAGCGCATGCTTATTGATGACAAGAAATCTTCCGATTCCCTTTGCCTTTGCCGTGCGCAGGTAATCCTGCTGCAAAATTTCCAGCATCGCGCTTCGAATATAACGGATATTTGTACCCGCCATGGAGGTAGCCAGGACTAACACCGGCATCACCATATGCTTTGCCACATCACCCGCGCCGCCTGCAGTTCCGAGCGTCGCCATTCCGCTGGACGGAAGCCAGCCAAGCTTTACCGTAAACAAATAGATCAACAGCAAAGAAAGGAAAAATCCGGGCACGCTGCTTCCCAGGAAGGAAAGTGTAACAACCGTATAATCTCCTGCGGAATACTGCTTGATCGCACTGTAAATTCCGGCGGGCACCGCCATCAGCAAGCTGACCAGAAGCGATACGCCCATCAGCAAAAGCGTCGGTCCCAAATGGCTTGCGATCATCTCGCTGACTGCCTGATAGGACTTGATCGAATAGCCCATATTTCCATGTAAAAGCTGTTTTAACCAGACAAAATACTGCACATAAAACGGTTTATCCAGACCGAGGGCGATTTCCTTTGCCGCAACCGCAGCCTGGGAAATTCGGGGTCCCTGCAGCATCTGCAGTGGGCTGCCCGCAAGACACATAATCGCATAGTCGATGATCGTGATCCCGATCAGAACCGGGATGGCGATCAGGATGCGCTTGATCATATATTTTCCCATGTCACTTTTATCTCCATTTCTGCTCTACGACAACCTGCTGCATCTTCGCATCGTATGCGGGTGCGCCGCCAGCCAGCTGCGCAATTGCATATGGGCACGCCGCCAGATGACTGCTGCCTGGGAAAACACTGCAAAGCTCCGGCACTTCCTGTCTGCAGCTTTCCGTCGCGTACGGACATCTCGGATGGAAACGGCAGCCGGAGGGCGGGTTCGTGCTGGAGCCGATTTCTCCGGTCAGAAGCGGTTTTTGTTCCCGCTTTTTGGGATCTGCAATCGGCACTGCATCGATCAGGGCGCGGGTGTAAGGGTGTACCGGATGATGGAACACCTCCTGCGCCGGTCCGATCTCCACAATTTTACCAAGGTACATGACTGCGATCCGGTCGCTGACATAATTGACCGCGCCGAGTCCATGTCCAACGAACATGCACGTCAGCCCGAGATCCTTTTGCAGGCTGCGCAGCAGATTCAGAATCTGTGCCTGAATCGAAACGTCCAGCGCGCTGACCGGCTCATCGCAGACCAAAAACCTGGGATTTAAAGACAGTGCCCGCGCTATCCCAATTCTCTGCCGCTGTCCGCCGGAGAACTCATGCGGGTAGCGCCCGAGGACGTGTTTGGGAAGTCCTACCATATCCAGCAGTCGATCAACATCCCTGTGGACAGTTTCTTTATTGGAAATCCCATGATAGAGCATCGGCTGGGATAAAATTTCATAAATATGCTTTCTCGGATTCAGGGAAGAATATGGGTCCTGGAACACCATCTGCAGCTGCGTGCGCACGCTCTTTTTCTCTTTTCCGGAAAGCTTCTCCATATCCTTTCCATGATAAAACAGCCTGCCGCCCGTCGGCTTTTCCAGGCCGACCAGCTGTCTGCCCACCGTCGATTTGCCGCAGCCGGATTCGCCCACCAGACCGAGGGTTTCTCCCTCTGCAATCGAAAAGGAAACGCCGTCCACCGAATGCACATAGCCTGTCGTATGGGTAATAACGCCGCCCCGGATGGGATAATATTTTTTCAGATTTTCTACCCGGATCAGCGGCTCCTTCTCCGTGTTTTTTTCTTCCATATTTATGCTCATCTTCACGTTTCTCCTTCTTTGGCGAGCATACATCTGACAAAATGTCCTTCCCCGATCTGTCTGTAGCTCTGAGGCTGATCGCAGCCTTTTGTCCGGAAGGCGCAGCGGTCTGCAAACCGACAGCCGGGGATCGAATCATAATTCTCCGGGACCATGCCGGGAATCGCGACAAGCTCCCTGTCCTTTTCGTCATAAATTCCGGGAACCGTCTGCAAAAGTGCCTTTGTATACGGATGTGCCGGCGCAGCAAACAGCTCCTTTACCGGTGCTTCCTCGATCATCTGTCCGGCGTACATAACGATCACGCGGTCCGCCATGCTCGCTACCAGCCCGATGTCATGGGTGATCAGGATCATCGACATCCCGCTCTCTTTTTGCAGATTGCGCAACAGCGCCATAATCTGTGCCTGAATCGTCACATCCAGTGCCGTCGTCGGTTCATCTGCGATCAGCAGGCCCGGATTGCAGCACAGAGCCATCGCGATCATCACACGCTGGCGCATGCCGCCGGAAAGGGTATGGGGATATTTTTTCATGACACCGTGAGGATCGGGCATACCAACTTTTCCTAAAATCTGCTCTGCCCGCTTTCGCGCCTCTTCTTTTGACAGTCTCATATGCTTTCGGATGCTCTCCATCAGCTGGTTGCCGACTGTAAAGACCGGATCGAGAGAGGTCAGCGGGTCCTGGAAAATCATCGTCAGACGGTCGCCCCGGATTTTATCCAGCTCTTTTTCCGTCATCGTCAGAAGGTTCTTGTCCTCGAATACGACGCTTCCCTCCGTCACGGTTCCGCCTCTTCCAAGCAGCCCCATAATAGAAAGTGAGGTCACACTCTTGCCACAGCCGGATTCGCCGACGATACAGACAACTTCTCCCTTATCTACATGAAAATTTACATGGTCCACGCTGACAGTGCGTCCGTAGTCGCTGTCAAAAACGGTTGTCAACCCCTCTACTTCCAGTAAATGCGGCATTTGCTTTTCCTCACTTTACTCATATATCAGATTCTGCCGCACACCTCCCAAAAAAGAGATGTGCGGCAGTTATTATCATAGCATAAAATATATGAAATACAAACTTTTTATCGGAAGAAAACTTCTTTTTTCTCTGATAAAAATGTTCCGCAAAGATCCCACTGCGGCAGAATGGAATTCTGTGAAACAGGATTCTTCTTTATTCCACTACGTCCCAGTTCTGGACATCGTTGAAGAAGCCGTATACGCTGGGAGCTGCGCCTGTAATCCGCTTGCTGACTGCCCCCTGTGCGCTGATAACATAGGCGGAGAACATCGGAACATCTTCCTGTACCTTTTTATCCACAACGGAGAACAGCTCTTTTGTTTCCTCCGGATCACTTGTCAGCTGGGATTTGGTCAACGCTTCGTTTAACGTATCGTCGCTGTAGCCGGTCCAGCTTCCTTCACCGCCAAGCAGCCATGCTACATCCGGATAGGGATCCACCGGCGCATAGGTGTACTGTACTGCCAGTACATCATAGTCCTCTGTGCCTGCAACGCTCATCAGCGTTGCGAAGTCAACGGTCTGGATTTCCGCCTTGATGCCGACTGCAGCCCACTCTGCAGCGATGATGGAGGCTGCGTTTACAAAGGTCGAATCGCCGGAATTTACATAGAAACGGATTGTCTGGGAGCCGTCCCATCCAGCTTCTTCCAGAAGTGCTTTTGCCTTTTCCGGATCATAGGAAACCGGTGTAAGGGAATCATCATAGAACGGGCTTGCACTGGACAGGAATCCATCTACAATTTCGCCATGTCCGTTTAACAGTTCCTCCAGAATCTGCTGACGGTCGATCGCATACAGCATCGCCTGACGAACTTTTACATCCGGAACGTTCTTTGTCTGGATAAATACGGACTGGTTGGTAACCGGGGAACCGTATACAACGTCTACGTTGTCCAGGGCTTCTACGCTCTCATAGTCCTCCTGCGGGATATCACTCATCGTCTGCTGGGTGATATCGATTTCGCCGGATTGCAGACCTGCATACAGCTGACTGCCGTCTACGATTTTGATGTTTAGCTTGTCGATCTTGGGCGCGCCCTTCCAATAATCCTTGTTCGCTTCATAGGAAATATAATGATCCACATCAAAATCCGTTACGATGAACGGTCCGCTGACAACATCGGGATGGTTGAACCAATCCGCTGTGGAAAGCTCTTCCTCGGAATACTGCTCGATCACATGCTTGGGCAGAGTCAGCAGATATCTCGCATAGCTGTTTTCAAAGGTAGTAATCGGCATTTCTTCTTTGGTCGTAAACTGTACCGTTTTATCGTCTACCTTCTGAATGCCGTCGATGCTCTCTGCACCTTCCTCTACAAAGCCGTCGTCGCCAACACCTTCAAATACATAATACATCATTGCAGTATTGCCGATGACCGGGCTCGCCAGGCGAAGCGCGGTATAAACCACATCATCTGCTGTAACAGGCGTTCCGTCCGACCAGGTTGCAGCATCATCGATGTGAACGATAAAGTTTTTGTTATCTTCTGTTGTGATGGAATCTGCCAGCATGCCCTCGAAGTTCAAGTCAGCATCCAGCTCCATCAACGGCAAAAACATCAGTCCGGTCGCATATTTGTTAATCTCGCCGCCGTTTAACAAAAGGGGATTGATACTGCCGATGGTATTGGTCACACCGACGTTGATAATCTTCTCTCCCGAAGCTGCTGTGTCTGAGGATGCACTCTCTGTGCTCACCGCTGCGCTTCCGGTTTCATCTGCTGCAGCACCTGCATTCGATGCGCCGCACGCGGTCAGTCCCAGCGCCATCACTCCTGCCAGAAGCAGGCTTAAGATCCTGTTTCGTTTTTTCATAACTACTCCTCCTTTTAGGCGAATCATCCGCCGCTCAATACCTATCTATCCGGTATGTTAGTGAGAATTGTATTCTATTTTTTTCGATCTGTCAAGACTCTATTCCCATATTCTTGACAAAATACGGGGTTCGCGTTATATTCGACAGCAGAGCGCACGATTCTTTCTATCCTATCATGATGCCAGGATCAAAAGGTCTATGCCCACAGGAGCTTGCTCATAGGTGGGTAGGATTGTGGGAGTGCGCAGTACGGAACAATCCACTGACCTTATATAATATGCTTTACCGGAGGATTTTTCAATGAAAAATTACTTAAATTATCAGTCCTCAGAATATGACTGCGGTTCTGTTTCTATTACCAACGGAATCCGCTACCTGTTTGATCGGGAAGAAATCAGTCCTGACATCCTCAAATGTATTATGCTCTATACAATGGACACTTATAACGAACAGGGACAACCATGCCGTCACGGCACTTCCGCCGCCGCAATGCGTTTTGTCGGCAGTTGGTTAAATCAGCTGGCAGCTGTCCGCTCTTTTCCGATCCAGACGCAGTTTCTTTTCGGTAACGATGTTACACTGTCCCCGGACAGCGAAATCAGTCAGGCGCTTTTGCACGGCGCAGCTGTCGTGCTGCGTCTTTTTCTCGAAGTTCCGCACTATGTACTTTTAACCGGCATTTCCAGGGACGAGGTGTTTTTCTTCGACCCTTATTATGAGGAAGAAGGAACTCCCGAATTCGACGCTGAATATTACGCCAAGGGCATCCGTTTTATTTATGACCAGCCCAAATGTGCCAACCGCGCAGTTTCTCTGGAACGCATCAACCGACTTTCCCACGGATACTATGAGCTGGGTGAATTTTCCTGCCGCGAGGCGCTGCTGATGTTCCGCACGTCCGGCGAATGCGAATGGAACGCGTAAACGGGTGGGGCTTATAAGTCCCACCCGTTATTCATGACAATAGAATGCTCGCAGAGCGTGCATTCTATTGTTTTTATTTTCCGCTGTCACCGTAGTTTGCCAGCACACGGGCACTGGGGTCATTGACATTACAGCCCTCCCAGCTCTTGTTGGGCATCCAGAAGTCCGGCACCATCCTTGCCTGTCCGGGATAATACTTTTCAAAGATTTCCCGATACAGCAGGCTTTCTTTTGTGAAGGGCCGTGCAAAATCATATTTCTGACGGAGCGTTTCGTATTCCTCGTCGGTGTAATACTTCTCTGCGTATTCTTTTAAATCATCCACCATGCTGTGTCCTACTGCATCGCTGAATGCAGCTTTTTCTCTCCACAGGATGTTTTCCGGCAAAATATGATCTGCTTCAAATGCCTTGCGCAGCAGATATTTTCCTTTTCCGTAGGTGTTTAACTTCTTCGCCGGGTCAATAGACATCACATAACGGACAAAGTCGAGATCGCCGAAGGGTACACGGGCTTCCAGACTGTTTGCCGCAAGACACCGGTCGGCACGCAGGACATCATAGCAGTACAGCTCACGGATTCTCTTTGCTGCCTCTTCCTGAAAGGCTGCCGCGCTCGGTGCAAAGTCCGTATATTTATAGCCGAACAGCTCGTCGGAAATTTCACCGGTCAGCAGCACCTTTAAGTCTGTTTTTTCATGGATTGCCTTGCAGACAAGGTACATGCCCATGCTCGCACGGATCGTCGTGATGTCATAGGTTGCAAGCGCTTCGATAACGGTTTCCAGGCTTTCCAGCACTTCTTCCTTTGTCATGATGACTTCGGTATGCTCTGCGCCGATAAAATCAGCAACTTCTTTTGCATATTTTAAATCAATCGCATCTGTGTCCATGCCGATTGCAAAGGTCCTGATCGGTTTTTTCAAAATATCTGCTGCAATTGCACATACAAGGCTTGAGTCCAGACCGCCGGATAACAAAAAGCCCAGCGGAGCGTCTGCATCCAGACGTTTCTTTACCCCCTCCGTCAGCTTATCATGGATGTTTTTTGTAATCACATCAATATCTTCGTGCACATAACCATGGACAGCTGCGATATCCTCATATTTGACAAATTTTCCATCGTAATAATAGCTTCCGGGCGGAAATGCACGCACCTCGTCCACCCAGCCGATCAGGTTCTTTGCCTCACTGGCAAATGCAATCTTTCCGCTCTTGGAATAACCATAAAACAACGGACGAATTCCGATCTGGTCACGGGCTGCGATCATCTTGCCGCTTTTGTGATCGTACAATACGCAGGCATATTCCGCATCCAGATGGGAAAACATTTCCAGTCCATATTCTTCATATAGCGGAAGCAAAACCTCACAGTCGGAACCGCTCTGGAACTGATAACCGCGCTCTTCCAGCTCCTTTTTGATTTTGCGAAAGCCGTAAATTTCACCATTGCAGATCACCCAGCTGCCGTCCCGTTGAAACGGCTGCATGCCGTCCGGGGTCAACCCCATGATCGCAAGTCTTGCAAAGCCGAGATACCCGAATTCGGTCTCAACGACCTGCTGGGCATCCGGTCCTCTCATCTTTGTCTTTAACAAATATCCTTCCATCGTTTCTTTGGTGACATCTTTTCCCGCGTAGCAGAGAATGGAACACATAAGCTTTTCCTCCTTTTCTTTTGCTGCGTTGCAGTTTTTCTTTCGCTTTCCGGGTGCAGATTCCATGCTCGCATGAGAAGCTGCGCACGGAAAGCTGCGAAGGGAACTGTAAGAACGCAAAAACAGCAGCCATTTGTCCTATTGGAGATAGGACGAATAGCTGCTGCTATATCCGCGGTGCCACCTAACTTGCCGCACTTCCTTGTACGGCCCCTTTTTCGCGTTCCCATGAAACGCTATCCCTGTAACGTGGGACTCCGGCTCGCCTACTTACAGATCCTGCGTTCAGCTTGCAGCTCGGAAGTGTTCTTTCCTACAGATATCCGCGCAGGACTCCCACCGCCGCCTGCTCTCTGTGCCGTCTGTCTGTACTACTTTTCTTCGTCATCGCTTTTTGTTTTTTACAAGATAGCATACCCGTTTCGCTCTGTCAAGAAAATTTTCACGAATGGCACGGGTGAACTGTAACAGAGCTTAAACTCTGCCTCTTACTCTTCTGCAAACAGAGGGGTAGACAGATAGCGATCACCGGTATCCGGCAGGATCACAACAATGTTCTTGCCTTCGTTTTCGGGACGCTTTGCAAGCTCGATTGCTGCCCATACTGCTGCACCGGAAGAAATGCCTACCAGCACGCCTTCCTGATGACCGATCTTTCTGCCGGTTGCAAACGCATCCTGATTCTCTACGGTGATAATTTCGTCATAAACCCCGGTGTCCAGGACGTCCGGTATGAAGCCTGCGCCGATT
>ERZ1106954.2807-NODE-2807-length-11674-cov-7.413375_pt1 | contig 11674 bp, 7 predicted proteins | sample MGYA00403678_ERZ1106954 | MGnify/ENA primary metagenome ERZ1106954 (study PRJEB35170, sample SAMEA104062445) | human gut metagenome | biome: human gut; feature: human-associated habitat; material: faeces | place: Denmark | collected 2012-08-20 ... | reverse complement strand
TGCATAAGGTGGGGGTGTTTACCATTACCTCCCTTATTGAGGTCACGGCACGCACGCCGGACGGCGACGAGATCGTCAAGGCCCGGCGCATCGCCGGAGGCTATGCCACCAACCTCGACCGGGTAGAACAGTTGAATGCCCTCTCCCGCGAAATTTGCGCCACCTGCCCTCCGCCGCAGGACATCACTGCCCGTATAGAGGCCATCAAGTACCCGAAGCCGGAGGCGGCGTGGATCAGCTACGTCGGCGCGATGCTGGCAGCAGGAAGCTTCACTGTCTTCTTCGGCGGCAGACTGGCTGATGTCCCGGCGACGATCATCCTCGCCTGTTTCATCAACTGGATGGATCGGAAAGGCATCTACAAAAAGGAGAACCAGCTGCTGTTTTATCTGGTCTGTTCCATCGTGACGGGCTTTCTGGGCTGCATCCTCGTCCGGGTGGGCATCGGTGTCCAGCAGGGCTCGCTTTACCTTGAGCAGGTTCTGGGGGCTTACCGAGAAGCTGCGCAGACCGAGGTGCAGGTACTGCGCCGTGTTGGCGGGGTTGCCCACGGCAAGGCCGCATATAGTCACCGGGACGTGGTGCGCACCCGCGGCATCCATCACCATGGCGATCAGCTTTTTCATGGCCGGGCTGGCGGGGCGGTAGTAGTGCTCCGCGCTGGCAAGCTCCCGGTCGGCGGCGTGGGTGTACTGGGTCAGGTCGTTGGTGCCGACCACAAGAAAATCGACCCCGTGCGCCACGAACTCCTCCGCCGTCAGGCAGGCGGCAGGCACACTGAGCATCACGCCGAACTTGGTATCCTCCTTGAAGGGCACGCCCCGCTCCCGCAGATGCTCCCGGCAGCGCTCCACCACGCGCATGGCGGCGTCCCAGTCCTCCACCGTCGTCACCATGGGGAACATCACCTGCAGCGGGCCCCGGGCGGCGGCGCGCATCAGCGCGCAGAGCTGCGTCTCGAACTGGCGGGGCTGGCGCAGGCTGTTGCGGATGCCCCGCAGCCCCAGCTTGGAGGACTGCAGGCCCTGATAGGCGTCGGAAATGGTGCGGTCTGAGCCAAAGTCGAAGGTGCGCACGGTCACCCGGTGGCCCTGCGCCGCCGCCAGACAGGAGCAGTAGAAGAAATACTGCTCCTGCTCGTCCAGAATGCGGCCCGGCAGCATCATGTAGCCGGTGCGCAGCAGGCCCACGCCCTGCGCGCCGGACTGCATGGCCGTGTCGATGTCCTCCGGCCCAAAGCAGTTGGCCAGCAGCTCAAAGGACTGGCCGTCCTTTGTCCTGTTGGGCAGAGCATGCAGCTGCCCCATCTCTTCGTTCTCCCGCTGCAGCTCGCAGATGCGGGTCTCGGCCTGCTGGCGGGCGGCAGCGTCCGGGTCCAGCGTGCACTGGCCCCCGGTGGCGTCCAAGATCACGGTGCGGCCGTCGCAGTCGTCCAGAAAATCCCGGCCCACCTGCACGATGCCCGGGATATTCATTGCCCGGGCAATGATGGCCGCGTGGCTCTGGCCGCTGCCCTCTGCCGTGATGATGCCTAAAATCATGCCGGAGGGCACGCTGAACAGGTCGGTGGGCATCAGCCGCTCTGCGGCAAGGATCACCGGGTGGTCCAGCGCCAGCCACATGCGAGGCCGGTTGGTGATGATGTTGATGACCCGCCGGGTGGCGTCCAGAATATCCACGCTGCGCAGCTGCATGTAGGGGTTGTCCTTCATGTTGGCCAGCTGGTCGGCGTAGCGCTGGCCCACCTGATTCATAGCCGCAGCGGCGCCAACGCCCGCATTGATGCAGAAACGCACCTCGTTCATCATGCCCTCATCGTCCAGCATCATGCTCTGGAACTGGAAGATGGCCTGCTCGCTGGGCGCAGCGCGGTCTGCCATGGATTCCAGCTCGTCCTGCGCGGTGCGGATGGCATCGGTGAGCAGCTGCAGCTCCCGGGACGGTTTAAAGGGGCCAACGGTCGTGGTCTCCACATGGTGCTCCAACCGGCTCACCTGACCCAGCACAAGGCCCGGCGAGGCACAGAAACCTTTATAGATCTTCATTCTGGTTCACCTCCGGCAAAAGTTCCGCTTCCGGCGCGGTCAGGGTGTGCCAGACCAGCGCCTGCAGAAAGGTATTGGGCAGCAATGCCGCCAGCGCAGCCCGCGCCGCATCGGCGCTGCCCTCAAACAGCGGTGCAAAACTCTGCATCCGTGCCTGATCGCACTTTGCAAGGAACGCATCACACAGGGTGTGGGTGGTATAGTAGCCGGTAGGGCTCACGCCCACATCCTCGGCGGCAGCTTCCAGCGGGGCAAGGTCCGCATCCTTCATGTTGGCCAGCAGCAGGGCGGCGTCCGCCGTCAGGGTGACGGGGTATTTCTCCCGCACCTGCTTTTGCACCCGCTCAAATTTTGCATGGAAAGCAGCAGCGTCCGCGCAGCTCTGGGCGTCACAGGAGACCGCATAGGCGCACCCCCGCAGATATCCCATAGCGCGGCGGGTGTCGTAGTAGCCCAGCTCGATGTTGCGGCGGGCAGTGTCCGGGTCAAAGTGCAGGATGTCCCCCAGCTCCCAGTAGCTGCGCACCATGACGGTGGGCAGGCCGGTGAGGTTCGGGCGGGTGATGCCCACCCCCTCAAGGTCCACGCACACCAGCTCCTCTGCGCCCATCCGTTTGGCAAGGCCGGTGGGCATGTTGTCGCTGTAGCCGCCATCCAGAAACTTGACCCCGTCGATGTCCCGCGCCCGCAGGGCAGGGAAGCAGGCGGCGGAGGCCATCAGGTAGTCCTTGACCTTTCCTGCCGGGATCTCGTCCAGCGTCAGCTCCCGGGCCTTGAGGCCCCGCTGCTCCACCGTGACAAGGCCAAAGCGGATGGGTGCGGCGCGCAGGGCATCCTCGTCCAGCACCCGCTCCACGATCTCCTCCAGCGGGGTCACATCCATGCCGCCGGCCTTCACCACACTGCGCAGGAACTGGTGCAGGGCCGAGAGGTCGGCATCCTCTTCCGGCAGCTCCATCACGTCCTTGCTGCGGATGCTCAGCCACATGTCCCGCGCCGTTTCGTACTGGTCCAGCACGAACATGGCACCGTTCAGGCTGCCCACACTGGTGCCGGTGATGATCTGCGGGTGCCAGTCCAGCTCCATCAGCGCGCGCCACACACCCACCTGATAGCTGCCGCGGGCACCGCCGCCGGCCAGCACCAGAGCCCTGCACGGGACACTGCGTTCTTCCATTGCCTCCGCCTCCTTTGATTGGTTCCGGTTTTGTTCAGATTATAGCATATTTCCGGAGAAATTTCTCCCTTTTTTTGTAAATTGAAGGCTTTCTCCCGGCTAAGAAACATGGTATACTTGTCAGGATACTTTAAAGGAGGCATTCTCATGCACTGCAGCCAATGGATCTTTGATATGGACGGCACCCTGACCGACAGCATGACCGTGGTATGGGAGGGTGCGCCGGACGCCCTGCTGCGCCGCTACGGCCGCACGCCCCGGGCCGACCTGCGTGCCACCCTGCTGAGCATGGGGATGCAGGAAGGCGCACGGTATCTGATCCGGGAGTACGATCTGCCGCTGACCGAGGAGAGCTACTTTGCCGTGATGCGGGAGGTGATCGCCGAGCTGTACGAGACCGTGGAGCTCAAGCCCGGCGTGCGCACGATGCTGGCAAAGCTGCAGGCCGAGGGTGCCCGCATGTGCATCTGCTCCAACACCTGGGCCGACCAGTGCCGCACCGTGCTCACCCGGCTGGGCATTGCCGGGTATTTTTCCTTCATCGTGGAGGCGCAGGGTGCCCTGCACAAGAGCCGCCCGGAAGTGTTCTTTGAATGCATGAGCCGTCTGGGCGGTGCAGACCCCGCCCAGTGTGCGGTGTGCGAGGATGCAGTGTACGCTGCTTCCACGGCGCACGGGGCCGGATTTTACGTTGTGGGCATCGCAGACCCCGCCTCTGCCGCCGACGAGCCGGAGATGCGCCGCATCTGCAGCCAGTTCCTCCCCCGGTGGGATGCGCTGGACTGGACCGCCGTGTAATAAAAAAGGGCCGCAGAGTGCGGTTCTTTTTCATATTAAAGGGGTATTACTCTTGCTTTTTGCCGTCAAGAAGAGTATGATATTATAAACAGGACTGTCCCAAGGGGGCAGTGCCCTCATTTCCCTGTTTTTGTAAGATATGTGAGAATACACCGTTTGATTTTCAAAATATAAAGGTATAATATCCGTAAAGAGGAGACCTTCCGTCATGAACAACCCACTCGTCAGCATTATCGTGCCAGTGTACAATGTGCAGAATAGTGTTGCCCGCTGCCTGGAGAGCATCTGTGCGCAGACGTGGAAGAATATCGAGATCATTTTGGTCAACGACGGTTCCAGAGATGAAAGCTTTTCGGTCTGTGAGCAGTTCCGCGAAAAAGACCCGCGTATCGTTTTGGTGGACAAGTCCAATTCCGGCGTGTCGGACACCCGCAACTGCGGCATGACCCTTGCATCCGGCAAGTACGTACAGTTTGTGGACAGCGACGATTATATCGAGCCTGATTTTACCGAGCGGTTGGTAACGGCCGCCGAGACCAACAATGCCGATCTGGTGATCGCACCCTATTGGATGGTGATCCCGGCAAACTCCTGCAAGGCCGGTCAGGCTCTGGAAAGCCTGCAGGAGAACCTTGGCATTGAGGAAAAGCGTCCCGATGATGTGCGCGAATACGGTTTTCTGCCCGAGGGCATCTATGACCGCGACACCTTTGCCCTGCGCCTGATGGAAAAACCCGCATCCTTCTTCTACAGCGTTCTGTGGAACAAGCTCTACCGCCGCGACATCCTTGTGGACAACCATCTGCAGTTCACCAGCGAGGTGCGCTGGGCCGAGGATCTGGTATTCAATCTGGAATACATCCTGTACGCCAACGTATTCGTTTCCATTCCCAAGGCAGGCTACCACTATGTGCAGAACCCTCAGAGCATCTGCCACACCCAGATCAATCTGGCTTCCATCGTGCAGAACAAGCTGCAGGTGTTCCGCTACTACAAAGATCTTTACACAAAGCTGGGCCTGTACGACAAGGTGCAGCCGCAGCTGTACAAATTCCTGACCGCATTCTCGGAGAATGCCTATCCCGCTGGTTCGCCCCAGAAGATCATCATGGACATGGCCAACCGCTGGGGCTTTGGCGTTCTGGATGCTTCCGACAAGGAAAAGAAACGCCACGCCAAATCAGAGGCCTGAACTTCCGTACATGAGAAAGAGCTGCACAAGGCAGCTCTTTTTTGTTTGCCATTTTACCGGTCGGTCCAGCTGCGGACGGCCTCGCGCACCATGCCCTCCCGCCCGCGGGGGATGGGGATGCGCGCACCGCTGCTCATCTGCAGCTCGCCCGCCGTCAGCAGCCGGGCCGCCGCCAGATTGACCACATAGGAGCGGTGCGGCTGCAAAAAGCGGCCGTCCGCCAAAAGCGGCCTTGCCACCTCGGCAAAGGATACCCGCAGCGAAAGGGACATCACATCCTCCCCGCTGAGCAGGTGGAAACGCACCACATGGTGGGTACACTCCAGATACTCGAGCTGGGCATAGGGCAGCAGCCGCAGGCCCTCGGCTGTGGCCACAGTGAGGGCCGGGCCATACTCCGGCTCGGTGGCGCGGGCCAGCAGGGCCGAAAGCTCCTGCTGATGCACCGGCAGCAGCAGATACTGCATGGCGTCCACCCGGAAGGCACTGTAGGCGTGGGCCGCCGTGCGGGCCGCAAAGGCCAGCGGAGCCCTGCGGCCCCGGCGGCGCAGCTCCGCAGCCGCCGAAAGCCCGGCCGGAGCCGCCACCGCTGCCAGCTCTATGAGATACAGGTCGAACCGCTCGCCCTCGGCGTCACGGCGCAGAAGTGCATCTGCGTCCGGCAGCTGCTGCACGATGCACGCATCCTGCCGCCGGGCAAAATATTCCATGCACTGACGTTCCAGCCCGCTGCGCAGGGCCGCATCCGTGCTGCATACCGCAATGTGAAAGACCATCCGACATTCCCCTCTCCGCCAGCCGCCCGCCTTGATTTTTGCGCAGGGCTGGAGTATGATAAATGAAACCTCGCTGCACCGAAAAAACAGAAATGGAGACCATTGCCATGCCGGAACCCCTTGTCAGCATCATTGTGCCCGCCTATAACGCCGCAGGCTGCATTGCCCGCTGTGTGGAGAGCATCGTCTCCCAGAGCTACCAGGAGCTTGAGATCCTTCTGCTGAACGACGGCTCCAGGGATGACACCCTTGCCATCTGCCGGAAGCTGGCCGAAGCCGACCCCCGCATCCGGGTGATCGACAAACTGAACACCGGCGCAGCCGACACCCGCAGCTGCGGCCTTGCGCTGGCCAGAGGCGAGTACATCCAGTTCGCGGACAGCGACGACTATCTGCTGCCGGGCTGCACGGCAAACCTTGTGGCAGCTGCCCGGCGCAGCCGTGCCGACCTTGTGCTGGCCCCCTACCGGATGATGGTGCCCCGCAGAGACGGCGGCTATGACACCCGGGAATACAGCCTGCTGCCTGCAGGGGAGTACAGCAAGGTGGATTACCTGTGGCAGCTCACCGGCCACGCCGCCGCCTTTTACTACGGCGTGCTGTGGAACAAGCTCTACCGCCGCGACCTGATCCGGATGGCGCAGATCCGGTTTGAAAATGTCGTTTTCGCCGAGGATCAGCTGTTCAACACCCGGTATCTGCAGGCGGCGCAGCGGTTCGCCGCCATCGACGAGGCCGTTTACTGCTACATCCAGAACCCGCAGAGCGTCTGTCACACGCAGGTGAGGGTGGCAGACATGCTGCGTCACCGTGACCGGATGTACCGCGCCTACCGGCAGATGTGCATTCAGCTGGGCGTGTACGACCGGTTCCGTCTGCGGCTGCGGGGCATCTACCTGAGCCTGTTTGAAAGCCCCCTGCCCAACGGCCCGGTGCAGCGGCTCTCCGACGCCGCTGCACGCACCCACAGCCGCATCTGAGAAAAGGAGACGCTATGGAATTTCCCCTTGTCAGTATCATCGTGCCCATGTACAACGCCGCAGGCTGCATTGCCCGCTGTGTAAAAAGCATCTGTGCCCAGAGCTACAAAAGCATCGAGATCATCCTGCTGAACGACGGCTCCAAGGACGGCACCCTCTCGGTCTGCCGTGCTCTTGCCGCTCAGGACCACCGCATCGCACTGGTGGACAAGCCCAATTCCGGCGCGGCGGACACCCGCAATCAGGGGCTTGCGCTGGCCCATGGCCGCTATGTCCAGTTCGTGGACAGCGACGACTGGCTGGCCCCGGACTTTACCGAGAAGCTCGTCACCGCCGCCGAGACCCACGCCGCCGATCTTGTGATCGCGCCCTTCTGGATGGTGTATCCGAAGGACTACGTGGAACACACCCGCCCGTGGGAAAAGGCGCTGGGCACCGTGCTCCGGCGCAACCCGCCCCGCACCCGGGCCTACGGCTATCTGCCCGCCGGGGTGTACACCGGGCAGGAGTACGCCCGGCAGCTGATCGAAAAGCCCAATACCTTTTACTACGGTGTGCTGTGGAACAAGCTCTACCGCCGGGATCTCCTTGCCGGGCACGGCATCCGCTTCCGGCAGGAGCTGTTTGCGGAAGATCAGCTGTTCAACACCGAATATCTGCGCTATGTGCGCACTGCCGTTTCCATCCCGGACATCGGCTACTATTACCTGCAGTGCAGCCAGAGCGTTTCCCACTCCAGAGTGACCACCGCCGATATCCTTCGGCTGCGGCGGCGGGTGATGGGCCTGTACAAGAGCATCTATACCGAACTGGGCATCTACCCGGAGACCCGGGCCGCCATTCTGCGCTCCGCTTTTGGCGAAAACGAGTTTACCCTGCCGCCGCTGGACACCCCGCAGGCTCATTCCTGCAGGCTGTAACCGGCTGTTTCCGCGGGCAGAACGGCGCACCGCTTTTCTGAGAACCACACACCCGGACTGCCGCTGTACGGCATCCGGGTGTTTCTGTTTTTATCCGGCTCAGCAGCCGATGGAAGCGCACTTTTCGGCCAGCCAGACCCGCTCTTCCGCGTTCAGGTGCGGGGCCAGCTTTGCAAACACCTGACGGTGGTAGTCGTTCAGCCATGCAATCTCGTCTTTGTCCAGCACGCCGGGCAGGATAGGCGAGGTGGCAATGGGCACAAAGGTCAGCGGCTCAAAGCCCAGAAAAGTGCCGTACTGGTTATCCGCCTTGTGGATGCACACCAGCTCGTTCTCGATGCGGATGCCCACAAGGTCGGTCTCGTAGACGCCGGGCTCATCGGTGACCACCATGCCGGGGCGCATCCGGGTGGTGTTGCGGCTGTTCAGGGCATGAGGCCCCTCGTGCACATTGCCCACAAAGCTGACGCTGTGGCCGGTGCCGCAGCGGTAGTTGATGAGGTGGCGCCACAGGGGCTCCCGGGCGATGGTATCGATCATCTTACACTCGCAGTAATCCAGCCAGACAGCCCTGGCAAGGTCGATGTGGCTCTGCAGGGTCCATGTGTAGAAGCGCTTTTCGTCCTCGGTCAGCTCACCCAGCGGATAGGTGCGGGTGATGTCGGTGGTGCCGTCCATGTAGGTGGCACCGCTGTCCACCAGCAGAAAGCCCTTCTTTTCCAGCACAGCGTGATCTTCCGGGGTGGCGTGGTAGTGCATCATGGCCGCATTGCCGCCGTAGGCCGCAATGGTGCCAAAGCTTTCCACAAGGAATTTATCGTCCGCACTGCGGTACTTGTGCAGGATCTCGTCCACGGTCAGCTCGGTCAGGGTCTCACCGGCGGCAAGGCGGCTTTCCAGCTCCATCTGGAACCGCACCATGGCCACAGCGTCCCGGATATGGGCCTGCTTTGTGTGGGCAAGCTCCGTTTCGTTCTTCACGCCCTTCATCAGCAGCAGCGGGTCGGTGCCGTCCTTCACGGTGAGGGCGGCATTCTGTTCCAGCACCTGATACACGGCATAATTGACAGTGGCCGTCTCGGCCAGCACGGTCTGCGGCTCGGTCTCGGCCGCAAGGCAGGGCAGCACATCATCATACTCCGCCAGCGTGACACCGTTTGCTTCCAGCTCTGCCCGGGCTTCCGGGGCCACGCGGGCTGTATTGATGAACAGCACCGCCCGGTCCGGGGTCACGTAGCAGTAGGCCATGGCGTAGGGGGTGCACTCAATGTCCATGGCGCGCAGATTCAGCAGCCATGCCAGATTATCCAGCTTGCCCACGAACTGCGCGGTGCAGCCCAGTTTCCGGAGCCTGCCGCGCAGCTGTTCCAGCTTTTGGGCAGGAGAGAAGCCCGCGTACTCCTCCGGCAGGGTCCACGCCGGGGTGTCCGGCAAGGCGGGGCGGCCCTCGGTCCACAGCTCGTCCTCAAGGCGCAGCGTCCGGATGGAAGCGCCCTTTTTCTCCAATGCCTTTTTCAGGCCGTTCACGAGGGCCGTGCTGGCGGTCAGGCCGCACAGACCCAGCACCTCCCCCTCGTTCAGGGCATCGGCACAGTATTCCTCCACGGTGGGCACACCCGGCTCGCCCATGCGCTGCAGCTCGATCTCGGTACCGGCAAGCTCTTTTTCCGCCTGCACGAAGTACCGGCCATCGGCCCACAGGGCGCTCCCGGTGCGGGTGACGACAAGGTTGGAGTTCTCGCCGTGGAACCCAGAAAACCAGGTCAGGCTGGTGTAGTGGGCGGGCAGGTACTCACTGGCATGGGGGTCCCCCACCGGGATCAGATAAACAGCCACGCCGTTTGCGGCCATGGCAGCACGCAGCGCGGCAAGGCGCTCGGGTACGGTATTCATGCTCATAATGACAGCTTCCTTTTTTCTATGGCCGGACCGCCGGAAAAGCCCCCGGCGGCGGGGAATTTTTCTGTGTCCTATTGTATCATTCCGGGAAAAAGATTGCAATGCAGGGGAGTACGAACCCTCTCCGTCATCGCTGCGCGATGCCACCTCCCCCGAAAGGGGGAGGTTTTAGGCTGCTGTCCGTCAGGCAGCAATAAGCTCCCCCTGAGAGGGAGCCTCCCTGTGAAAAAGCAGTTCCGGATCGTCCCGCCTTGCCCTCACAGCACTGCGTCCGAGATGAGCTTGCCCAGCAGCAGCACCAGCACCACCAGCATCATGGGGCGGATGAAGCGTGCACCTTTTTTCAGGGCGAAATGGGAGCCCAGCAGGTTGCCCAGAATGTTGCTGACGGCACAGGGGATGCCGATGTGGAACACCACCAGACCGTTCATCAGATAGGTGAACAGGCTGGCGTAGTTGCTGGCAAGATTCAGCACCTTGCCGTTGCCGTTGGCGGTGCGCAGGTCAAAGCCCATCAGGGTGGTAAAGGCAATGATGGCAAAGGTGCCGGTGCCCGGGCCCACGATGCCGTCGTACAGGCCGATGCCCAAGCCGATGCCCAGCGCCAGCAGGATCTTTTTCAGGTTCAGGGTGCCGTCGTCCCGGTTCTGGTCCGGCAGGTCGCGCTGCCACAAAATGATCACCGCTGCCACCGGCAGGATGAGGAACATCATGGTGCGCAGCAGTTCATCACTGAGCAGCAGCACGATATGCGCACCCAGTGCACTGCCCGCAAAGCTGCCAATGGCTGCAAGGACGCCCACCTTCAGGTTCATGGCACCATTTTTGAAAAAGTTGGCTGTGGCAAAAGTGGTGCCGCAGGCGGCGCTGAATTTGTTGGTAGCATAGGTGTAGTGGGGCGGCAGCCCGGCAAACAGATAGGCCGGCAGGCTGATAAGGCCGCCGCCTCCGGCTGCTGAATCCACAAAGCCTGCAAAGCCCGTCATCAGAATGAGAAACGCCATCATCCATGGCGAGAGTGTGATACCCATTGTTATAATTCTCTCTATTTTTCCAGTTTTTTGTTTTTTGCCCGTGCATTTCAGGACAGGGACAGCCGTCCCTCACAGGCCAGCACCTGATCCAGGATCATGCGGGACACCCTTGCACCGTACACCATGGCGGGATGTTCGTTGTACTCGATGATATCGTGAAAGTCCTTGTTCATCAGCACGATGACATACTCGCCGTAGGGGGTATGGACGATGCCGCCATCGTTGCGGCAGGCGTTCATGCTGCCGCTCTTGCTGGCCACCCAGATGAGCTCCGGCGCGCCGGTCTCCTCGCAGTCCAGATAATACTGGGGAAAATCGTGGGTCAGCATGGTATTGTAGTGCTGCTGGCGCAGGATGGCAAGCATTTCAGCACTGGCTTCCCGGCTGACCAGCTCCCCTTTTGCAATGCGGGCGAACAGCGCCGCATAGTCCCGGGGCGTGGTGGTGCCAAGCTGGCGGTAACGGTCAAAGTGCAGCGGATTGTGCAGCACCGTGTGGTCAAAGCCCAGCTCCCGGATGCAGGCATTGATGGTGTCCAGCCCCAGATAGTCGATGAGCATGTTGGTGGCGATGTTGTCCGAACAAATGATCATCATGGTAGCGGTATCTTTTACTCTGAGTCGTGCGCCCACACCCAGCGCCCGCAGCATGCCGCTGCCGTCCACAAACTGGCTCTGCTCGTAGACAAGCTCGTCCGTAAGGCTGGCCCTGCCCCGCTGCACCTGCAAATACAGCGCCGCCAGAAGGAACGCCTTGATGGTGGATGCAGTCTCAAATTCCTCGTCCGCGCCCACCTCCACGGTATGGCCCTGCAGGTCGTCCACGAACACGCTCATTCTGCCCTGATAGCAGT
>ERZ1106954.2803-NODE-2803-length-11693-cov-2.907458_pt1 | contig 11693 bp, 9 predicted proteins | sample MGYA00403678_ERZ1106954 | MGnify/ENA primary metagenome ERZ1106954 (study PRJEB35170, sample SAMEA104062445) | human gut metagenome | biome: human gut; feature: human-associated habitat; material: faeces | place: Denmark | collected 2012-08-20 ... | reverse complement strand
GGGTTTCCCAATGTGTGACATTTTCCATAAAGGAGGGCGTTCGTTTTAGACGGTCAATCAGTTGTTCAAGATTCATGAACGGCTCCTTTCTTCAGCCGCCGCATGCGCGAGACGGCAAGCCCGCACAGCGGGAAGTAGGTTGAAAGCAAAATCGGCTGGGCGACGTTGATCGCTATGACAATCAAATACCCTGCAAGCGCCGCAAAGCAGCCGCAGAGAATCGGATCATCCCCCATGGCCTTGGCGCAGGTATACAGCATGGACACATAAAAGGCCAGAAACGCCGACGCGCCGAACAGACCGCAGGTCAGAAGAAATTGCAGAATTTGGCAATGCGCGTCCGTAAACACGCCGCCCGCCTGCGCAATCGCATCCGGGTCGTCAAAATAAGGCGTCAGAGCGGCAAGTGCCCGCCCAAGCCCCTTGCCAAGCAGCTTATCGGCAAGTGAATAATCCGCAAACGCGCGAAGCGAGCGAATGTAGACAAAGCCTCGATAATTCCCCCATTGATCGTCAAACCGGAGGAAGGCGGATAATTCGCCCAGATCCGCTTCCGGTTTCACAACCGTGAACCAGACCGTGGCGCAAATGAAGCCGACGAGCATCACGGCCGCCGCAATCAAAACGACGCGGCTTGCCGCTTTACGGCTCGGTGCACGAACGCCGCGGCGGCCAAGCCAAGTAAACACGGCGGCCGCAACCACAAGGACGACCGGCAAAACGTGAACGGCGTGCGTCTTCATCAGGAGGCTTAACAGGCCGTCCATTTGGGGATGATAGGGATTTTTGTTCAAAACGGCCTGTGCCGCCGGAATGAGCGCCAAGCAGACCGCCAACAGGATGGCCGCGCAGCCCATTCTCACCCAATTCCCGCACGAAAGCACCAGCATGGTCAGGCAGACCAGCAGCATTCCCGCCGCCGCGCTGTCCGTTCGGGACACGAGCATCCCCAGAATCAGCAAAATCGCGCATCCCGCCGCCGACAGACGAAACGCCCTCTTTTTTGAAAAGAGCATGACGCCCGCCGCCATGCCGAACATCATCAGCAGATATGTTCCGAAAAAATCCGCGTTTCCGATGGTAGAAAAGAATGTGATTTTCAGCTTTCGTTTGATATTCTGATAAAACCCCAGCGGATCAATGCCCGCCGCATTGAGAATCCCGAGTCCGGCGCAGATTGCCGCACACAGCAGCATGCAGGCTGCAAGCAAACGCCCGTCGATTTCGCCTAAAGCGACGATGTAATATGCCGCGCAGAGGCAGAGCATCAGCCACAGCCCCAGATTTCGCCCGTTGGCCGCTTCTGTCACGTCCTCGTTAAAGCCCTGTCTCGCGCAGGCAATCACACAGGCCAAGAGGAATGCCGCCATGCAGATATCCGGGGCAATCGGCCTTTCAAGGCGCTTTTTTTCGCCTGGCAGACGGCTGGCGCACAGCGAGACGGCCATCAGCGCCAACAGCCAAGGCGTAGCCGTGCGAATGAGGCTCACCTTGCAGCGATTGATATTGAAAAAAGCGTCGTCAAAATACAGGGGAATCACACAAAGCATCAAAGCCGCGCAGCAAAACGAAGCGATTTCGGGCAAACGCAAAGCAATTTGGCGCAAAACCGATTTTTGACGGGTCATCAGACGCACGGCCTCCTTTCCACGCTGTAAATGCTTCTCTATTTTATAGCAGATTTTCTATCAGCGCAAGGGGCATTTTAACCGGGTATAAATAAAGAAGGATTCCCCCTTCCGCGGAAAGAATCCCTCTTTGACGGTCAGGCCGGAGCCAAAGCCTCCTGCTCGCCCGTGACGGTGATTTTGTTTTTTTCAACGCTCAGACGCACCTCGCGCCCGGCTTTTCCGCGCAGAATCAACTCGCTGAGCGGATCTTCGATGAGCTCCGCAACGACACGGCGCAGATTTCGCGCGCCGCTCATGTCGTTTACGCCGTTTTGTGCAAGCAGTATCGCCACCTGCGGATCATAGCGCAGGCAGATTCCGCGGCTTTCCATTCTGGCCTTCACCTTTTCCAGCATCAGCGCGGCAATCCTCGCGCCGTCCTCCTGTGTCAAGCTGTTCATAACGATCATTTCGTCCACTCTGCCGAGAAATTCCGGCCTGAACGTCTGCTTGGCCTGCGCCATAATGGCGCGGCGATGGCTGAGCGCCGGCGCTGCATCCGTCTTTGAGCCGACGAAGCCGAGCCGTTTATCCATTTCGAAGGTCACGCCCGTGTTGGAGGTCATCATAACGATGGTGTTTTTGAAATTGACCTTGCGCCCCACGCTGTCCGTCAGTTGGCCGTCGTCCAGAAGCTGCAGGAGCAGGCTGAAAATTTTCGGATGCGCTTTTTCAATTTCATCAAACAGCACCACGCTGTATGGACGCTTCAGCACCGCGTCCGTCAGCTGCCCGCCGTCGCCGTAGCCGACGTAACCGGGCGGCGAACCGATCAGCCGGGAGGCGGTCGCTTCCTCACTGTATTCGGACATGTCAACGCGAATCAGCGCGTCTTCGCTGCCGAAGAGCGCTTCGCTCAGCGCCTTGCACAGTTCGGTTTTGCCTACGCCGGATGGGCCGAGCAGCATGAACACGCCGAGCGGGCGCGTCGGGTCGCTCAAACCGGCGCGGGCGCGCCTCAGGGATTTGGTAATCGCGGAAATGGCTTCATCCTGCCCGATGACGCGGCGGGAAAGGCGCTCATCCAAGGTGAGAATATCCTGCTGATCGTCCGAACCGATGCGCTCCACCGGAACGCCCGTCCACTGGGCGATCACCCGCGCGATTTCATCCTCTCGGATGATAGCGCCCGGCAGGCTGACGGCCTCGTTTTCAAGCGTTTCCTCCGCGACGCTCTGTTTCCAAAGCGTGACGTTGGCCATGGACGCCGCCTCATCAATCAGGTCGATGGCTTTATCCGGCATAAAGCGATCCGTCACATAGCGCGAGGACAGCTCAACAGCCGAAATCAAGGCCTCGTCGGAGATTTCAACGTGGTGGAAATATTCATATCGTTCGCGCAGGCCGCTGAGAATCTCGAGCGTCTGCGCTTTATTCGGCTCATGCACGTCAATCCGCTGGAAACGGCGAGCCAGCGCCGCGTCCTTTTCGATGTATTTGCGATATTCCTTGTATGTCGTCGCGCCGATAACCCTCAGCGTGCCGCGTGCCAGCGCGGGCTTGAGAATATTGGCCGCGTCCAGAGAGCCTTCCGAGCTGCTGCCCGCGCCGATGAGCGTGTGCAATTCGTCGATAAAGAGGATGACGTTGCCGCGCTCCTGCGCCGAAGAGACAACGCCCTTGATTCGTTCCTCAAACTCGCCGCGGAATTTGGTTCCGGCAACCAGAAGCGCCAGATCCAGCGCATAAATCTGCGCGCCGAGCAAAGAAGGCGGCACGTCGCGGCTGGCGACGCGCATGGCCAGCCCTTCCGCCAATGCGGATTTGCCGACGCCCGGTTCGCCAAGCAGCAGCGGATTGTTCTTCATCTTTTTGCCGAGAATTTGAATCATGGCGTCAAGCTCCGCCTCTCGCCCGATCAACGGTTCGAGTTCGTGGCGGGCAGCCGCCTGCGTCAGGTTTCTCGCATAGGCTTCGAGCGGATCTTCCTCCGTTTTGCCGTCGCCGTTTTGCGCGGGCGCTTTCGCACCCTGCTGTGCAAAGGCGGCTTCCTGTCGGGAAATCGGCTCGGACGAAGCGGCGATTCGCGTCGCCTGAAGCGGCCGCTCAATTTCGCCGACGGTATTGAAGAGCACCGTGCGCATGGCGTCCACCGTCCGCCCGAGCGAGTCCAGCACGATCAGCGCCGTGCAGCCGTCCTCATACAGAAGCTCCTGCCAGATATGCGCGATGCCGGCGAGTATCTTTTTTTCCGGGTTTGCATACGTAACCGCCCGCAGCAGCGCGCGCTGCGCATGCGGCGTCAGCCCCGTCACGCGGGAAAAGCCCACTTCTCCCCGGCCGCAGCGGTGCAAAACTTCTTCTTCAATCTCTCCGGCTGTCAAATCGCCGAGGATGCAGCGGGTCAGCTCGTCACCGACGCGGCACAGACCGCAGAGCAAGTGTCCGCTGCCCATCTTTTCGTGCCCCATCGAGGCCGCGCTGATCTGCGCCTGAACCAAGGCTTTCATCGCGCCTTGGGTAAAAACATTGGGAACATTCAACAATTGGGTATACCTCCTTGCCCGCCCGGACGGGTCAGCCGTTCGGGCGACGCTTGGCCAAAGCAAGGATCATGCTGCGCAGCGTTCCCGCGCAAAGCGCGTCCTTCATGGTCAGCGGCAGCGGAACCGCCTGCGGCGAAAGCGCGGCCTTCATCAGCTTGGCCTCATCCGACGAAACGATCTTTTCGCTTTCCAAATGATCGACGATTTTCATCGCGTCCGCCGAACTGATGGACATGCCGATGCGCTGGTAGAGCGATTGCAGCAGCTCTTCCCTGCTGGTAGACGCCAGCCGCATGATGCGGATATAGCCGCCGCCGCCGCGCCGGGATTCGATCACGTAACCATGGTCGGGCGTGAAGCGCGTGGCGAGCACGTAATTGATTTGGGACGGCGCGCATTGGAAATGCTCGGCCAGCTCGTTTCTGCGAAGCTCGATGGCCTGCTGTTGATCCTGCTCATCCTCCATGAGCGCCTTGATAAAATCTTCAATCGAATCGCTGAGTAATCTCATGCGGAACACCTCATCGTTTAACTATCTTTGACCTTTTATTATTATACTCAAATCAAACCTATTTTGCAACCCTCGCGCCTGTTTTTTTTCGCTTTCGCGGCCGATGTGCAAAATCGCCTTGCCTTGATGCGCCAACTGTCGTATAATAAAAAAGTATGCAGTTTTAAGCCGGTCGAACGGCTGAACATGTCAATGAAACAGGAGTTTGCCTTTATGATTATCTTATCCGCCCAGCATATCGCCAAGTCCTTCGGCGTCAACGCTGTGCTGCGCGACGTCTCCCTGACCGTGCAGCAGGGCGATCGAATCGGCCTTGTGGGCGTAAACGGCTGCGGCAAATCGACGCTCATGCGTATTCTCGCGGGGCTGGATGCACAGGACGGCGGCGAGATTTCGCTCGTCCGCGGCCTGCGCGTCGGCTATCTGGCGCAGCAGAACATGGTGACCAGCGGCGAAACCGTCTGGAACGAGCTGCAAAAGGTGTATGAGCAGGTCTTTGCCATGGAGAAAAAGCTGCGCGAGCTTGAGGATGAAATGGCGCACGCGCACACCGACGCGCAGCGCTTTGCGCAGCTTTCCGCCGACTATGACCGCCTGACGCAGCGCTTTGAGGAGGCGGACGGCTATTCATGGAAGAGCATGGTTTCCGGCGTGCTCAACGGCCTCGGGTTTAAGCCCGCGCAATACGATCAATGTGTGGATTCGCTCAGCGGCGGCGAACAGACGCGCCTTTGTTTGGCGCGCCTGCTGCTGCAAAAGCCGGATCTTCTCCTGCTGGATGAACCGACCAACCACCTCGACATGGAGACCCTGCAATGGCTTGAAAACTATCTGGCCGCTTACAAGGGCAGCGTGTTGGTGATTTCCCATGACCGCTATTTTTTGGATCACGTCTGCACGGGCATTGTGGAAATCCTGATGGGGTCTTCCGAACAGTATAACGGAAACTACACCCGGTATATCGCGCAGCGTCAGGAGCGCTTTGAATCCCGCATGCGCGCCTATGAAATCCAGCAGAAGGAAATCGAGCGCCAGCAGGCGATCATCGCCCGCTACCGCATGTTCAACCGCGAAAAATCCATCCGCGCGGCGGAAAGCCGCGAAAAGGCGCTCGACCGCATGGAAAAGCTGGAAAAGCCCGTGGATGAACGCGCCATCCGTTTCTCCTTTGAGGCGCGCAGGCGCACCGGCGAGGATGTGCTTCAACTGACCGAGATAAGCAAATCGTTCGGCGAAAAGCATCTTTTTCACGATCTGACGCTGCGCGTGCGCGCGGGCGACCGTGTCGCGCTCATCGGCCCGAACGGCGTCGGCAAATCGACGCTGATCAAGATCATCGTCGGCGAGGAGCAGCCGGATACCGGTTTTATCCGCTACGGCTCCAATGTGGATATCGGCTACTACGACCAGCACCAAAGCACGCTCCATGCCGATAAAACCGCTCTGGATGAGATTTGGGATCGTTTCCCGCAGATGGAGCAATCCAATGTGCGCGGCGCACTGGGCATGTTCCTGTTCACGGGCGACGATGTGTTCAAGCCCATTCATACCCTCTCCGGCGGTGAAAAGGGGCGCGTCGCGCTGACGGCGCTGATGCTGCGCAAGGACAATCTGCTTTTGCTGGATGAGCCGACCAACCACCTCGATATGGATTCCCGCGAGGTGCTGGAGGATGCGCTGACCGATTTCGGCGGCACGATCATCACCGTTTCGCACGACCGGTATTTCATCAACCGCATCGCCAACCGCATCATCGAAATGCAGCCGGACGGCGTGACGGAATACATCGGCAACTACGATGACTATATCGAGCGCAAAAACCGCCCGGTTGCCGTCGAAGCGGAAGCCGGAAAGACGAAGACGGAGCTTGAAAAGGAAAAACGGCGCGAGAAGCTGAGCCGTCAGGCGCTTCGCCAGCTCAAAAACCGCGCGCAGGAGGCGGAAAAAGCCGTCGGCGTCAAGGAAGCGGAAATCGCCGAGCTTGAGGCGCAGATGGCCGATCCGTCTCTGTACAGCGATGCGCAAAAATCCGCGGACGTTCAGCGCGCCTATCAAAAAGCACAGCAGGCGCTTCAAACGCTTTACGAACAGTGGGAGGCTGCCGAGGCCGCCCTGTCTCAGGAGGAAGCCTGATATCTTTGCAACAGAAAAAGGAGAGCGAATAACCATGCTTTTTATCGGAATCTGCGGCGCGAGCGGCAGCGGAAAGTCCACGCTGGCCGAGGAGCTGGCAACGATGGTCAACAAAAGCATCCTGATTATCAATCAGGACGCCTATTATAAGGATCATCCGGATCTGAGCTTTGAGGAGCGCTGCCTGCTCAACTATGACGAACCTTCGATCTTTGATCACGATCAACTGCTGGAAGATGTGCAGAATCTGCTGGAAGGCAGGCGCGTTTCCAAAAAGCGCTACGATTATTCGCACCATTGCCGCGCAGACGTGCCGGGCGAATATCTGGAGCCGCACGACGTCATCATCGTCGAGGGCATCCATGCGTTTTACGACGCGCGCCTTCGCGCGATGATGGATCTCAAGCTCTATATGCATGTGGAATCCGACATCTGCCTGCTGCGGCGCATCCAGCGCGATATCAACGAGCGCGGCCGTCAGATCGACAACATTTCCTCGCAGTATATCACGACCGTCAAGCCGATGTTCGATCAGTATATCCGCAATTACGAGCAATACGCCGACGTCATCGTCGCCGGCGGCGGCAAGGACGCCAAGATCACGGAAATCCTCGCCGGATATATCAACAACGATCTACACCTCTATCGCGGCCTGAACCGCAGAAGGGACGAGAAAAATGCTTAAAGGCTATACGAAGGCGGAAAAGAGCTGGATGCTCTATGACTGGGCCAATTCAGCGTTTGCAACGATCATAGCGGCCATCATTCTGCCGATTTTCTTCAAGGAAATCGCCCATCAGAACGGCGTGAGCGACGTGGACGCAACCGCGTTCTGGGGATATGCCACCTCCTGCGGCACCCTGATCTGCGCGGTGCTTGCGCCGTTTATGGGCACGCTCGGCGACTTCAAGGGCATGAAGAAGCGGCTCTTTACCTTCTTCATGCTGCTCGGCGTCATCAGCAGCGCACTGCTTGCATTTACGGGAAATTGGAAGGCGCTTCTGGCGCTGTATGTCCTCGGCACGCTCGGCTTTAACGGCTCCTGCGTGTATTACGACAGCTTTCTGCTGGATGTGACGACCGAGGAACGCATGGATCGCGTTTCAACGCTGGGCTACGGCTTGGGTTACATCGGCGGCTCCACGATCCCGCTGGGGCTCTCCCTGCTGCTGATTCAGCTCGGCGACGCAATCGGCATCGGCACCATGCTTGCCACGCGCATTTCCTTCCTGCTGACGGCGGGCTGGTGGCTGGTGTTCACGCTCCCCATGCTGCGCCATGTCCATCAAAAGCACGGCATTGACCCGGAGCGAAACATTGTTCTGCACACGCTGCGCAATGTAAAGGATACCTGCTGCATGATTCTCAAAAACAAGAGCGTCGTGTTCTTTATCATCGCGTATTTCTTTTACATCGACGGCGTGGGCACCATCATCCATATGGCGACGGTATTCGGCGATTCCTGCGGGCTGGGCAGCATGGATATGATGGTCGTGCTGTTGGTCGTGCAGATTGTCGCGTTCCCCTTCGCTATCCTTTACGGCAAACTTGCGGAAAGGTTCGGCTCCCGAGCGATGATTCTGACGGGCATTGCGACCTATATCGTCGTCTGCTTCGTGGCGTTCCGCCTGAGCACCCTCCGCGATTTTCTGATTCTCGCGGTGCTGGTGGGCACCGCGCAGGGCGGTATTCAGGCGCTTTCGCGCTCGTTCTTCGGCAAGCTGGTGCCGCAGGAATCCGCCAGCGAGTATTTCGGCTTCTTTGATGTGTTCGGCAAATTCTCCGCCGTCATCGGCCCTACGCTGTTCGGCATTGTCGCGCAGGCGACCGGCGTTTCCCGTTACGGCATTCTGCCGGTGCTCGGCATGTTCATCCTCGGCGGGGTGATTATGGCGTTCGTCGTGCCGAAGAATATTCAGCGGATTCATTGATCGCAATCAAAAGCGCATAAAAGGTCGCCTGCCTTACCTTCTGAGGGGTAAAAGCAGGCGATTTTTGCATTATTTCAGTTTCAATTCCATTTCAACAGCGCCTTCCTCGCTCAGCGACGGCCAATCCCCTTCCCCATCAAAACGGCCTGCGCCCTTCCGTGGGTAGAACGCCAGTTTTTCGGGATAGCTTTCGCGGGGATTACCTTCCAAGGTGATGGTTGCCGTCAAACCGTCGTCCGACCATGTCGCGCTCGTCGGATATGCGATTTCCTCGCCTTCTCCCGCTGTGATCGTCATCATTCCCTCTGGCGCAAGCAATCCTTCCAAATAATCCGTTACGGTCATTTCCCGCGCTATTGCATCCGTCTCAGCGTCGAACGCCAGTTTCAGTTCGCCGTAGGTTTTCAGAGACGATGCTTGCAGCATTGTGACTTGAGCCGTATAACCGTCAAAGGAATACACGGCGGACGGCTCGAATTTTCGCTGTTTTCCGTAATCCGTGTCCTTTATCGCAATGTGCAGTTCTCCGACACCCTCCGAGCAGGAAACCGGCAGGGTTATCGTGTACGCACTCGGCATATTTTCAAGTTCGATTTCGTAGGTGTACAAAATTTCGAAATTTGCCTCGTTTCCCCACCTGAAATCGGAGCTTTTCACTTGCGCCGTTCCGGCGGAAGACGACGCTTCCATCGGGTCGTGGGTCAGCCCGTAGCGCTCAAGCCCCGCGAGATAATCCTCATCCTCGTCCTTCGGAACGTAATAACCTTCCGTTTCCAGCGCAGGGTCTATAACGCTCAGGGTTAAGAATAACCGCTGGCCGTCGCAAACCCATTCCTTTACGCTCGCTTGGCATGCCCCGATCCGGATGCTTTCCCCGTTTGTCCGCACCATTGCGCCTGCATCGTCCAATACCCAGTGTTTCGCCGCTGTACGGGTTATGTCATCCAGAATCCCTGTGAATTTGGCTGCCACGCCGATTGCGGAGATCATCAGAAGCGCCACAAGAAGCGCAATTCCCCCATTTACTTTCCTTTTCACAACCGGTTCCTCCTTTTGCTCTGCCTGAAGGCTGCGCAGCGTTTGTTCGATGCGCCGATGAAACGTCTCCGGCGTTTCGCCGAAGGCTGCGTCCATTTCATCCCGCCATTTTCTTTCTTCCTTCACTTAACTGCGCCTCCTTTCAGCTCGTTTTCCTGTTTTTCTATTTCCCTCCGAAGGGCACGTCTGGCCTGAACGGCACGATATTTGACCGTGCTTTCCGGCGTGTGCGTGACGGCTGCGATTTCCGAATAGGTGAAGCCCTCCAATTCGTGCATGGTTAAGACGATGCGCCACGACTCTTTGATGTTTTGAAGCGCCTCCATCATTCCGGTTTCTTCGGCTTGCCAGACAGGCTGATCGGGGATTTTGTCAACCGGCGTTACGCGCTTCAATCGCCTGCCGATATTGTGACATTCATTGATCAAAATACGCACCAGCCATGTTTTGAAAAAACTCGGGTTTACATTGTTTCGGTGCTTCCATGCGCGGGTTAAGGCCTCCTGAACAGCGTCGCAGCAATCCGCGTCGCTACTGAGAATCGTTCTGCTGACGCGGTAAAGCGTTCGCTCGCAGGACTGCACTTCGCGGATAAAATCCGCATCGGTCATCATCCGTCATTCCTCCTTTGTTTTGAGCGCTCTCACTGATTAGACGCTTTTGCCGCTTAAAAAGTTGGACTGTAAACAAAAAAGGCGGAGTTTTTTCCGCCTTTGAGATTCTATGCCGAAAATTCTTCTCAATCCGCATATCCATTCGGGTTCTGTGTCTGCCAGCGCCATGCGTCGCGGCACATATCCTCAAGGTTCTTCTGCGCCGTCCAGCCCAGAAGTTCCTTTGCCTTGGCCGGGTCGGCCCAGCACTCGGCGATATCGCCCGGACGGCGCGCCTCGATCTTATAGGGCACCTTCACACCGTTCACCTTTTCAAACGCTTTTACGATATCCAGCACGCTGTAGCCGTGGCCGGTGCCCAGATTGATGATCTCCGTGCCGGTGTGCTTCATGGCATAATCGGCCGCCGCGACATGGCCACGCGCCAAATCGACGACATGGATATAATCGCGAACGCCCGTTCCGTCCGGGGTCGGATAGTCGTCGCCAAACACGTGCAGATAGGCCAGCTTGCCCGCCGCAACCTGAGAGACATACGGCAGCAGGTTGTTCGGAATGCCGTTCGGCATTTCGCCGATACGGCCGCTTTCATGCGCACCAATCGGATTGAAATAGCGCAGAAGCACGACCGACCAATCCGGGTTCGCCTTCGCCACATCGGTCAGGATGCGCTCGTTCATATACTTTGTCCAGCCGTAGGGATTGGTGCAGCTCGTGGGCATGGTTTCATCCAGCGGCATATGATCCGGAATGCCGTACACCGTAGCCGAAGAGCTGAAAATGAACCGCTTCACGCCATGCTTCTTCATCGCTTCGCATACCGTCAGTGTGCAATCCAGATTGTTGCGGTAGTATTCCAGCGGCTTCTGCACACTCTCGCCAACCGCCTTCAGACCCGCAAAGTGGATTGCGGAGTCAATGTCGGGGTTCTCGACAAACACGCGGCGCAGAGCCTCCTTGTCGCACAGATCCACTTCGTAAGCGCGGAATTCCTTCCCCGTAATTTCCCTGATGCGATCCAGCACCTTCGGAGAACTGTTGACATAGTTGTCCGCAATCACAACGTCATAGCCCGCGTTCAGAAATTCCACCGCGGTATGAGAGCCGATGAATCCCGCTCCCCCTGTAATCAGAATAGCCATTTTTATTACCTCTTTTCTTAAAACCTTGGGGTGTCCCCCGCATTTACCGACTTATGATACGGAATCTTATTTGAGCATTCGATGGGCCTAAGCTTATCCCCCCTCATCAGTCGCTGACGCGACAGCTTCCCCCCAAGGGGAAGCCTCTTGGTTAAGCCCCGTTTATGT
>ERZ1106954.2795-NODE-2795-length-11710-cov-2.922008_pt1 | contig 11710 bp, 7 predicted proteins | sample MGYA00403678_ERZ1106954 | MGnify/ENA primary metagenome ERZ1106954 (study PRJEB35170, sample SAMEA104062445) | human gut metagenome | biome: human gut; feature: human-associated habitat; material: faeces | place: Denmark | collected 2012-08-20 ... | reverse complement strand
AGATGGCGGAAAAGACATCGCCTGACGCGCCGCCGAATTGTGCGGTGGTGCCTGAAGGCAAATCGATCGTGCCCATCCAACAGACAATCGAGGAACACCGTACATTTTTTCTTTTCCGAAGCCGCCGCGTCACGCCTGTCCCTTTGTCCCCCAGAACCTCGCCAGCGTTTTTGCCAGCGTTTTTTCGGTTACGGGGGCGGGGCGGATATGGGGCGGGAAGAGGGTTTGGTAGTCCTCGCGGGAATAGCGGTCGTCGATGAAGAGGGTTACGCCGCGGTCGGTGGGGGTGCGGATGACGCGGCCGGCGGCCTGAAGGCATTTGCCGAAGCCGGGGTAGACGTAGGCCGTTTCGAAGCCGCCCTCGCCGTCCGCGTCGTTATAGAGGGCGGCGAGCGAATTGCGCTCGAAGCACAGCTGGGGCAGCCCCACGCCCACGATCGCCGCGCCGATCAGGCGTTCGCCGGGCAGGTCGACGCCCTCGGAGAACACGCCGCCCATGGCGATAAACGCCACCATGGACGTTTCCGGGTTCTCGCGGAACTGCGCAAGGTACGCGTTTCGCGCGTCCTCGTTCATGTCCCGCGCCTGAAGCAGCACGCGCACGTTCGGGTAATGCGCGCGGAAGATTTCCGCCACCTGATTCAGGTACGCGTGGCTGGGGAAGCACGCCACGTAGTTGCCCCTTTTCGCCAGTGCCAGCTGCGCAATCGCGCGGGCGACGCGCGGCGCGCTTTCCTCGCGGGCGGAGTAGCGCGTGGGAATGTCCATCGAAAGGCTTAAAAGGTTTTCCCTCGGAAACGGCGACGGCAGCGAAAGCGTGCGGTCGCCGTCGTTTTCGCTGATGCCGAACAGCCGCGCGTAGTGCCCGATGGGCGTGAGCGTGGCGGAAAACAGCGCCGTGCCGCGCATGCGCTTCATCGTGCGCGAAAGCCTTTGCGTCGGGTTCCAGCACCACAGCCGCACGCGGCAGCGCTTGCCCTCCGGCTCGATCAGCGTTTTATACGTTTCCTCGTCAAACTCGCCCGACACGCGCAGGAACGCGGACACGGCGAAATATTCATCCAACAGAAGCGAATGAAACGGCACCGCCGAATCCAGCCGGTCGCGCAGCGCGTCCAGAAACGGCTTGGCTTCGTCGATGAGCGCGATGGGCAGCTCGCTTCGCAGCTCGCATTCCTCGGCATGCTCAAAGCTTTTGAGAAAGCGCGTGCACGCGGCGTACAGGGGCGAAAGCCTGCCCTCGCACTTCCCCACCTCGCGCCGGAGCGTTCGCACATCCTTCGCGCTCAGCTCTGCCGAATACATCTCCCGCGCGCGCGGAATCAGGTTGTGCGCCTCGTCGATCAGAAGCGCGTAGCTGCCCCTGTGGTCGAAAAAGCGCTTCAGGCGCACGACGGGATCGAACACGTAGTTGTAGTCGCACACCACGACCTCCGCCGTCTCCGCCAGCGCCAGCGACAGCTCGAACGGGCACAGCCGGTGCTTCTTCGCGAGCGCCAGCACCGCTTCCCTGTCCAGCCCCGGCGTGCGCCACGCCTCCTCCACCGCCTTTTTCTGCCGGTCGAAGTAGCCACGCGCGTAGGGACACACCTCCGGGTCGCAGCGCGTGCCGGGAACCGGACAGATCTTCGACTTCGCCGTGATCGTCACCGAGCGGATCATCAGCCCGCCCTCGCGCATGCGGTTCAGCGCGTCCTCGGCGGCGCGGCGGCCGGTGGTGCGCGCGGTCAGGTAAAACACCGTCTCCACGCGCCCCTCGCCCAGCGCCTTGACCGCGGGAAACAGCGCCCCGGCGGTTTTTCCGATGCCGGTGGGCGCTTCGACGAGGATTTTCTTTTTGTCTCGAATCGTTCGATAAATCTGCGCCGCCATCGTGCGCTGCCCCTCGCGGAAGCCCGCGAACGGAAAGCCCAGCGCGCGCATGGACGGCAGCGACGTTTCCTTCCATTCGTCAAAGAAGCGCAGCCGGCGGGCGTAGGCTTCGGCGTACAGAAAAAACAGCGCGGTGAGCTTCTCGCGCGTATAGGGGCGGGTAAACGACGCGCGCGCACCGGACAGATCGGCGTACGTCAGCCGCACGGTCACCTCCGGCAGGTTCTCGTTTTCCGCCAGAATATAGGCGTAGATCTCGGCCTGCGCCCAGTGCACGGGATAGTCGCGCTCCGAAACGCGCGCGGGCGGGCGGCGCGTGGTCTTGATTTCCTCCACCAGCGCCTGCCCGTCCGCGAGCAGAAGGCCGTCGATGCGCCCCTGCACGATCAGCGGAATGCCGCTCACCTCGCGCTCGATGCGCACCGGTACCTCGCTTCTGTAGCCCTCCGGATACGCCTTCTGAAGCAGAAGGTGCCCCTTCAGCCCCTCCTGCATGCGGTCTATGCCGCCGTCCGCGCCCAAATCGCCGCCCTCAAAATAGACCTCCGCAAGCGTTCGCACGTTTACGGAGCGCACAGTCTCGTTCATCAGTCGAATATCTGCATGATGGCGCACTTCAGATACCGGGTCTCCGGGCTGGCCGGAAGCACCGGGTGATCGTGCCCCTGCGAGCGCATTTCCACCAGTCGCACGCGCTTTTTCGCGTCGCGCGCGGCGGTGTTGATCATGTCGATGAACTGCTGCGTGGACACGTGCTGCGAACACGAGCAGCTGACCAGATAGCCGCCGTCGCGCACCAGCTTCAGGCCGCGCAGGTTGATCTCCTTGTAGCCGCGCAGCGCGCTCTCCACGGCCGCGCGCGTCTTGGCGAAGGCGGGCGGGTCGAGAATCACCACGTCGAACTTCTCCTTCGCGTCGGTCAGCTCGCGCAGATGGTCAAAGCAGTTGTGCGCCTCAAACGTCACGTTGGAAAGCCCGTTGTTTTCGGCGTTCCTGCGCGCCACCTCGATCGCGTCGTCCGAAATGTCCACGCCCAGCACGCTCGCCGCGCCGCCCTTTGCGGCGTTCAGCGCGAACGAGCCGTTGTGGCAGAAGCAGTCCAGCACGCGCGCGCCCTTGCACAGCTTCATGACCTCGTGCCGGTTCTCCTTCTGGTCTAAGAAGAAGCCGGTCTTCTGGCCGTTCTTCACGTCCACCATATACAGGATGCCGTTCTCGGTCATGGGCACGAAATCGGGCACCTCGCCCCACAGAAGGCCGGTGGTCTGCTCCATGCCCTCCAGCCGACGCACGGGCACGTCGTTGCGCTCGTAAATGCCGCGCGGCTTCACCACGTCCACCAGAATCTCCACGATGTCCTTCTTCCACTGCTCAATGCCCAGCGACATGGACTGAATCACCAGAATATCCGAGAACTTGTCCACGATCAGCCCGGGCAGGAAATCGCTCTCGGAATAGATCAGGCGGCAGCTGTTCACGTCGCAGAAGTCCTGCCGGTACTTCCACGCCGTCTCCACACGGCGCTGGAAGAACGCGTGATCGACGCTTTCATCCCTGTACGTCAGCATGCGCAGCGCAATCTGCGAATGCGGATTGTAAAACGCCTTGCCTAAGAAGGTTCCCTTGGAGCTTTCCACGTTCACGACGTCGCCGGGCGTGTACGCGCCCTCTACCCTGTCCACGTCGGACGCGAACACCCACGGGTGCCCGCTGCGAACGCGCGTCTCGCGCGTGGGACGAAGAACTGCCTTTGCCATCTCTCTCAACCCTTCCGTATCGTCACAGAATCTGAATTTCCATTTCCAGCGCGTATTCGCCGGAAGTTACCTTCACATTTTCATCCATCACGGTCGACCACGCCATGCCGCCGCCGATGCCGGCGTGCGCCGCGTCGGTGTGCACGATGGTTTCCGGCCGCACGGGAATCTCGTCGTCGTGCGTCGCGTCGCGCAGGTCGCACACGGTGTAGTGATGCGCGTCGAAGTGGAACGGCCTGGACGCGCGCATGATCACCCTCGCGCCGTCCGCCGTTTCAAACGTCACGCGGCGCACGTCCTCGCGCCCGCCGTTCTCCGCCGGGGGCGTGAACGGGAAATGCATCTCCGTCACCGTGGTCTGATAGGTTCCCAGCCGCGCGGCCTCCTTGCGGTCGGGATAGCTCTCGCCCGGCCCGCGGCCGAACCATTCCACCTTTTCAAAGCCCTCGGGCAGCGTCCACGTAAAGCCCAGCCGCTCCACGCTGTCTATGCCGGACAGCCGGAACCGCGACGAAAGCGTCATCGTGCCGTCGCCGGACATGACCAGCCTCAGGTATACGTCGATCGCCGCGCCCTGCGCCGTGCGCGAGGTCAGCCGCGTCACGCGCTCCAGCTGCACGCGCCCGTCGCCCAGCGCCGAAACGTTTAAAAGAATCAGCCGCCGGTTGCAGTTTTCCTGCGTAAACGCCGACCAGTCGGCCCAGCAGCCCCAGCCCGGCTGCGCGTTCGCGCCCGAAAGCCCGCGCGACGCGCACTCGCTGAGCGCGTTCAGCACGTATTCGCGCCCGTACTTCGTCAGACTCACGATGCAGCCGGTGCTCTTGGAAACCGCCATCGAAAGCCCCGGCGCCTGCACGGTGATCATGCCGTGCGAATCGTCGAACGTCGCGGGCAGATAGCGCACGCGGCGCGGAGACGGCAGCACGCCGCCCAGAAGGAACTGCTGATGATACGCTTTCCCCTCCGGGCACACGATGTCCACGTCCAGATACGCGTCCTCGCCCGCGGCGCGCGCCGGGCCGAACGAAATTTCGCCCTCGCTCATCGGCGCGAGCGCCGGAAGCGGCATTTCCCCGCTGCCCGTCGGCTCGCCCGCGGCATACGCCGTCCACGAAAGCGTGAAGCCCGCCGTCGTCAAAGCAAGGAAGCGGTTTTTGAACGCGTAGCGATTGCCCTCCCTCGGCTCCAGAAACACCGGCGCGTATACCGCCTGCATTTCCAGCCCCACCGGCTTCACGGTCAGATCGTGCGTCACCACGCCGTTCATGCACATGAACTTCGGCTCATACGGCTCCGTGACCGCCTCAAAGAAGTCCCCGCCGTAGCCCGGCGTGTGGTCGGCGCGCCACAGCGCCTTGTCCTGAAAGTCCCATACGAACCCGCCCTGAAAACGCGGGTATTTCTCCGTCAGCTCGCGGAAGCGCGAAAGCCCGCCGCCGCTGTTCAGAATCTGATACGCGTATTCGCACAGAATCACCGGCCGGTCGTCCTTCGTGTCGGAAAGCAGCTCCAGAATCGCCTCGCGCGTGGGATACATCGGGCAGCGAACGTCCGAAATCGCGCGGCCGGGGTTGCCGGACTCGTACTGAACCGGCCGCGTCGGGTCGTAATACCTCAGCCACGCCGCCATCGCCGCGTGATGCGGCCCCAGCCCGCTCTCGTTGCCCAGCGACCAGATGAGGATGCTCGCGTGATTCTTGTGCGTCTGCGCCATGCGCCGCGCGCGCTGAAGATACGCCTCCGCCCACTCGGGATCGTTGGACAGCATGCCCCGCACGCCGTGCGTCTCAAGGTTCGTCTCGCACACGACCATCAGCCCGTGCTCGTCGCACAGGTCGTAAAACGCCGGATCGTCCGGGTAGTGGCAGCTGCGCACGGCGTTCACGCCCAGCTCCTTCATCAGAAGGATTTCCTTTTTCATCTGCTCGCGCGAGACCGCGCGCCCGCCGTCCACCGAGTGCTCGTGCCGGTTCACGCCGCGCACGATCACGCGCCGCCCGTTCAGCTTCAGAACGCCGTCCTCAATCGAGACCGTGCGGAAGCCGAAGCGCACCTTCTCGCGGTCGGCCGCGTCGCCCGAGCCGGGATCCAGAAGCGCCAGATGCACGCGGTACAGCGTGGGCGTCTCCGGCGTCCAAAGCCGCGGATGGTCGATTTTCACATGAAACCGCGCATGCCCCGGCATCGGCGCGTCGTGATCCAGAAACGACGGCGGCTCCGCCGCGGGCGCGCGCTTTTCCCTGTAGATGATCTTCCCGTCCGGGTCGTAAATGTGCAGCCGCACCAGCGTGTCGGCAAAGCCGGAAACCCGCGTCACCTGACAGTCCAGCATGAAATTTCCGTCCTGATCCGCCCGCACCATCACGTCCTCGATGTACATGCGCGGCTTGGAATACAGCGTCACCGGACGGAACACGCCCGAAAGATGCCAGTAATCCTGATCCTCCAGCCACGTCGCGTCCGTGAACCGCATCACCTGAAGCGTGATCTGATTCTCGCCCGCGTATACATACCGCGTCACGTCAAACTCGCACGCCAGCTTCGAATCCTGCGAATACCCCACGGGATTTCCGTTCACCCATACGTAAAACCCGGACTCCACCCCGCCGAAATGCAAAATCAGCTTGCGCCCCACAAAATATTCCGGCAATTCAAACGAACGCCGGTAAAGCCCGGTCGGAATCATGTCCGGCAAGTGCGGCGGATTCATCCGCGACGCGTACCCCGTCTCCCGCTCGTAGCTGGGCGTAATCAGATGCGCGCCCGGCTCGTCCGTGAACGGATAAACCCAGTTCGTGTAAATCGGCTCCGACGCGCCCTGCAGCTCCCAGTTCCCCGGCACCTGAATCTCCCGCCAGTCCTCGTCGTTGAAATCCGGCACATAAAACGCCGCCGGCAGCATGCTCGGATGCTCGCATAAAAGAAACTTCCACGTCCCGTCCAACGATAACGATAACGTGTTCTCCCAAGGACTGTGCGCGCTCAGACGGTTGATCGACTGAACCTCGATGTTCTGCCACTCCGGCTTCGTATGGAAATTCATCGCCGACTCTCCCTTCCGCCCTCAAAAAATAGAATTTATCCTATTCTAACACGCCAGCCCCGATTTGTCATTAAAAAAACCGGCGCGTCCCGCCCGAAACGGAAAAATTCATCTTCCCGTCCGCGCGCTCCCGCGGGAAAAGCCAAAAAAAGAAGCGGCGGGAGAGTTTTTCTCCCCCGCCGGACATGTTTGCTTATTTGTACTGCGCGTTGTACGCGTTCTGGTAGATTTCAACCAGCTGCGGCAGTCCCTGAGACTCGAGGGTCGCCAGCCACGCGTCGTACTCGTCGTCGATGGACTTGGTGCCGTTGAAGAAGGAGATCATGCCCTCCTTGATGGTGGCGCTCAGGTTCGCCTTGAGCACGGACATGGTTTCGTTCTGCTCGTCGGTGAACTTGAGGCTGGGGATGGCCTTCTCATCCTTCGTGTAGGGCTTGTATTCCTTGGTCACCTGATACAGAAGCGTCTCAAGACCCGCGCCGCTGTAAAGGTCGATGTTGGGATCGGAGGGCTCGCCGAGGCGGAACTTCGCGTCGCGGTAGGAGATGGTCATCTGCAGCACGCAGTAGCTCTGCGGCTCGCTCTCCTGCCACGGCACCAGCAGCTTGTACATGGCGGGCTCGCCGTTGATGCCGATCGCGCCGGGATCCGCGTCCGTCCACTGCTCGCCGTACACGCCGTAGTAGCCGCGCATGGTGGCCGCGTAGGAATACAGCAGGTCGCCAAGCTTAAAGGCCTCCACGGGGTACTGGCACTTCGCGGAGATGGTGTAGCCGTTGCCGCCCACATTGCCGTAGGGATAGGAGATGGCGTTGGTGTAGCCGTCGGGGCCGGCCACGGGCAGCACGCGGCGATAGTTGCGGTAGATGTCGCTGCCGAGGTTGCAGAACAGGATGTAGCCGCCGGAGCAGGCGCCGAGGCGGTCGCTCTCCGCGATCTGGGTCAGCGCCGCCAGATCCTGCGTGAAGGAGCCGACGTAGAGCAGATCCTCTTCGACGAGCTTGCGCACGTACTTCACGCCGTCGCGGAAGGCTTCCAGCTCGAAGGGCGTGCACACGGTGTCGCCGTCCATGTACATGCCGAACGCGTCGGACGAGGTGGTGCTGCCGGTGTCAAGGTCGAGGGTATAGTAGCAGAACGCGTTCATGATCGGGTTCTCGACGTTGGTGTACCAGCCGTCCTTGTAGTCGCCGGCCAGCGGGATTTCGTCGTTCGGGTCGCCGTTGCCGTTCGCGTCCTGATCGCGGAAGGCCACGAGCACTTCGTACAGCTCATCCAGCGTGGTGGGCATCTTGAGGCCCAGATTGTCCAGCCACGCCTGGTTGATCCAGAACTTGCGGGGCGCGGTGCAGTGGAAGCACTCGTTGACCACGGGCAGGGAGTAGATGTTGCCGTCCAGCTGGGAGATCAGCCCCTCGGTGCCGGGGAACTCGGCGAACATCTTCTTGGTGAAGGTGCCGTGCTCCTCAATCAGGTCGTTCAGCGGGAGGAACATCTTCTCGTCCACGCCGAAGCGGCTGATCATGGCAGAGGTCATGCCGCAGCTCAGGAACACGTCCGGATAGTTGCCGGAGTTCAGGATCAGACCGAGCTTTTCGGCGCGGCCCTCATAGGGAATCAGCTCGAAGGTCAGATCCACGTTGGTAACTTCCTCCAGCCACTTCACAAACGCGTTTTCTTCCCACGTGGAAATGGTCGCGTGATCGGTGACGGCGACCTTCAGCGTGATGTCGCCGAAGTTCTCGCAGAGCCTGTAGTCCGAGAGATCCTCGTCGTGCGCCCACTGCGGCTCCCACGCCAGCGCATAGCTCGCGCAGCCGAGCAGCAGCGTCAGCGCCAGGGAAAGGCTCAGCAGCTTCTTCAGAAGGGTCGTTCTCATCTTGTTTTCCTCCTCTGTCATTTTTCTATTCCATATGCAGCGCATATTGGATTCGCATCAGCCCTTGACGGAGCCGACCATGATGCCCTTTACGAAATACTTCTGAACGAACGGATACAGCGCCAGAAGGGGCGCGCTGGACACGACGATCACGGCGTACTTCAGAAGATTGCTCATTCCCTGCCGGGAGGCCATGTCGCGCAGATCCGCCACGGCGCTCATGTCCAGCTGGTTCAGAATCAGTATGTTGCGCAGCACCACCTGCAGCGGGAAGCGGCTCTTGTCCGACAGGTAGATGAACGCGTCAAAATAGCTGTTCCAGATGCCCACGGCGCAGTACAGCGATATGACCGCGATGATCGGGCCGGAGAGCGGTATGACGATGGACAGAAGCTGCCTGAACACGGAGCAGCCGTCCATGCCGCTGGCCTCGAACAGCTCCTCGGGGATGGAATTCTGAAAATACGAGCGCATCAGTATGACGTACCACGCGTTCATGGCGTTTGGAATGATCAGCGCCCACGTGGTGTCCAGCCAGCCGAGGCCGTTGATCAGCAGATAGTTCGGTATGAGACCCGCGTTGAACAGCATGGTGAAAAGCACCATGCCGGCCACGACGCCGCGCCCGTAGAAGTCCTTTCTGGACAGGCAGAAGGCGCACAGCGTGGTCAGCGTCAGGTTCACGGCCGTGCCCAGCACCGTGTAGATGGCGGAGTTCAGATAGCCGGTCATGATGGAATCGTAGGTAAACACCGCCTCATACGCCTTCAGGGACGGCTCCACCGGGAACAGCCACACCCTGCCGGCCATGACCGCGGTCGTGGAGGAGAAGGACGCGCTGACGACGTAAACCAGCGGATAGGCGACGATGGAGACGGCGAAAACCAGAATCAGCGTCGCAATCACGTCGAAAAGCGTATCGTCCCAGCGCTGGCGCACCCGCGTTCCGCGGCGCGCGCCGACGGCTGTTTTCCTTGAAATCGCCATGCTTTTCCCCTCCTTTACAGTACGCTGACCTGACTGACCTGCCGGGAAATGGCGTTCACCATCACCAGCATGCACAGATTCACCAGAGAATTGAACAGGCCGACCGCCGTGGAGAAGCTGTAGTTGAAGTTGACGAGACCCAGCTTGTATACATATGTGGATATGACCTCGGATATGGGCGTGTTGATGCTGTTCTGCATCAGATAAATTTTCTCAAAGCCCACGGAAAGAATGCTGCCCGTGTTCAGGATAAACAGCGTGATGATCGTGGGCGCGATGTAGGGGATGTCGATATTGATGATGCGGCGCAGCTTGCTCGCCCCGTCCACCTTGGCCGCGTCGTACAGATCCATCGGAACGCCCGTGAGCGCGGCCAGATACACGATGGCGGAATAGCCCATCGTCTGCCACACGCCCGTCCACACATACAGCGAGCGGAAGTATGTGATCGTGCCCATGAAGTTCACGCTGCGCCCGCCCAGCTTCCCGATGATCTGATTGACAAAGCCGGTGGATATGTCCGTGAACTGAATAATCATCGAAACCAGAACCACGGTGGAAATGAAGTAGGGCATGTAGGTGATCATCTGCGTGAACCTTTTGAACTTCTGAGAGCGGCATTCGTTCAGGCAGATGGCGAGGATAATCGGTATCGGGAAGCCCGCGAGCAGGCTGTACAGGCTCAGAACAAACGTGTTTCGGATGATCATGCCCGACGCGGAGGAGCTGAAAAACAGTTCAAAATGCTTCATGCCCACCCACGGACTGTTCCAGATGCCTCCGCGCACCTTGAAATCCCTGAACGCGATCTGAATCCCGAGCATGGGATAATAGCGGAACACGAGCAGATACACAAGCGGCAGCAAAATCAGAACATAATAGGGAAGGCTCTTTCGGATTCGCTTTTTTCTGTACGACCATGACGAAGCGCCGGGATTCTTCAATCGATGCATCATTCGCCCTGCCTCCAGCAACAGAATTTTTCTCTGTCGCTATTATATATGAAGGCAAAGCGGAATGCAATATAAAATTTTACAATTTTGATTATTTAACAATATTCCAGCGGGAATTATTGCATCTTGTCCTCTGTATTTTTATACTGTAACAGAGCATAGACTGAATACTTCCCGCGCGAAATCAAATGTCCGCGCGAAGGTAGTCGCCCGCCCCGGCCTCCCCGGGCGCGGGCATCGTGAACCTTCGTCCCGGCTCCGCCGCGGCGGAAACCGGCGCACCGTCCTCGCCGCGCAGATCGTGCGCGACGAATCGAACCGGCGCGCGGCCGGGGTGCAGAAGCTCCACCTCGCGTCCCTCCTGCAGCTTGTTCTTCACCTCGCACACAATCCGGTCTCCGTAGCGGCCGACGACCGTCGCAAGGTATTCGCGCGTCCTTTCGTAGCCCTCGGGCGCGTTGGGCGCGCGTTTCGCTTCGTCGCGGTAAAAGCCGGTCGTGTACGGCCGGTGGCTGACGGCGCTTAATTCCTCCATGCACAGACCCTCGTCCGCGCCGTTTAAGCGCATGCGATACGCGTTCACGACGGTCGCCACATAGTACGCCGTCTTCATGCGCCCCTCGATTTTCAAAGAATCCAGTTCTTCACCTTCAAGGGCATAGTGATAAGGCATATTTTCTATCAAGAAACAAGCGGCTTTATATTTTTCAGGCTCATCTTTATAATATTCCAGTACCTTTTCCAGTTCGCCTTTGTTGGTTGCAGCACACTCCAGTGCGTACTCCAATCTGCCGGAAGCATTGCAAGCCTCCAATATCCCGGCAATCAATAATATCCAGAGCAATTTAAACAGAACTTTCATCTTAGTCTATTCTTTTAAAGATACGTTTCCATCTCATTTTTCCAGTATTCGGGCTGACGGACTTCCATACCAGCCATGCCCTTCCCACTATAAATGGTTCCGGCAGTAATCCCCAGTAGCGGGAATCTTTTGAATTCACCATCTTGTCACCCGAAACGAAATAATAGTTCTCACAGAAGCGGTAATTGTGTATCACACTGTCCCCCGGCAGAACCGAATCTCCATGCAATGTCAGTTTCTTTTTCTGTTCCCACTCTATCACGTTCCGATACAGCAACCGTGTTTCCGGATTCATTCCTACCACGCTGCCTTTGGCCGGTATATAAAGAGGCCCAAACTCGCTGATAGTCCACCCAT
>ERZ1106954.2791-NODE-2791-length-11715-cov-7.393654_pt1 | contig 11715 bp, 11 predicted proteins | sample MGYA00403678_ERZ1106954 | MGnify/ENA primary metagenome ERZ1106954 (study PRJEB35170, sample SAMEA104062445) | human gut metagenome | biome: human gut; feature: human-associated habitat; material: faeces | place: Denmark | collected 2012-08-20 ... | reverse complement strand
CTGCAAACGCAGGCGGGTCTTTCTTATCACCTTTTGGAAAAAGCGGCTATCTCTTAGTACATGCCGCCCTTCAAAACCGCAACTTTTTGAAGCAAAACGCATATAACGCAAAATGTAGATTTTCGTAGAGTTATCAAGGCTTTGAACCGCTTTTTGCAGCTTCCTTGATTTTGATGAAATTCACACATTTCTACGCAAATCTACGCCACTTGACAGGGAATTGGCGTAAGTTGTGGCGTAAGCCAGCCAACTTCGTACAATGAAAATTACAGGCTGCTGGCGATCTGTTCAAAGGCTCTCTCGACAGAATCAAAGCTGCTGTGGGTGTAGACATCCAGCGTCACGCTGGCGTTGGAATGTCCCATCAGATATTGCAGGCTTTTCACATCAAGCCCCGCCTGTTGGACGTTGGTGCAGAACGTATGCCGCAGCACATGGGGCGTGATTCGAGGAACAGGCTTGCCGTATACCTGTTCAAATCGCGCTTGCAGCCCTCGCATATAGTTCTCCAAGTGCATCGCAACCTTCGGCATCCCCGACTTGTCCAGAAAGAGGAATCCGCTGTGACCGTCTACCAGCAATTCCACCTTCGGAGACGTTCTTCCCTTCACCACCCTCATCAGCGCCATGTAAACCGCGTCCGTCATGGGGACGTTTCGGATGCCGCTTTTGGTTTTGGGCGGTGTGACAAAATAGGGCTTCTCTGCCGTCCGGCATAACTGCCGCCGAACGTGAATACAGCGTCGGTCGAAGTCAATATCTGCCCGTGTCAGACCGTACAGCTCGCTCACGCGCAAGCCGGTTCCCAGCAGAATCACAATGTCATCATAGTAATTCCCGCCGCAGTCCTGCACGAATTGCAGATACTTCTCTTGCTGTTCCTTGGTCAGCGCGTCGCGTACATAGGCGTCCTTTGGTATTACATCGGACAGCTTGAACTTGAACGGATTCTTGCGGATGATGTCATCATCCACCGCCATTTCAAACGCCGGTCTGACAACACTTTGCAGTACCCCGATGGTGTTTTGCTTGATGCCGCTGTCGTGCAGGAACACAAACCAGCCCTTTGCGTCCGATAGCTTTACGGTTTTGATCGGTTTCTGCCCAAACGGGTCAGCATGAATCCGCTTGACCGCAGAACCATAAGACCGCAGGGAGTTTTGCTTCAAGCCCCGTTTCAGGTTCATATAGCGGTCAACCAGTTCAGCCACGGTCATATCACCCGCTGCATAGTCGATGCCGTCCGCCATGTCGCGCCGCAGCTCGTCCTCTTTCTTCCGCAGCTCTGTCAGGGATTTGGCGTAAATACAACGCCGTTTCTTGTGTATATCGGTATAACGATAGTCATAGGTGCCGTTTGCTCTCTGGCTCTCGCCGTCCTTCAAAACACGCCCCTTGCTATCTTTGCGCTTTTCAGACAATTCAGAAACTCCTTTCCGTGAAAAGCGCGATTATAGGGATTGATACAAGTATATCATACCGAATATGCGATTTCCACTGATCTTGAACGGAAACAGACAACTTTTTCAAAGTATCGCTGTATCATGGTTTTCACATCACTTTTTCAAATAGAATACGCCTGCTCGATGAACTGATCGAACAGGCGGCGTTTAATCAGGCGCTTGTTGCCCACCCAGAGGACGAATTTGCACCGGTCCTCGTTGGTGATCTCGCGCAGTTTGTTGATACCAATGCCGGAGTAAGCCGCAGCCTCCTCCAAGCTCAGATTGCTCTTTTCCCAAATCGGGATTTCCTTCATAGGCAGTTTACCCTCCATACAAAAATAGCCAGACAGGGTGAGGCGGCAACGAAGTCCGGCAACGGACTTCCAAAAACCTCGAAACATACCCAATCTGACGGTTGATTTACGATTATCCTTTTCTTCTATTTTTCTGTTGTTTTGGTTGTCAAAGATAGAAAAGGCCTGACAAAACAGGGATTCTCCCGGCAACCAGCCCGGCAACGGGGCAACAACAGGTTTTGCAACCAGCCGTGCTTTTCAGAACGGCATCTCGATCTGCTCTGTGATCTCCACAAAGCTGTCCGGGATTTCTTCGGCTTGGTTGCCGCTGCCCGTTGCAGTCTTTTCACGTTCCCAGCCCCTTTGCCTGCCGTACCCGGCAAAGCTGCGGGGATTGGAGAAATACGTCCAGCCAGTCACGCACTGGTTCATAATCTCATTGATCTCTCGGATCTCCCATTGCTTCGGCTCATCAAAGGCGTGGTTCAGCGCCTCCTTGTAAAGCTGCTTGGAACAGACGGTATCGCCCGCATAGCTGTCCAGAAACGCCTGAATCATGCCTGCCTTGGTGTCCTCCGGCATGAAGTCCTTCTGATGCTCCTTGAGGTAGCGCACCATTTCCGGGCTGAATGTCAGCTTCCAGCCGCCTGCCCGGTAGATGGTCATTGCCTCCGCCCACACCTGCTGCAAGTAGGCTCTGGATGCGGCTTCATCCTCCAAAATGTGAACCTCTGCCTGTTCCGGGCAGACCTGCACCGGCAAAAAGCGCCGGTTGCCGGAGCGGTCGAGGGGCAGAAAGTCCATTGCGTTGGATGTGCCGCCGAACACGCATTGCCGCAGCCGGTCTGCTGGATGGGTTTCATACGGGATTTTATAGACCTCCTTCTGGCGGCTCAGAAACGACTTGATTTCCTCAATACTCTTGGCATTGGCGGTGGCAATCATCTCGGACATTTCGATGATCCAGTGACCTTGCAGCTTGCGGTACACGTTTTCATCGTCCAGCTTTCGCAGATCATCAGAAAACCACTCGTCCTTGCCTGCCAGCAGCCGGAAGAAGGTGGACTTCCCCGCACCCTGACCGCCCACCAGACAGAGCATGACTTCAAATTTGCAGCCGGGATGAAATGCCCGATGAATCGCGCCAAGCAGGAACAGCCGCAGCGCCTGAAAAGTGTACTCGTCTGCTTCCGCGCCGAGAAAGTGGTGCAGACAGTAGCGGATACGTTCTGTTCCGTCCCATGCAAGACTGTTCAGATAGTCCCGGACAGGGTGATAGCTGTTCTGATGGGCGGCAAGATCGGCGGCATCTATGATTTTCTTCTCACTTGTCAGGTCGTAATTCTCTTCCAGATACAGCCGGATGTACTTCATATCCGTGTCGGTCATGGAGATGCCGGGGCTTCGGTCGTAGCCGATGGGCTTCACAATGTCGGTGCGGTCGGTCAGCAGATTGTAGGCGATCGCGCCGGAGAGCAGCGGATCGTGCTGAAATACCGTCAGGCAATTCTTGATACTGTTGCGGACGCCACCTTTTTCCGTGGTGTCCAGCATGGCTTTGACTTCTTCAACGCTCATCGGCTGTGCCATGCTGCCTGCCTGCATTTTGAGCTGCTGCTTCATCTGCGGCGGCAAGCTCTGCCATTCGCTGCTCAATTTTTCTCACTTCCTCTCCATATTCGATCACAACGGATGCCCGCGCCTGTATATCCCCGCACAGCAACTCGTCCAGCAGATATTCAACCAGCGAAAGTTTCTGTAATGCTTCCACAAAGCATGGATCATAACCGTCCTCCGGCATTTGCGGGGCATAGTCCTCCTTCCAGCGGCATAACAGCCGGTAATAGTCCAACAGCACACGGAAGCAGTATCGTTCCATGTGCTGATAATTCTGTTCGTCGGTATTTTGTTGTCGCGGCTTGCTCATTTTGCCCGTGCCATCCTCATACGGAATAGCAAAATCCTGTGCCAGCAGAATTGCGGCTTCCTTGCTGCCGATTCCGCGAAGCCGGGAAACGAAGTCAATCACATCCCCGGTGGCACCGCAGCCGAAGCAGTAATACCGGCGATCCAGCTTCATGCTGGGTGTGCTGTCATCGTGGAACGGGCAGCGGCACATTCCGTTTCGCTCCACCCGGATGCCGTACCGCTCCGCAGCCTGCCGGGTGGTCACAGACTGCTTGACGGCTTCAAAGATACTCAATAGGCAACGCCCTCCTTAGTGTTCGATTTCCTGCTTTTTCTGCCGCAGCTCGATGTTCTGGCGCTCCTGTTCATGCTGCACCTCGTAGATGTTGTAGTGAATCGCCCAGAGCTTTTTCGCGTCGGCATGGAGCGGCGAAAGCTCCGTCTGAATGTCTTTGTATTCCTGCTCCAACTGCTCGCGCTCCCTACGCCATGCGGTGATGGGCAGCTTGCCATCCTTGAAATACGACTTTAATTTGCGCTCTGCCATGTAGAACGTCCGCAGTTCATCGTCGTGTTCGGATTTGTATTTCTGCCGGGATTTCTCAAATCGGATGTTTTTCAGCTTGTCGGCAACATGCTTCCCGGTTTTGTAGTAATCCACCATCCGCAGCAGTTCACCCACTTCTTTGATACTGGCTTGCTTTGACGATGCCGACTTTTTCAGCGTGTCGATTTTGTCCTGCATGGCGTGAAGTGAGTTATCCAGATCGTCCACGGTGTAAAGATTCTTGGATTGCAGAAAGCTGAACGCCTCGGCGTAACGCTGCAAGTTGGCGTTCTTCGCCTTGTTGCTGTACGCGCCTTTGTTACGATTGGCGCAATGCAGCGCCAGCAGATCGTTGAGCATGGGCGGCTGTGGCTTGGCGAGCTCGGCTTTTACGTCCCTGAGCCAGCCAATCAGCGCGGCGATCTTTTCCTTTGCCTCCCGCATCAGCGCGTTGGTTTTCCGAATGAGGCGGTTGAGATCGCCCTTGTTGGTACGGATGCCCTTTGCCTCCATCGCCCGGACGGTGGGACCTTCATGCTGCGCGGGGATCTGCTCCACGCCCTGACGGGCAAAGCTGCGGTGGTCAATGCGACAGTCTAAGCCTTTTTCAGCAAACTTGGCATTGCACATCTCAGCCCATGCCTGCCGCCACGCTTCCAGCGTTTCGGGTTTGCCCCAGTCCGTCGTGGGAACGGCGTTGAACACATAGTTGCCTGCCTCGTCCAGAACGCGCTCGCCGTGCTCATCCAGCACATATTCCCGCCGCTGTTTGTTTCCCCATTTGCCGTTCGGTTCCATAGGGCGAATTGGACACATGACATGAAAATGCGGATTGGAAATGCCGCCGTCCTCCTTGTCCGGCTGATGCACGGCGAAGTCCGCCACCATGCCCCGGTTCACGAAATTGTCCAATAAGAATTGCCTTGCAAGGTCGATGTTCTCCTGCATGGAAAACTCGTTCTGCAAGGCAATGTCAAAGCTATATGCAAGCTGTGCTTTCTTGCCGCGCTCGGCTTTCTCCACGGCGTTCCAGAGCGTTTCGCGGTCTGCGTACTCTGGCGGGGCGTGGGACGGCAGCAGGATTTCAGAACAGATCACGCCGCCCTTGCGGGTGTAGTCGCTGTCCTCGCCGTAATACTCACTGTGCAGCTTTTCCCCGGCGCGGTAGGCGGCAGCAGCCACGGCAGATTGCCCCGCGCTGCGTTTGATCTGCGTCACATGAAAATGAAACAGTGCGATGCTCAATCACCTCCCGCATGGCGGCCGACAGCTTCCATGAGAAGCTTTTGCGCATCTGGTAGGGCAAAGACCTGTTCTGCAAAAGCGTAAAATGCAGTCTTGCTCAAACCCCTCGTCTGCGGTGCGACGCTCTCGATGGCAGCACCACGGGTGATAAGCCGGTGCGCCCGCTTGCGCCGTTCTCCCTTTTCATAGTAGGCGGCGCGGTTCTCAAGGCGCTGGATTTTGTGCTCCTCCTGTGCAAGCTGGCGTTCAACTTTCTCTTTCTCGGCTTGCAGTTTCTCAATTTCTTTTTCGTGCATGATTTTGACCTCCTGACTGATAAATGATGGGGTGGATAGATACAAAAAGACCGCCTACGTTTTCAGTAGACGGTCTTGATAATGATATGGATTTTCAGGCTTTGCGGCGGAAATGGTCTGCGCCAGCAGACGGTTTCCGCTGCAAAGTCCGCTGGGATAGGCGCGCAAGCGTCGCAAGGGGTGCAGCCCCTTGTTCGGAACAAAGTGACGCAAAACAGCCCGGACATTTGACTGTCCGGGCTGTCTGCCTCGCAGAGCGCACATACTCCCATCAGGAGAGTATAGAAGTGCGCCCTTTGTTCCAAAGGGATATTTCTTCCTATCCCGGAATAGTGACGTTCAATGCGTTCTCATATATTCCGATACAAACATATCCCATTTCTTGTCAATAAATGCAAAAAAGTCAAATGGGGTATCACCGGAAATCTTATGAACCAAATCTGCAAAACCGGTTCTATCAAAGAGCATATACTTTGTTTGCCCTTTGTATATTTGGTCAATAAGTTCTTCGGAGTAGAAATCTCTGTACTTATAGATATTCCCCATTGTTTCGGAGTACGGAATAGGAGAATAACAGGCATTCGCACATATTCCCCGCAAATCCTCTTCCAACTCTTTTCTGGTCGGTTTACAAGCTTTGATTGTTGAAATTTGCTCTCGAATTTCAGGACCTTTTAATGCTTCATATAGAGTCCTGAGCGATTTTTTGTATTCTCGAAGTTTCTCTGCATCTGTCAGTTGTTTCTTAGCTGTTCTTTTCTTTTTTACTTTCTTAGCATCAGGTCTCTTAAACTCAGGTGCAACATTTTTGCCCTGCTCAATGGCTTTCTCACAATCTATCCACATATCGGCAAGTACAGACTGATTAGCCCTCAGCAACTCAGCGCCTTTCTCAGTAAGCGCGTACACAGGATTGGGAAAAAGCTGTCGCACCCTATGTTCATCTGCTTCTTCCACTAGCCGCTGGATAAGAACGTCCTTTGCCCCGCTCGTTTTCATAGAAAGATCGGACAACATTGTTTTAAGCTGTTCCCCTGTGAGGGTCGAAAGCGCTTTCCCCAAAACGGCTTCTTCCAAATATCCATCTGCAACCACAGATTGCAGATAGGCAGGAACATCTTGAATACCGTATTGCTCCGTCCATTTCTGTGACCACGGCTGTTCTGCGGTGCGGGGCGACTTTGCATACTCTGCAATAAATACAGCTTCTACATCGTCTTTAGCAGTAGGATGGTTAAACTCTCTTCCATTGACATAAGTAGTGGTCGTTAGTTTACCAGAGTTAAGAAAGTCATCAACAGCCTTTTTATATTCGGCTTCTGCTTTTTGAATTTCCCTTTCCCGCTGTCGTTCTTGATCCTCTTTTATGGCGGAGGCAACAGATACGCCAATTCCAAATAACGATGTGGCAAGTCCCGTAAGTTCCCCGAGTGGAGATGTTCGCCTGTTTTTCCTTGCAATATCTGTGATGTCGGTCGCTGCTTTCTTCGCATCGGCAGAATTGGAAAACCGGACTTTTTCAACATTGCTGCCATAGTATATTTCCACCGTATCCTTTGAGAAAAATGAACTTGCACTAAGTTCGACATTCTTTATATCCCTAAGTGGAATAGTTTTCTTTGATGATGAAAAGAATCCGGAAGATTTGATGATAACATTCTTCTCATCAATTTCAATAGTTGCTGTCCGTCCCTTATATTGCTTCGTCATATTTGCATCAACCTCCCCTCCGTTGTAGTACAGTTCTAATTGTTATTCATGCCGTACTTTATTGTTTGAAAAACCCGTTTCCAATACGACTCACGTTGAATAATATCCTCACGCTTTGTACGCATATCAAAGATCTCCAAAATGGAGTATGAAAAATTTTCTACGATGTAGTCCGCTCCATTGTTTTTCAGTTCTTCAAAAGCCTTATTGCCGCCTGTGAGATTCGTTACATCGGCATAAGATGACCAACGCTGCCAGATGCCAGCAATATCCCCCGTCGCCGATCCGATATAGAGCTGTCCTGTTGAACGGTCTGTAATACAGTAAACGCCTTTCACGCTGGAAAGAGCATTTTTCCACTCAGGAGCGTCCAGCTTGATAATGGTCTGCAAATCTTTATGGCTCAAAAGTACTTTGCTGTATCCGGGGAATGCGCCAAGTTTCGTAGCCGGAGCAAGTTCGTATACTTCGGGGTCAAAATCTCTTTGAACAGACTGATATGGCTTGTTATAAATATCTCTGCCGATTGGCTTCTTTAGCCTAATAATCAACCGTTTGCGATAGTCTGCGTAATCAGGGAGAAGTGTAAGCTTATACCCCACAGCATCAAATACTTCTGGGAGAATTTTTTCAACCTGGTACATTCCACCAAAAATATAATATTGGGGACCGTAAGGATAATACTGAGCAAAAGCCAGAAGATAATCCGCGTGATTTAAGTTGTTATTTGCCTGTTTGCGCTTATGCGCGTTCATTGCAACCCATTCAGGAGCATCATCCAACAGATAGTCCCATGCACGCAAAGCAGTATTCCCTGCATTCATGTTAAATTTGACTTTCGTCTTATCCGGAAAATCGACTGGCATAAAGTCTGAGAATTTGATCATACGGTTTTCACCTCATTTTCAATTTTATCATATTGCACAGAACTTTTCCAGCCTCGAAATAAAAGACTTGTTATTTGTGTTGCAAATCAGACTAAGATTTTCATTTTCTCTTCTCCCACACGATGTCATACCCCAGCGCGTCCGCCAACTCTACCGCCTCGCCATAGCGGAGCGAACCGCGCTTGAGTTTGCCGGAGAGATTGGGAACGCTGCGGCTCCAGCCGTATTCATCGGAGAGGTAGTCCACCACCTCGGTCATGGTCATGCCGGTGCGGACGATGTAGGACTTGATCTCGTTGCGATAGGTTTCGGATTTTCTCATATTCAAATGTTCCTCCTGTTTTTTCGATACGCTCTATGGTAAAATGGGTTTGTCAAATCGTGACACCCGTTCGCCATAGGGCGCTGATTTTTAATGCACGACTTTTCGCTGGAAATGCCGCCGATGATACGTTGGTCACAGGCAACACCTTCCGCTTTTGCCGTTTGATGTGTCTTTGTGTGAAATGGCGAAATGTCAAACCAGACAGCAAACATCGTTCGCTGCCGGATAGCGCTCTGTTCCGTGCAGATAACCGCACAGAGCAGAAAACTATTTCGCCGTTTTCACTTGCTTTGATTTTTACTTTCGATTTTGCCGCTCTTTCCGAACGTCGTTCCTGCCCGGAGGATCGCTCCCGGCGTTTCGTTCTCCTTGGTGCGCTGGATGCGGCACTTCGCCAGAGAACATATCCCGTTCGGACGGTCATGCAATTTTCAAGGTTCAGGTGCGATTGCAAGACCATTTTAGCGAAAAATATAGCCCTCTCCCGTATATCCAAGAGGTCGGAAAACGCGCCGAAAAATGCAAATTTCCACGCTTATGGACAAGACCGGAAAAGGGCAGAAATTTGAAGGGAGGACACCGCTATGCAGCCAAAGCTCACCATTCAGGAACGGCTTAAAGATCTGCGTGTAGAGCGCAGTCTGACGCTGGAACAGCTATCTGCGGAAACAGGCATCTCAAAATCTGCGCTGGGAAAATACGAAGCCGACGATTTCAAGGACATCAGCCCGTTCAGCATGGTGGAGCTGGCAAAGTTCTACAGCGTGTCCACCGATTACCTGCTGGGGCTGACAGAACAAAAAAATCACCCAAACACAGAGCTGGACGCTCTGCATTTGGGTGATGATGCAATCGAAGTATTGAGAACGGGCAAGTTCAATCACCAACTGCTGTCGGAGCTGATCTGCCACAAGGATTTCCAGCGTTTCATGCTGGACGCCGAGATTTACGTTGACCGGATCGCGGATATGCGGGTCAATGACATGAACGCCGTTTTGGAAGCCGTCCGGCAGATGGCACTGATGAAAAACGGCGGCGAGGAAAATGATCTGCACCTGCGGACACTGGAAGTCGCGCAGATCAGAGAGGACGAGTATTTCGGAAGCCTGATTGCGGATGATCTGAAAGGTATTCTCCGTGACATTCGGAATGAGCATCGTCCCGACACCATGACTGCGGGTGAAAGCTCCCTCGCAGCAACCGTACAGGGGCAGTTGCAGGATGCGATGAATTTTGAGGGCAGTTCCGAGGAAAAGCAAGTCCGTGCGCTCATGGCAACAATCGGACTTGATTATGACACACTTACGAAGGAAGAGTTTGTCTCAATTATTAGCGGACTTAAAAAGTCCAAGTACCTGAAAAGTCCCCTCAACCAGCGCGGAAAGGCAAGACCGCAGATACCGCACGGAAAGCGCAGCAAAAAACGCAGATAGAGAAAGGAGTACACGATGGACGAAATTAAAAACATTATGCGCCAATTCAGGCACGGTGCTATGGACAGTGAATGGAAACAGTTTATTAAATCTATAAAAATCTCCAACATTCACGGTTGGACCGGGCAAGAATTAATTCTTAATTTTCCTGTTGTTGCTATTGTTGGCGAGAATGGCATAGGTAAAAGCACATTTCTAAAAGCCGCGGTATGTGCATATAAAAACAAAAATGGGCAAACATTTTACCCTTCTAAAATGTTTGTAAGCACCCGCTGGGACGAAACCGGACTAGAAAATGCAACCATCGAGTATAAGGTCCGGAGAGGTGACCAAGAAGTTAATCTTCGTTGGAAAAAAACAAACGACTGGGGATTTACACCGAAACAAGGAAAACCTGAACGCAATGTATTTTTCTTGGATATTTCTCGAACACTTCCACTGGATGCAACTGCTGGATATGCAAAAGTGGCTAAACTTGCCAACGAAGAAGTGGGAGCGGTGACAGAACTAACACCAGAAAGCCTTAACAAACTCTCGTATGTTTTAGGTCAACCGTATGACAGAGCTCGATTTGTCGGAACGGATGTAAATGTCGATCGGAAAATTGGACTTCTTACAAAAGCATACGGAGAAATATCACAGTTCCACCAAGGGGCTGGCGAAGACTCCATCCTTGATATGTTCAAGCTTTTACAAGATATACCCAATCAATCATTATTAGTAATTGATGAGGTGGAAAATTCCCTTCATCCGCAAGCACAACGGCGGTTTGTTCGGTATTTATTAGAGCTTTCTCGGGTAAAAAAGCTCCAAATCATTTTATCTACGCACAGCCCTTTTGTTTTAGAAGAGTTACCACCGGTCGCGCGGATAATGCTTATGCAACTCGCTGATCGAAAAGAAATTGTCTATGAAGTGTCAACAAATTTTGCATTAGCAAGCATGGACGATGAAGCCCACCCCGATTTATACGTCTTCTTAGAGGATGATGAAGCGGTTTCTCTATTTTGGGAAATATTAAAGCAGGACGGGGATCATTATGAAGAATATAGCAAAAAAATATCTGCTCGTTCTGTTGGCAGCTGTACAGTTGTAAAGGCACTCAATGAATTGAGCAAAAACGGAAAACTTCCATATCCGAGTCTTTGTGTGGTTGATGGTGACAAAGCTGGGGAAATTCCGGAGTGCCTATCGCTCCCGGGGGCACAAGCGCCAGAGAAACAAATTATTCTTGACCTAAAAGGGAAAGAATGGAACGGTTTAGATGAAAGATTCGGTATTGGGGCTGGTTCACTTTTTAAGTATTTGGACGATGCAATCCTTCTTCTGGATCATCATGACTGGACAGAATATATCGGAAATCGTGTGAAGAAGAGCAAAGATGCCGTTTGGTCAATATTGATTGAAGAATGGTGCAAGCAATGCGCTGATCAGGCAAGTATATTGAGCTTTCTTGAAACAGTCCGTTCAAAATTGGGAGACGAATAATTTCTGCATTAAAATAACGGCAAACAAATAACACTGCTGTACACACTTTTTCTTGTGTACAGCAGTGCTATTTTTCCAACCCTGCCTGACAGATGCTCATTTCGTAATTTCGGTCTAAACCTGTTTTACGAACAC
>ERZ1106954.2790-NODE-2790-length-11716-cov-5.932596_pt1 | contig 11716 bp, 6 predicted proteins | sample MGYA00403678_ERZ1106954 | MGnify/ENA primary metagenome ERZ1106954 (study PRJEB35170, sample SAMEA104062445) | human gut metagenome | biome: human gut; feature: human-associated habitat; material: faeces | place: Denmark | collected 2012-08-20 ... | reverse complement strand
TCCACGCCGTATTGACAGCTTTTTTCAAAAAGCTCCTCCTGCTCGTCGATCTGCGAAACATAGGACGAGAGGAAAATCAGACGCGCCTTCCGCTCGGCGTCGAGCAGCGCTCCGGCGCGCACGAAACTGCGGTAGGTCTTCTCCAGCAGACGGCTCTGCTCGGCGTCGAGTCCCAGCGACGCGCGCCGGTCATAGACATCCTTCACGCGGGCGAAAAGTTTCTCGTCGAGCCGGATCTTATCGCGGTGCGCCGAGAGCAGGGGCATCACCTGCTCCTGCAGGGCCTGCATCCGTTCGTTGGTCTCGGCGGCGCAAAGCATGCCGAAAATCAGCTCGGTCTGCGCGAGCATCTGTCCGGCGTTGTCGTAAGCCAGAATCGTATTCTCGAACGTCGGCTCGTCGTTGTTCGAGGTGATGGCGTCGATCTCGGCGTCGTGCAGCGACATGCCGCGCTCGAAGGCGGGCATGAAGTGTTCGGCGCGGATCTTATCGAAGGGCGGCACGCCGAAAGGCGTGTCCCACTGGGTGAAGAAGGGATTCTCCCCGGCGCTTTTCGGGGAGTTGCATGACGCAAGTGCCATAAGCAGTAAGAGTGTTGTGAATAAACCTGCAATACGTTTCATCTATTCATGTTATTTTATGTAACTTTGCGAGCTGAAAATACGGACGCGCGCAAGGCATCCGTACAATGTTGCAAAGTTAGTAAATTATAAGAGGTATGCAACTTTTTTACGCCCCCGACATCACGCCGCCCCTCCATACGCTGAGCGAAGAGGAGTCGAAACACTGCGTGCGGGTGCTGCGTCTGGGACGCGGAGATACCCTTCATATAACTGACGGGAGGGGCAATTTATTTTGCTGCGAGATTACGGACGACAATCCGAAACGCTGCGCGGTGCGCGTCACGGAGACCCGCGCCGGGTGGGAGGCGCTCCCCTATTCGCTGACGATGGCCGTTGCGCCGACCAAGAACGCCGACCGCTTCGAATGGTTCCTCGAAAAGGCGACCGAAGTGGGCGTCGGCACGATCATCCCGCTCGAAACCGAGCATTGCGAACGCCGGGTCTTCAAGCCCGAACGCGGCGAACGGGTCATCACGGCGGCCATGAAGCAGTCGCTCAAAGCCTACCGTCCCACGCTGCGTCCGCTCACGCCTTTCGGCGAAGCGGCGGCCATGCCTTTCGAAGGGCGCAAGTTCATTGCCCACTGCGCCCCGGCGCAGTCGCCCGAAGGCAAAGCCTACCTCCCGGCGACGCTCCGCAGGGGCGAGGCGGCGCTGATCCTGATCGGTCCCGAAGGCGATTTTTCGCCCGAAGAGATCGCCTTCGCACGCGCGAACGGATTCGAGGAGATAACCCTCGGCGCGCAGCGGCTGCGCACCGAAACGGCTGCAGTGGCCGCAGTGGTGATGGTCTCCGTGGCAAACGGTTAGCGATACGGACAAAACGGTCCGCATCGCCGGTTCCGCCGCAAGGCGGCACGGTATAAACAGTATAATTACACACAAATAGCTCATGTTTCTCTATTCACTTCTCGCGCTGGCGGTGGTGACGGCGCTGATATTCGCCGCCCCTCTCAAGGCCAAGGTGTGGGCGACGCTGGCAGTCGTCGCGGCGGGGGCGCTCTGGGCGTCGGCAACAGCCGTCGGAGTGCTTGCCGGCGGACATACCGTACGGTTGTGGGCGACCGACGTCTTCCTCTTCGGAAGCGACGCAGGCTCGATGGACCCTCTTTCGGCGCTGTTCGCGCTGATCGTCTCGGTCGGGGCCGTCGCCGCGGTGCTCTACTCGCGGGGATATCTCGCGCACTACCTCGGACGCAAATCCCCGGCCCACATCTCGCTGCACTACACCGCGCTGGCGACGATGTTCTACGCCATGCTGGGCGTAGTGACCTCCGAAGGCGGATTTTCATTCCTCTTTTTCTGGGAGCTGATGACCGTCGCATCGTTCCTGCTGATCCTGTTCGACGCCGAGCGCCGCGAAGTGCGCCGCGCCGCGCTGGCCTACGTGATCATGATGCACGTGGGATTCGCCCTGCTGCTCATCGGCTTCGTGCGGTTGGACAGCGTCTGCGGATCGGCCGACTTCGCCCTATTGGGCGAATATTTCCGCACGCAGCCCGCCCTGCCGCTGTTCGTGGTCTTCCTCGCAGGCTTCGGCATGAAAGCCGGCATGTTCCCGATGCACGTCTGGCTGCCCGAAGCGCATCCCGCCGCCCCGTCGCACGTCTCGGCCCTGATGTCGGGCGTGATGATCAAGACGGGCGTCTACGGCATCCTGCGCGTCACGGCGCAGATCGCCGACCTGCCGACGCTCCGCACCGCAGGCCTGATCCTGCTCGTCGCAGGCATCGTCACGGGACTCTGGGGCGTGATCCTCGCCGCGGCGCAGAACGACGTGAAGCGGCTGCTGGCCTACTCGTCGATCGAAAACATCGGCATCGTCCTGATCGGACTGGGCATCGCGGCGCTGGGCAAGAGTTCGGGCAACCAGCTCGCGGCGATCTGCGGACTTTCGGGCGCACTGCTCCACACGCTCAACCACTCGCTGTTCAAATCGCTGCTCTTCTTCGGAGCCGGCAACATACTCTCCCAAACGCACACCACCTCGCTCGACGCGCTGGGAGGGCTGGGCAGGCACATGCCCGTCACGGGCCTGCTGTTTCTGGCCGGCACGACGGCCATCTGCGCCCTGCCGCCGCTCAACGGGTTCGTCTCGGAACTGCTGATCTACCTCGGCATGCTCGACGGCATCGCTTCGGGCAGCGACGTGCTCGCTTCGGCGGCCGGACTGGCCGCACTGGCGCTGATCGGCGGAGTTGTGATTCTGACCTTTACCAAACTCTACGGCACGGTGTTCCTCGGCGCGCCCCGCACGCACGAAGTGGCCGAAGCCTCCGAGGTCGATAATTTCCGCATCGCCGCCATGGCGCTGCCGCTGGCCGGAATCCTCTTCATCGGACTCTTTCCGCAGACCGCCGTGAGCGCGGTAACCCGCGCCGCGGGATTTTTCATCCACCCCCCCGCCGATGCGGCGGACTACCTGCTGTCGCCCACGCTGGCGGCCGTCAGCCGCACGGCATGGCTGCTGATTCTGGTCGTCGGACTCTTGGCATGGCTTCGCAGCCGCGCCCTGCGCACGCGCAAGGTGACCGACGGCGCGACATGGGGCTGCGGCTTCACCTCGCCCAACGTGCGGATGCAGTACAGCGGCGAATCCTACTCCGAAGGACTGCAGTCTATCGCCACGTCGCTCACGCAGAACAGCGGCGAAGGCAGCGCCGTCGGCAAAGGCGAGATTTTCCCTGCCGCGCACAACTTCGATATCCGCCACAAGGACCGCTTCGACAAACTTTTCGCGGCGTGGTGGGTCGAACTGCTGCGCGTGATAAACAAGCGCGCCATGCGCCTGCGTACGGGCAAAATCAACCACTACGTGCTCTTCGCACTGGCGTTTCTGGTCCTGATATTCCTGTTGTCCATCTTTAACCTGATCTGACGATGACGGCACTCAATACACTCCTGATCCTGCTGACGGCCGTCTGCATTCCGGGCCTGATAAACCGCACGCGGGCCGTGCTGGCGGGCCGCCGGGGCATCCGCTTCGCCCAGCACCTTTACGACGTGCGCCTGCTGCTGCGCAAAGGCGCAGTCTATTCGACGACCGCTTCGGCGCTGTTCCGCGCCGTGCCGTCGGTCTACCTCGGCTCGGCGATCGTCGCCGCGCTCTTCATCCCCGTCGGGGAGCTGAAACCCCTGCTGTCGTTCGACGGCGACATCGTCTGCTTCGCCTACCTGATGGCTCTCGGCCGCTTCGCGCTGATCCTCGGCGCCATGGACACCGGAAGTTCGTTCGAAGGCATGGGCGCAAGCCGCGAAGCCCTCTACGGCGCGCTGGTCGAACCGGCGCTGATGCTCGTCTTCGGCACGCTGGCCCTGCTGTACCCGGCGGATTCCCCCGGACGCACCAAAAACCGTCTGGAAGGGCTTGCCTGCGGCGACCATCGCGAATGGGACACGGAGTTTATCCATCAGAAAACCGGGGAGCATCGCTGGTTCCATGTGGTTGCCATGGGCAGCGAGGTCGAGGGCCAAACCAAGCACATTCTGGTTCTGTCTGACCGCACCGCCGACAGGCAGGTAAATCAGGCGCTTTCCGATGCCGTTGCTGCTGCCGAGACTGCCAACCGCGCCAAGAGCACCTTCCTTTCCAATATGTCCCACGATATCCGCACCCCCATGAACGCCATCATCGGCTTTACCACGCTGGCACTCAGCAACATTGACGATAAAGACCGGGTGAAGGATTATCTTACCAAGACCCTTGCATCCAGCAACCATCTGCTCTCCCTTATCAACGATGTGCTGGATATGAGCCGCATTGAAAGCGGAAAGCTCCATCTGGAGGAGGTGGAGGTCAACCTTTCGGATGTGCTGCACGATCTGAAAACCATCGTCAGCGGGCAGATCTACGCAAAGCAGCTGGAGTTCTACATGGACGCCATGGATGTGACCGACGAGGACGTCTACTGTGACAAGACCCGGCTGAACCAGATCCTGCTGAACCTGCTGTCCAACGCCATCAAGTTTACCCCGGCGGGCGGCACGGTCTCGGTGCGGGTGCGGCAGCTTGCCGGTAAGGTGCGCGGCTGCGGGCAGTATGAGTTCCGCATCAAGGACAACGGCATTGGTATGAGCCAGGAGTTCGCGCAAAAGATCTTTGAACCCTTCGAGCGGGAGCGCACCTCCACGGTAAGCCGGATACAGGGTACCGGCCTTGGCATGGCCATTACCAAAAATATCGTGGATATGATGGGCGGCACCATCAAGGTGCAGACAGCGCAGGGCAAGGGCAGCGAGTTTATCATCTGCCTGCCCATGCGCACACAGGACGAGCACCGTCCGGTGGAAAAGATCACCGAGCTGGAGGGCCTGAAGGCGCTGGTGGTGGATGATGACTTCAACACCTGCGACAGCGTGACAAAGATGCTGGTCAAGGTGGGGATGCGCGCCGAGTGGACCCTTTCCGGCAAGGAGGCGGTGCTGCGCGCGCGGCAGTCCATTGAGATGAGCGATGTCTACCACGCCTACATCATCGACTGGCGTCTGCCGGACATGAACGGCATTGAGGTCACCCGTCAGATCCGCAGCCTGCACGATGATACACCTATTATTATCCTGACCGCCTACGACTGGTCGGATATTGAGGTGGAGGCAAAGGCAGCCGGTGTGACCGCCTTCTGCTCCAAGCCTATGTTCATGTCCGACCTGCGCGAGACCCTGATGAGCGCCCTCGGGCAGAACCAGACAGATGCGGCGCAGGAGCTTTTGCCCCAAAAGAATGCCGACTTCAAGGGCAGGCATATCCTGCTGGTGGAGGACAACGAGCTGAACCGCGAGATCGCGCAGGAAATTCTGCGCGAGTACGGCTTCCGGGTCGATACGGCAGAAAACGGTGCAGTGGCGGTGGAAAAGGTCTGCACGGCAGCGCCGGGCAGCTATGATCTGGTGCTGATGGATGTGCAGATGCCGGTGATGGATGGCTATACTGCCACCCGGAAGATCCGTGCACTGGACGACCCGGCTCGGGCAAAGATCCCGATCCTTGCCATGACCGCCAACGCATTCGACGAGGACCGCCGCAATGCCTTGGAAAGCGGCATGAATGGCTTTTTGTCCAAGCCTATCGTGATCGGCGACCTTGTGCAGGAGCTGCGCAAAATTTTGTAACAAACCGCCTGTCAGGCATAAAAAATAAAGCACCCACAGCAATTTGCTCACCGGAGGTTCAAAACCTCTGTGATGCTTGCTGTGGGTGCTTTTGCTTTTGGGCGCTGTTTATTTCAGTACGTCTGCAAGGACCTGCAGCAGGTGCGGAATATCCAGCGGCTTTGCAATATGGCCGTTCATTCCGGCCTTCAGCGCGTTCTGACGGTCTTCCTCAAAGGCATTTGCCGTCATTGCAAAGATGGGGATGCCCGCCTTTGCGGCATCCGGCAGCGCACGGATCTGCCGCGTTGCCTCGTAGCCGTCCATGTTGGGCATCTGGATGTCCATGAGAATCAGGTCATACTGTCCGTCTGCCGCCTGCTCCATCTTCCGGACGGCGATCTCGCCATCCTCGGCCGATTCCACCTCAAAGCCCGCTTCCTTCAGGATCTCCACTGCGATTTCACGGTTCAGCTCGTTGTCCTCCACCAGCAGGATCTTTTTCCCTTTGAAGGCCTCCGCATTCAGCTGCACCGGCCTGCAGGCAGGCTCTGCACCGAACGGCTCTGCCAGGACCCTGCGCAGCTCTGAGAGGAACAGCGGCTTTTCGCAGAAGGCGGTAACACCGGCAGCGCGGGCTTCCTCTTCAATATCGGCCCAGTCGTAGGCCGTCAGGATGATGATGGGGCAGCTTTTTCCGATCACCTTGCGGATCTGCCGCACGATCTCGATGCCGTTCATATCGGGGATCAGCCAGTCGATGATGTAAACGCTGAATTCATCCCCCTGCTCCATGGCGTACCGGGTGCGGATCACCGCTTCCCTGCCGGAGATCGTCCACTCCGGCCGCATCCCGATCTTGGACAGCATGGTGCTGACGCTCAGGCAGGTGTCGGTGTCGTCGTCCGCCACCAGTGCCCGCAGCCCTTCCAGCTGCGGGAGCTGCCTGAGCTCCACCTTTTGTCCGCTGAGCGCAAAGCAGAGATTCACGATGAACTCGCTGCCCTTGCCCGGCTCGCTCTCAATGGCGATGGTGCCGCCCATCAGGTCCACAATGTTCTTGGTGATGGACATGCCGAGGCCGGTGCCCTGAATGCCGCTGACGGTGGAGTTTTCCTCACGGGTGAACTCCTCAAAGATGTGCTTCTGGAACTCCTCGCTCATGCCGATGCCGTTGTCCTTGATGCGGAACTCATAGCAGGCCCGGCCCGCAGGCGCACCGTTTTTCTCGGCAATGCGAATGCTGATCATGCCGCCTGTGGGGGTAAACTTGATGGCATTGGACAAAATGTTCAGCAGGATCTGGTTCAGCCGCAGCGGGTCGGTGATGATATCCTCGTTCTCCACATCCATGGTATCAATGAAAAGCGACAGCCGCTTTGCCGAAATATTGGGCTGGATGATGGAGCGCACATCGTGGATGAGGTCCGGCAGATGCACCGCTTTTTCCTCGATCTTTACCTTTCCGCTCTCGATACGGCTCATATCCAGCACATCATTGATGAGGGAAAGCAGATGCTGGCTGGAGGTGGAGATCTTTTTCAGGTAGTCCAGCACCTGTTCCCTATTGTCGATATGGGTCGCAGCCAGCGAGGTGAAGCCGATGATGGCGTTCATGGGGGTGCGGATATCGTGGCTCATATTGAACAGGAACTCTCGCTTGGCGCGGTTTGCCGCCCCCTCGTGCTGGAGCGCGATCTCCAGCTTGCGGTTCTGCTCTTCCAGCTGGGTCTGATACTTCCTCTCCTGCTCTTTTTTCTGCTGTTCCATCTCCTGCACGGAGCGGCGGCGCAGCAGCTGAAGGACCATTACAAGCAGGATGTAGCCGACCAGCGCAATCAGGACCAGCGAAAGCGACTCACGGAAGATCATTTTTTCGTCCGTGTACGCATAGAGATCGAAGGATCTGCCATGGCAGAACATCCCGAAATAGCAGCCGGAGCCGTTCCAGTCCAGGGTATGGGTCAGCTTCTCTGCGGCACCGGCTTTGCGGAGCCCCTGCACCAGCGGGCTGTCCGCAGTATCCTGCCCGATCAGCTCCGGGCGGTTTGCGGCAATGACCTGATTGTTCTGCACGATGAACAGCGTGCCGCTGGTTTCTGCCGGGTAGCCATCCAGTACGCTCTGGATGGACAGCGCCGTTTCCTCCACAAATTCTGCCGGGGTATACCGGTAGGCAAGCAGGAGCAGCTCTGTGCTGTCTGCCCGGTGTGCCGCAACATCCACAGCAGAGCCATCTTCCAGCAGGACGCGCTTTACATAAGTCTTTCGCGGGTAAGATAAAACGTCCAGAATGGCGTCATTTTTCAGCTGGTCGCCAAACCGGGCATAGCCGATGCCGTTGGTCGTGGACTCGCACCGGAGCGTGCCGTCCGGCCCCAGAACCGAAATGCCGGTAAGCCAGAGCTTTTCTGCCTGCCTGTTCAGGCACTGCGGGTCGGAGAGGTCGAGAGCAGCGTCCTCTGCCAGCTGATGGACCGCGACCGCCGTGCGGCGCAGTGCCTTTGCCGTGATGGTATCATTGTACTTTTCAAAGCTGGTGGACTGGGATTTGACAAACTCAAGGGTCTGGCAAAAGCGTTCCTCCGCTGTGCGCATTGCCCGCCAGCCGGAAAGAAATGTCACACCGATCATCAGGAGCACGCCGACGATCAGATAGCCCTCCCATCTCCTTTTATCCGGGGTGGTTCTGTTTTTACGCGCCAATGGTGTCCACCTCCAGATACTGCGCAGCATTTTCAAGGTATCGGCCAATGATCCGCTCCAGCGTGCCGTCCGCGCGCATCTGCGCAAGGGTATCGGTCAGCTGGCTGTCCAGCCCGCGGGTGTCGTTCCTGGCAAAGGCAATGCCCAGCCCGGTGACCAGCAGCGGTTCCTCCAAAATGCGGAAGTCTACGGCATTGTCCTTCATATATTGCAGGATGCCTGTCTCGTGGGCGGCAATGCCGTCCACATAGCCGCAGGCCAGCATTGCGTACTGCACACTGCGGTTTTCGATGCTGAGCACCTCCACAGTCTCCGGGATGCGCGGGTCAGAGCCGCTGAGAAAGATCTCCTCCGGCTTGCCAGTGCTCTGCACGGCGATGGTCTTTCCGGCAAGGTCGCTGAGGGTCCGAATGCCGCTGTTGGCATCCACCGCAGCCACCTGACGGCTCACCATGTAAGGCCCCGCCCAGCGGTATGCCTCTTCGCGTCCATCCATGGAAAAGCAGCCCCAGATGCAGTCGATGGTGCCGCTTTCCACAAGATTTGTTTTCTGCTCCCAGTCGATCGTTTCAAACCGGGCAGCATACCCCATGCGGCGGAACGCCTCGGTGGCGATCTCCACATCGATCCCGGTGGGAACACCGTCATTGTTCAGATAGATATAAGGCGGGTAGGTGTCGCTTCCCACAACGAGTTGTGCAAGACCGCTGTCTTTTGCTTCCTTTCCTCCGCAGGAAGTCAGACTGCCTACGGCAGCAGCTGCCGCCAGCAGCGTGCATCCGTTCAGGAATGCACGGCGTGAGATTCTGTGTTTCATTCGGGCTTTTTATACTCCTGTTTTGATCGCATCCACAGCTCACTCGGGATGCTCCTGCAGCTCTTCTTTCAGGTCGGTCTGGATATCCGTCAGGCATTGCAGCAGCAGCGGATTGAACGCCCCGCACTCGCCGTTCAGGATCATCTGCACGGCTTTTTCGTGGGGGTAGGCTTTTTTGTAGCAGCGGTCGCTGGTCAGTGCATCGTACACATCGGCCAGCGAGACCAGCTGTGCGCTGATGGGGATCTCATCGCCCTTCAGCCCATCCGGGTAGCCGCGGCCATCCCAGCGTTCGTGGTGCCAGCGGGCGATCTCGTAGGCGGTCTGCAGCAGCGGCTGCTCGCCAAAATTATCCAAATCATGCAGCATTTCGGCGCCCTGCATACTGTGGGTCTTGACCAGCTCAAATTCCTCCGGGGTCAGCCTGCCGGGCTTGTTGAGGATCTTTTCGTCAATGGCGATCTTGCCGATATCGTGCAGGGCAGAGGCCAGCGGGATATGATCCTGCTGCTCCGCCGTGAGCGGATATCTGCTGCTGACCTCCAGCAGACGGTGGAGCAGCAGTTCGGTGATGGTGCGGATGTGCCGCACATGGGGCCCGCTTTCGCCGTTGCGGAACTCCACGATGTGGCTCAGCACGCCCACCAGAATATCCGTATCATTTTCGCGGGCGCGGATCTGATCCGACACCATCTGTACCAGCCGCCGCTGCTTGGCGTACAGCTTGATGATGTTGGTCACCCGGCGGTATACGATGCGTGCATCAAAGGGACGGTTGACATAGTCGCTCGCACCCAGCTCATAGGACCGCCGGATTGCGTCTTCGGAGTCCTCGCTGGAGATCATGATGACCGGGATATCCTCGATGGTGTGGTTGGCATTCATGGCCCTCAGCACCTCAAAACCGTCCATTTCCGGCATATTGATGTCCAGCAGCACCAGTGCAATGTCTCCGGCTTCCTCCTGCAGTTTTTCCATGCATTCCTGTCCGTCCTTCGCTTCCAGAATGCGGTACTCCTGCCCCAGGATCTCCGACAGCATCACGCGGTTCATTTCGGAGTCGTCCACCAGCAGGATCTGCGATTTTTCCTGCAAAAGTCTTTCCAGTGCAGCCAGATCCTGCCCCGGGACCTCCACCGTGACGGTATTCTTGCGGCGCTTTGCCTGATACATCAGCCGGTCTGCACGGCGGACCACATTTTCCATCGGGTCGGTGATGGACTGCATGGTTCCGCCGATGCTCAGCGAGATGCGGAAATGCGAGTAGCCGGGTACGGATGCCATCTGCACGGCGGTGCAGATCTGTTCCAGCTTGGTGCGCAGAAAATCTCCCGGTATGCCGGGCAGCACCAGCAAAAACTCATCCCCGCCGCAGCGGATGAGCAGGTCCGACTTCCGGATGCGGGATTGAATGGCGTTTGCCGCCGTTTTTAGCGCCATATCTCCGGCATGATGCCCATAGGTATCGTTGCAGATCTTGAAATCGTCCACATCCAGCAGTGCGACCCCCGCCGGGCCGATGGTCTTGCGGACGACCTCTTCGTAATAGCGGCGGTTGTAGGCTCCTGTCAGCGGGTCCCGATAAAGCTCTTCTTTGAGCTTCTGCTCCCGTGCAGCATGCTGCTCGGCGGTTTCGTCCACCGGTGCTCTCTGATTTTCGGTCAATTGTTTCAGCTTCTGATTCGCTGCGGCAAGGGCTGCTTCCTGTTTGTGGAGCTTTTCGATCAGCCGCCGCTCGCGCTTTTTGTAATAGCCCTCGATCTCGGAAAGTGTATTCACGTTCTAACCTTCTCCTGCATCATTTACATCGTTTGTGTGCTTTCTCTGCGGAAACGCGCTTGTCCGCTATTTATTTTCGGGGGGGGTAACACGAAAGCGTTTTACTGTCTGTTCCAGCGCAGCGATATCCACGGGCTTGGAGAGATGCTCGTCCATACCGGCTTCCCTGCTCTTCTGCATATCCTCAAGGAAGGCGTTTGCGGTCATGGCAAGGATGGGGATGATCCTGCCCAGCGGATTCTCGCCGCTGCGGATGCGGCGGGTGGCTTCCAATCCGTCCATCACCGGCATCTGCACATCCATCAGGATCATGTCGTAATCGCCGGGCTTTACGCTGGCAAAGGCATCCACGATCTCCTGACCGTTGGAGCAGATGGTGCAGCTTGCACCCTTGGCTTCCAGCAGCATTTCCAGAATCTCGGCGTTGATGGCGTTATCCTCGGCGCAGAGGAACTTCATGCCACACAGGGGCGAAGTTTCTTCCGCTTCCTCCGGCAGGGCCTGCACCTGCTGCGCATGATCTGCCTCGGCATCAATGGGAAATTCCAGCACCACCTCAAAGCGGGTGCCCTTGCCGGTGGCACTCTCCACGCCGATAGAACCGCCCATCAGGTCTACGATGCTCTTGGTGATGGCCATGCCAAGGCCGGTGCCCTGCACCTTGTTGGTGCCGGAGCGCTCCTCTCGGGTAAAGGGGTCGAAAA
>ERZ1106954.2787-NODE-2787-length-11720-cov-4.412345_pt1 | contig 11720 bp, 10 predicted proteins | sample MGYA00403678_ERZ1106954 | MGnify/ENA primary metagenome ERZ1106954 (study PRJEB35170, sample SAMEA104062445) | human gut metagenome | biome: human gut; feature: human-associated habitat; material: faeces | place: Denmark | collected 2012-08-20 ... | reverse complement strand
AAAGTGCGCTTGCGCACAAAATAGGCGTAAGCCAAAAAGCTATCGACTATTGGGAAAGAGGCGTCAACGAGCCAAAAGCAACATATATTGTGAAATTGGCTGATTTTTTCGATGTTTCGGCAGACTATATTCTGGGAAGAGAAAACTAAAACATCTTATTTTTGCGACGCTAAAAATCGTCTGATTGAGATGAAGAACAAGAAAGAGGCATTTGCGGTGGCAGCCTAATTTACTAATGTGTAAATGCAGTGACAATCACAAATATCAAGATATTAAACGGTTAAAAACTTCGCTATTTAGATGAAGAACAAGGAAAAACCCCTTGTTCGGCAACCCTAACGTACAAGTCGTACGTGAGTTGATGGACAAGGGGTTTTGACAAAGTTATTCGCTAAATAGCGAAGTTTTTACTTGCAGTTTTTGCAATCGGTCATCTCACCGCCACTCTTTTTCGCGCGAGATTTCGTTGTTTTGCTCGTTTTGGGTTCGTCGCAATGACATGCGCCGCTACGTTTGGTTTGTTTGGTTTCGGATTTTGCCATAAATTTCTCCTTTTTGTATTTGACGGGTCAATTATAGCACACGCTCGCCCCCAACCGCAAACAATTTCACCGCATTTTTAAAGTTTAAAGTCGAAATCTTGCTGTCATTATAATAGGCACTACCCTGTCATTGCGAGCGGCGTCATTTACCTATGCACTCCCCAACTCCGCCCCCTTTAGGGGGAGGGTCGTTGAGTGAAGCGTAAAGCGTAACGAGACAGAGGGGTTAATCAGTCCGCAGAAAAAACGAGACTATTATAAAGCGGCTGAGATTACCACGTCGCCTGCGCTCCTCGCAATGACAACCCATATTACAATTTTCTAATTTAGGCACGTGTAAAACGTCAAGATTTGGATGAAGATGCCACAAATAAAAAGCCCCGATATTTGGATAAGCGTTTAAATAATCACACGCGCTAGCGTGCTCGCCAAGGATTTTGGTACAAAATACGCAGGCGAAGAGGAGCAATCAAACGATGAAAAAGCCCACCGCCTACGTTAGTAGGAGTGGGCATAAATTGAGTTTGAATTGCGACGACGCCTCGCATTTTCTGCACTTAATCGCCTTTACCTATACTATAATTTTATAACTTAGTCACGTGTAAAAACCGCGAATTTGTGATGAATAAAAAAGAAAAGGCGTTGTCATCTGGGCGGTAGCTAGCCTCATTCGGCTGCAACGCCCAGTGACGTTGTCTTTTCTGCATTTAGTCGCGCAAATTCGCGGTTTTTACCTACATGTGGGTATTGATTATCCCAATATCCCCATCCGCGCGGAGATATGCAACCTTAACCCCATGAGTTTTGGCATCTTGGAAGATAAAGAAGGTGTGACCCAAAAGCTCCATCGCCTCAATTGCCTCAGTTTCAGTCATAGGCAAAAGCTCATAGTCTTTTCTCTTTGTGATTCTAGGCGCTTTAAACGCAGGCAACTCGTCAAAAAACATAAAGTCTTTCAAGTCAATCGCGTTGCGTTTTTTGTCAACCAACTTATCACCATGGCGCACAACTTGCCTCTCGATTTTAGCAAGGCACGTATCAAGATTGGCATACATATTATCAGTTTCAACCTCGCTGCGAACAAACAAGCCGTTAGCATTGATGGTTATTTCCATCTTTTCGCGGTCTTTAACCTTGCTGCACACAACTTTCGCCGTTGCGTCTTTGCCAAGATATTTGTCCATCTTAGTTAATTTTTTCTCGATTAGGTCACGAAGTTTGTCTTTAACTTTATACCCTCTTTCTTGAATTTCAATTTTCATAGTAATTCCCCTTTGCCACTTTGGCACCTTTATTTTAACAAATTTAGCAGGCCTTAGCAAGCATTTTTGGCACTGAACGTAAACTTGCCGTCTTTGAACCCGACGGTAACAACGCTGTTTTCGCCAAACTCGCCATTTAAGATGCTTTCAGCGATGCCATCCTCGATATTTTGCTCGATATACCTTTTAAGCGGACGCGCGCCATAATCATTGCTGTAACCCTCTTGCGTTATCTGATCCATCGCGCCCTTAGTCAGCCTTAGGCTTATCTTTTTGTCTTTAAGTTTGTTGTTAAGATTGTTAATCATTATGGTTGCAATCTTAGAAATGTCGTCGCGCGTTAGGCTGTCAAAAATACAAATCACATCAATACGGTTCAAAAACTCTGGTTTAAAGCGCTGTTTTAACGCGTTCATTAGATGCTCTTTAACGTCGATTTTTTCTTCTTTTTGGTTTCCGTCGTCAAACCCAAGTTTTTTTCTGGCCGCTTGAAGGTCGCTTACGCCGCAATTGCTAGTCATAATGATAATAGTATTTTTAAAGCTTACCGTGCGCCCTTGGCTGTCAGTAAGTCGGCCGTCATCAAGCACTTGAAGCAAAAGGTTAAACACGTCTGGGTGCGCCTTTTCAATCTCGTCAAACAAAACAACTGAATACGGTTTGCGCCTTACTTGCTCTGTAAGTTGCCCGCCGTCGTCAAACCCAACATATCCCGGAGGCGCGCCAATAAGCTTAGCCACCGAATGCGACTCCATATATTCACTCATATCAAGACGGATCACCATATTTTCGTCATCAAACATTGCCTCAGCAAGTGCCTTACAAAGTTCGGTTTTACCAACACCCGTTGGCCCCAAAAAGATAAACGAACCAATCGGGCGTTTAGGGTCTTTAAGCCCCGCACGCGCACGCCTTATCGCCTTGCTTACCGCAACAATCGCTTCGTTTTGGCCTATAACGCGCTTATGCAAAATGTCTTCAAGGTGCAAAAGTTTTTCTTTTTCGGTTTCGGTCAGTTTGCTTACCGGAATCTTAGTCCAACTTGACACAACGCGCGCAATGTCCTCGGCGCCAATAACGCCAACCTCGTTGTTTTTGCCACTTTTCCACTCGCGCCTTACCTCGTCAAGTTTCTCTTTGATTTTAGTGGCCTCTTCTTTATATTCGTTGGCCTTATCAAAGTTTTCAATGCGGCTGGCCTCTTGCTTTTTCATTTCAAGTTCGTTAAGTTTGTTTTCAAGGTCTTTAAGTTTTTCTGGCGCGATAGATGACCTTACCTTAGCGCGGCTTGACGCCTCATCAATAAGGTCAATCGCCTTATCTGGCAAGCTTCTGTCCATAATATATCTAACAGACAAATTAACGGCCGCCTCAATCGCCTCGTCAGTTATTTTAACCTTGTGAAAGGCCTCATAACTATCCCTTATGCCTTTTAAAATCTTAATCGTGTCTGCCTCGGTTGGCTGGTCAACTATAATAGGCTGGAACCTGCGTTCAAGCGCCTTGTCTTTTTCAATAAACTTGCGGTATTCGTCCGTCGTGGTTGCGCCGATAGTTTGCATCTCGCCGCGTGCAAGATATGGTTTAAGCATATCTGCGGGGCTGATTTCGCCCTCTTTGCTGCCCGCCTGCGCAAGCATATGAATTTCGTCAATAAACACAATTATGTTTTTAGCGCCAATAATGGTGTTGATGGCATTTTTAAGCTTCTCTTCCATACTTCCGCGATACTTAGTACCCGCCATAAGCGAACCCATATCAAGGCTAAATATGATTTTGTTTTGCAAAAATTCTGGTACATCGCCTTTTACAATTGCCTGCGCCAAGCCCTCAACAACGGCCGACTTACCAACTCCCGCCTCACCAATCAAAACGGGGTTGTTTTTAGTTTTGCGACACAATACCTCAATAATTCGCGCCGTTTCTTTCTCTCGCCCGATAATAGGGTCCATTCGCCCCGCCCTTGCGCGCGCCGTCAAATCAATGCCCATATCCCTTAAAACCTCAGGGAGATTAGCGTTAATATTGGCCGTTTGCGTGGCAGTCTGCTGACTTTTTTTGGCCTCATAATTATTGTTTAGATTGTTTGCGTAACCGTTGTTAGCGTCGCTGACGCCACCAAAAGACGATCCAAAATTTTCAAACATCCTTTCAATGTCGTCAAAAAACGACCCTGCTGGATAAAACGAATCGTCATAGTTTACCCCCGTTAAAACGTCTTTAACGCGCTTAGTGAACACGCTTACATTAACGCCAAAACTTTCACGCAAAATGCTTACCGCTTGGTTGTTGGTGTCAATAACTAAGGCAAACAAAAGTGCCTCGGTTGGTATGCCAAGTTCGCCAAGTTGAAGCGTCACGTTTTGCGCGTTGGTTAAAACGTTTTTAACGCGCGGCGTCCAGTCAATGCTCATCAGGCTTGACACCGATCCCGTAAACGCCTTAGTTTGTTTTAAAACGCTTTCAACGGCGCTGCTTGTTACATTTACCTCTCTTAAAAGTTTGCTTGCAACACAGTCTTTAACGCTTGCAAGCCCGTAAAGAAGATACTCTGTCCCGACGTTTTTATCACCAAATTTAACCGCCAATTTTTTTGCATTATCCAAAACTTTTTGACTGTTACTTGTTAACTTAATGTTCATAATTTTCACTCTCCTTTTTTAAATTTACTTAATTCGCTGGTTTTTTAAAGCATTTGCAACGAATGACGCCCTAAAAATATCCCTGTCAAGTTCCTCAGTTGGCGCCTTATTAATTTTAGTTAAAATGTTGGGCATACACTCTACCATAAGTTTATCCAAAATTGCATTATCTTTAAACCTTAAAAGTCCAAGCGCGATGCCCATTTTAACCTCGCCCGAAAGTTTAAACAACTCCGCAGTGGTCAGTTTAAAGCAGTTGGTTAAAACGCCAAACGCCCTAAACACGCGGTCTTTAATTTCGGCCTCTTTCTCAGCAACAAGCTTAATTCGTGCGCGATTCTCGTACTCACAAATTTGGTTGACCGCCTCTTTTACCGCGCCAATAATCTCTTTTTCGCTTACGCCAAGACTGCGGGCATTGCTTATTTGATACATAAACCCAACGCTGTCGCTCTGCTCGCCATACGCCCCCCGCGCCACCAGCCCGCGTGAAGAAAGAAAGTTCATAATCCCGTCCATCTGGCCACTAAGTGTAAGCGCCGGCAGAAACATCATAACCGACGCGCGCATCCCCGTGCCAAGGTTGGTTATGCACGTTGTTAAAAACCCAAAGTCGTCACTATAAGCCACGTTAAGTTTTTTAAGCATCTTATCGTCAAGCGCGTTAAGCATCTGATAGGCGCGTTCAAGTTCAAGCCCCCTTAGAAAGCATTGCTCGCGGATATGGTCTTCTTCGTTAACCATTATGCTTATCGTCTCGTCAGTATTTAAAATAACCGCGCCGAAATCTTTTTTGTCTAAAAGGTCTTTTGAAATAAGGTGCTTTTCTTGCAAAACGTGCGCGTCTATATCAGGCAGGCTTTTTATGGTATAGATTTTAAATTCATCCAGTCCCGACACACTGTCTGCCACCAGTTTTAAAACCTTAAACCCGTTTTCGCCCGAAAGCCGCGGCGGCATAGGAAGTTTGTCAAGGTTGCGCGCCAGCCTTATTCGGCTTGACATAACTATGCTTGAAATATCAACAACTGCCATCAAGCACCTCCAAAAGCGCCAAAAGTTTTCTGTGAACCTCGTCTGCGCGAAGATAATTTTTTTCAAGCACTGCCTGCTTTTCTTCGCGCGCAAGTTCGGCCATCTCTTTTTCAATTGACGCCCGATTACGCTTTCGCTCATAGATTTTGCCCGTGTGTACGCACCGCCCGTGATACTTGGTTGCAAGGTCGCGTATGTACGGCGCAAACACCTTATAGCACTCGCTGCACCCAACAAAATACGTTTCATTAAGGTCGCTAAGCCTTTGAGAACATCGCGGACACGTTATATCCGCGGGCGTAGTGAAATCAAATTGCGCCTGCTCCATGTCAAACCCCATCATTCGCCCTCCTTTTGGCTTAACAAAAACACCAAGACCGACTTAAAAATCTGCGCCCTGACGTGGTCTTTAACCGAAAATGGCGAGTTAAGCGCCGTGTCACAAAGCGCGGCCGAAATAAGCCCCGCCTCTTTTTTTGTTATAATTTTCTCGCGTTTAAGATTGTCAAGAATTTGCTCTGCGCGCTTGAAACTTATCTCGCCTCCAATGTTTTTCAAAACAAGGTCAGCCATCGCCTCATCGTCTGAAAACGGAATTTTTGAAATTTTAACAAACCCGCCGCCACCGCGCTTGCTCTCTTTAACAAATCCGCGGTCAACGGTAAAGCGCGTCTCTAAAACATAGTTAATCTGGCTTGGTGCGCACGAAAAAAAGTTTGCCAGCTCGTTGCGCGAAATGTCAATCTCGTCGCTTTCGCCAAGATTGTCAAGAATAAACTTTTCAATTATATCACTTATACTTGCCACTTTCCCCCTCCCTTACTTACTTTAATAAAACCAAAAACGACTTATACTTACGCCATACAGCCCATTCCTACGCCATACAGCTTATACTTACGCCATTATGCCCCACTGCCCCCGCAGTTTGCCCGCACGCAATCTATACGCAATCGCATTAAAGGTCAAAGTAAGTCAAACTTTACACCTCTATATTATACCCACAAAAAAAGTTTGTCAACACTTTAAGACAAACTTTTCAAAATTTTTTAATTTAAATATTTTTCGGTCACGCCATAAAGCGCGATAGCCAACGCGGTTGCAACGTTAAGCGATGAATTGTTGCCAAACATATCAATGTGCACCGCCGCCTTTGATAAATCAAGCGCAGTTTGACTTACGCCCGTGCGCTCGTTACCAAACCAAAAGCGCAACACCGTCAAACGCACGCACGTCAAAATCTCTTAAAGGCACGCTTTCGTCACACAATTCAACGCTTATCACCGTTTGCCCCATTTTGGTGGCCTCACTAATCGCATCTTGCACGCTCTCAAAAACCTGATAAGGCACAGTGTTTGTACAGTTTCGCGCCGTCTTTTCAATCTTTTTCGCGTTAAACTGGCGGTTTGAAACGATAAAGATTTTTTTAACGCAAAACGCGTCAGCAAGCCTAAACGCCGACCCAATATTTTCGTCGTGTTCGATGTTTTCAAGTATCAGCCCAATGTTTAAATTGGCCTTAATTTGCCTTTGCTTGAACTCTTTATGCATCAACTGCTTCATTGAAATAGATAAACCCTATCGTGCCCGGGCCACAATGCGCCCCAATAACCGGCCCAACTGGCAGGCGACGAATTTTAACCTTATCGCCAAGTTTCTCGCGAAGAATTTTCTCGGCAAGGTCGGCCGCTGCCTTATCGTCCGCGTCAACAAGATACAGTTCACGCGAATAGTCAAAGCTCTCTGCCACCCTGTCCGCCATAAACGCAAGCGCCTTTGCCTTGCCTTTTTGCGTTGCGATTTTAACGATTTTTCCGTTTTCGTCACACTTTAAAATCGGCTTAATGCCAAGCATAGCGCCAAACACAGCACTAGTTGCGCTAATTCGCCCGCCGCGACGCAGATGGCTTAGGCTGTCAACCATAAACTCAATGTGCAGCCTCTTTTTAAGTTCTTCCAGCCGCTCAATAATCTCGTCATCGCTAAGCCCCGCCTTATGCAGCCGCGCCCCTTCAAGCGCTATCACGCCCGCGCCATAACAGATAGATTTCGTGTCAAACATCGTGCACTTGCGCTCTGGATACTTTTCTTTAAGTTCATTAAGCGCCGTTTTTAAATGGTTAAACGTACCCGAAAGTTCGCTTGAAAAATGCACATACAAAATATCCTCGCCGCGCGCAAAAATCGGCTCAAACGCATCAATATAGTCTTGCGGGTTCAGGGCCGCCGTGGTCGGCATCGCCCCGCCCCTCATCTTTTCATAAAGCGTGTGAAAATCTGTATTGCGCCCCATGTCATAGGCAAATTCTTTGCCCTCTATCAAATACGGCATCGGCAAAAAATTAATGCCAAACTCGTCTATGTCTGTATACCAAATCTCACAATCGCTATCAGTAAAATAAACGCTCATAACCTCTCCTTTAAAGGGGTCGCCTTCTAGCACGCCTAAACATCGTCCGCGCAAAAACAACTTTAAATGGCCGCCCCAACTTTCAAGCAACGCCCGAAAATCGGAGCATTTTGCGTTACTTTTGTGTACTTCGCGTTTGTCTGTTGTTTTGCTAATAAGCCGCTGCCTTATAAAGTCCGCACTACCCTGTCTGGCTTCCCTTTCTACCCTTATTCTACCATAAATTTTGCGTTCGTCAAAATAAATTAGACTATCTTATCAGTAAACCAACAAAAAACCGCCCCGAATAGGCTCACGCCCACCTAAAGCGGTTATGTTTTATTTTACTCTACCTACTGTTTTTGCCCGCACTTTTTGCAGAATTTAGAGTCGGCATCAATCTCAGCGCCGCACTCTTTACAAAACGCTTTTTCTTCGCTAAGCCCACGCTTAACAGCCTTAGTTGTTTTTGTCACCGCATCTTGATTGACCTCTGCACCAATGTCAGCCATCTCTTTAAGGTCTTGCTTACTTTTTTCCATTATGCGCCTTTGCCTTTTAACAAACACCTGCGGAAAAAACAACACCAACACCCACATGGTCATCACCAAAGCCGTCACAACAACAAACATTCCTATAAAAAATCCCTTCATAATATTTCTCCTTATATTTCTCCTTTAAATTATTAAACCACATTTTACCCCACTCTTTCAAGCATATTAATAGCAAATTTTAAAAACTTGAAGAAAAGTAATAATAATTACAAGCGAGTCAAAACAATTGTGATTGCACAGAATTGTTTATGGCGAGCGCCGTAATTATATGGAATATATGATATTTGCTATAAATTTCGTCCTTCATTGCAAACTTTGTTTGCAATATCATTCGCGTTAGCGAATACCATTGCGTCAGCAATATCACTTTTTTTGAAAAAATATATGAACCACTCGCTACGCTCGGAACCATATATTTCAAAAAAAATATATGAACCACTCGCTGCGCTCGGAACCATATATTTCAAAAAAAAATATCATTGCAAAAAAGAAGAACCCTGCTGGTTCTTCTTTCTTGCTGGTGCACCAAATTAAAACTAAAACGAAACCAAAGAATAGACCTTTGAGTTCGTTTTGTTTTTTAACAAGGAATGTTTTGGATTTAAACTAAGCATATAGACAAAAGAAGGCTTTTTATTATAGCCTTCTTCTTTTTTATTATTTGTTTTACTGATTGTTCGAAAATTGATTTATGTAATCTTCATAAGAAATTCCTTTCTTTTTTAATGTTTCTTGTAACGCATAAAATAAAGTGTTATTATAGCAATTTTCTTCTATTATTTCACCATATTCATTTACATGAACATCTAGCATTTTAGACAATTCTTCTAATGTGATTTTTTTAATTTCTTTTTTGTTATCTTCGATATTATAGTCGCAAGATAAATCCCTTTCTCCATAGCCATTGCCCACAACAAAATAATCACATTCAGATGCTTTGCAAATATAGTTGTACCCCTTATTAAATATTTGTTTGATCAAAGCAATTCTTTTTTCAGAATTTTGTTCAACAATTGTATCAGAAAAACAAATTGATTTCCATTCAGTTCTTTTTGGATATTTTTCAGCAATAGCTTTTAAATCTCTTGCAAATTTTTTTTGCAAATTTTTTTTAGATTTTTCTTTAATACTTCCATCTCTTTTACTATTATTGCATAATAACAAAATATCATTAATACTTATTTCTAGTTTTGAACAAATTTCTTTTGTTACTAACATAGAAATTTCTGCATCATCGCAACTTTTATGTTCTTGAAGATAAGAAACATCAATATTTAAGTCGCTTGCTATATTTTCTAATGAGCGACTTTTATATTCTTTGTTTAATTGATAGTAAAAGTCCTGAGTATCATAAACTTCAATCTCAAATTCTGGAAAGCCATATCTTTCACAAGCAATTTTAAAGTATTGAATATCAGCAGAAATACTGTGTCCTAGTAATATTTGATTTGGATAAGTAAGTACTTCTTTAATTCTTTCGTAAAAATAAGGAAATGGTTTTTGTCTTTTAAAAACATCTTCACTATATGCCAGATGTATTCTTGGATCAAATCCAGCACGACCAAGTTTAAATCTCCATTGTGGATTGATAATAATATCTTCTTTTTCTAGAATTTCGAAACTTTCATTTGTTATTACATAACCAAACGAACAAATGTGATTACCATCACAACATTCTATGTCAAAAAATAAATAATTCATTTTTCTCCTTAGTTTACAACTTGCATTTTTCCATTACCATAACTAATAGGAAAAATTTTAAATTCAATAAAATCTGTTGAAACGATTAATTTGTTTTCTTTATCATATTGTGCAACCTTATAAAAATATTTTCCAAATGCTAAATTTGTTATTGATTTATAAAACATTCCTGAGTCAACTTTAAATGCACCCATAAGTTGTTTATTATCATCATATAAACTAATTTTTGTATAACTAACATTCTCATTGCAGTATTGAAATTTTATATTAACTAAATCTTGTCCACATGAATGAGTTGCGTTTAGTGTTTTGAGCAGTTCTGTACTTGTATCAATCATAGGTTTTTCATAAAGTGTTGTCTTTACATTTATAGTTAAAGGTTCAACAATATTATAATTAAAATGTAATTCTAATTTTTCAATTTGATTGTCAAATTTAAAATCTATGGTGCATACATCAACATTTTTAAATATTGATTTATGAGTTTCGTATTCTTTAATATCATTTTTATAATAAACAATAACTTTTTCCACTCCCTTTAATAGTGGGACTAAGCAAGAAACTTCTTGTCCTTCTTTTTGTTCTAACATTAAACTATCATCTTCTTCCAAATATACGTAAGTAGTTCCATCAATAGATTTCCAAAATTTACCCAAACTTCCCAAATCTGAACTTAACACATTATCAATTTTTTCATTTTTGTAATTATAATTACAATGTTTTGTAATTGCTTCTTTAAAATGATATGGTAATATTGCAAAACCATAATCACTCCCAAGCATCGCCCTTTGTTCTTTTGTCATTTTTATTTTTCTCCTAATACATCTTTAATTTTCTTTTTTAATATTTCAGTTCCAATTTCGTCAATTTCATCTCTATTAACCATATAACCCCAGCCATCATCTTCAGTCCAAGTTTTATGAAGTTTTGCTCCAAAGTTAAGAAGAATATTTATCGCCTTAAAATTATTAGGTGCAACTTTTGTTAATGCATCATCAAGTTCTTGTTGATTTGCCGTTTTACATGCTTTTTCAATAAATCTAATGTCTTTATCTAAAACACTATTTAAAAATAAATAATTTTTTGCACTTTTGAAATTTTCCTTTGTTGCAGAAGTATCCATACCTAATTTTTTATTTATCAAGGTAGAAGACATAACACCACGATGATTATCATAAATATATTTTCTTAAATATTTACTATTTAATGCTTTTGAAGAGTCGAGATGGCCTAAGCTTTTTTCATAATCATTATGTAGTTTTTCAATAGTCTTGTTTTTCAAATCTTCTATCACTGAATCAAAACCACCAATTTCATTTACAAAAGCGAATAAACTTTTGTAATCTTTTTTATCAATATATTGAAAACCTTTTTCATAAATACTTATAGGATATTCTTTTATTGTTTTTTCATATAAATCATAATCATTTAATGCAATCAATTCATCAATGCAAACAACTCCATTATGAATGCAATGTAATAATTGTTTTTCTTTATCGCTTAATTTTTTGTTTTTTGAAATTTTTGCTTGCTCAAAGACATCTTCATCAATTTTTTCTTTTGTAAAATTGTTTAGACAATGTGCAGTAGATCGGAAG
>ERZ1106954.2779-NODE-2779-length-11739-cov-6.523451_pt1 | contig 11739 bp, 10 predicted proteins | sample MGYA00403678_ERZ1106954 | MGnify/ENA primary metagenome ERZ1106954 (study PRJEB35170, sample SAMEA104062445) | human gut metagenome | biome: human gut; feature: human-associated habitat; material: faeces | place: Denmark | collected 2012-08-20 ... | reverse complement strand
TGCCGTGGCCTACCTCAAAAAAATCAAAGCGATATGAGTTTGAATACAATAGTTAAAGCGATGCAGAGGTTAAAACTGCATCGCTTTTTGTTTGATTAGCGCACAAAGTCCGTGTTTGACAGAAAGTTTTTCTGAAATCTCAGTAAAAACTATTGAGCGAAATTGTGTTTTTGGATATACTGTTAGCAAGGAGGCGATACTATGATCGTTAGACCCTACTATTTGAATATACTGAAAACTTATCGGAATGTTCCGCTGGTGAAGATCCTTGCCGGTATTCGGCGCTGCGGAAAATCGACCATTTTAGATATGTTAAAAGATGATCTGATTGGCAGCGGTATTCAGGCAGACCATGTAATTCATCTGCGCTATACTTCGGAGGAACTGGACGAGGGCATGACCGCCAAGCAGATGTACCGTGACATCAAAGAGAAAATGACCGACAGTGAACGCTACTATCTTCTGCTGGACGAAGTGCAGGAGGCGGACGGCTGGGAAAAGGCGGTCAACAGTCTTCTGGAGGATGCTAACACAGATATTTATGTAACCGGCTCCAACTCCAAGCTGATGTCCAGTGAGATCTCCACCTATCTGACGGGGCGCTATATCTCCATTCCGGTTTTTACTCTGTCATTTGCCGAGTATATGGAGTTCAAGAAGGACAGCGGCCGCACTCCGAAAGAGCTGTTGAACGAATATATCCGCATGGGTGGCTTCCCAATCGTCGCTCTCGGGAACTTCGATGAGCGCTCGTCCTATCAGATAGTCGAAGGAATTTACAACTCTGTCATCACAAGCGATATTACCAGACGGCACAATATAACGAACTTTGACCTGTTCAACCGTGTGGTTAAGTATGTTGTTGAAAATGTCGGCAAGACTTTTTCCGCTAATGCCATCGTGAAGTTTATAAAAAGTGAGGGGCGTTCCCTATCTGTAGAAGCAGTCTATAATTATCTTGAGTGGCTGGAAAAGGCTTTTGTAATCTACCGCTGCCAGAGGTACGATATGCAGGGCAAGACTATTCTCAAGACGCAGGAGAAGTTCTACCTTGCGGACGCTTCGCTCAAATACTGCATGATGGGCTTTAATCCGAAGTCTGTTGCCGCTATGCTGGAAAACATCGTGTACTTCGAGCTTCGGCGGAAGGGCTATGATGTGTATATCGGCAAAAACGCCACCAAGGAGATCGACTTCGTAGCAGTGCGGCGGGACGAGCGGATCTATGTGCAGGTGTGCCGCAATCTGCCGGAGGAATCCGACCGAGAGGTCGCCAACCTACTTGAGATCAAAGATCATTACCCGAAATATGTGGTGACGCTGGACGAACTGGCCGCGGGCAACATCAACGGTATCAAGATCGTGCATCTGGCGGATTTTCTGTTGAGTGAGGATTATTAAAAATATAGAGAGGTATGAAGAATATGGCAGCGCGAAAATACAGGTTTGAGCGATTGACTCCAATCGACAACATGGACTTGAATGTTTATGAAGAAGCGATAGATTATGTTTTTAGTAACTCCGATGTAAAGAATGTCGCTATTTCCGGCGCATATAGCGCCGGTAAAAGCAGTGTTTTAGCTTCATACAAGAAAAAGCATGGTGAATTGCGCTTTTTGCATATCTCTCTTGCACACTTCAAATCCACAGATCAAGAAAGTGACGCCGAAGTTAAAGAATCCACATTAGAAGGCAAAATTCTCAATCAACTGATACATCAAATTCCGTCAGAAAAAATACCGCAGACAAATTTCAGAGTAAAGAAAACTGTAAGTTCAAAAAGCATAGCTACCTCAACCATTGGTGCTGTTCTATTTCTCATCAGCATTCTTCATCTTCTATTTTTCAGTGTGTGGAAAAACTATATAAGCGTTCTGCCGGTAAGTTTGATTAAATCAATACTGATGCCATCTACACATCCGTACGCTCTGATAGTAGACGGGATTATAATACTAGTTTTGCTCTCACTCTCCGTACACAAGTTGATACGCATACAAAGGGAAAAAAATATTTTCCGCAAGCTAAATATTAAGGGCAATGAAATCGAGATATTTGAAAAAAGCGATGATTCCTATTTTGACAAATATCTCAACGAAGTATTATATTTGTTCGAAAACGCTGATGCAGATGTAATTGTATTTGAAGATATGGATCGCTTTAACACAAATGGTATTTTTGAGCGTCTGCGTGAAGTTAACACACTTGCAAATATTCAATTAAATAAAAAAAACGAAAAAGTTCTCCGTTTTTTCTATTTGCTACGTGATGATATTTTTGACTCAAAAGATAGAACTAAGTTTTTTGACTATATTATTCCTGTTGTTCCGGTCGTTGATGGCTCTAACTCATACGACCAGTTTATTTCGCAACTCAAAAGTGCCGGAACATTCGAGAAGTTTGACAAAAGCTTTTTACAAGGTCTATCACTATACATAGATGATATGCGTCTTCTTAAAAACATCTACAACGAATTCGTAATCTATTATAATCGGCTTAATATCACCGAGCTCGATTGTAACAAGATGCTTGCGATTATTGCATATAAAAATTTATTTCCACGAGATTTTGCCGATTTGCAACTCAATCAAGGTTTTGTATACACTCTTTTTAGCAAAAAAGGCAAGTTTGTTGAAAATGAAGTTTCAGAAATCGAAAGAGAAATCGAAGAAATACGCAATAAGATTTCGTCTTATAAAAATGAGCATCTTATGTCTATGAGAGAACTAAATGTAGTGTTTCTGAAAATCCCCCAACATTTAAAGGCGTTCCAATGATTAGTCCCGTTACCAATATCAGAACTAACTGCAACTCCATCGGTATCAAAACAATATTCACGTTTTCCCGAAGTCAGTTTATTATCCATCTTTGAATGAACAATATTTATTACTTTTTTCTGAAATGTGTTAGCTCCGTTTATGATAATCCAGATAAAGAAAACTGAAAATAATAATCCAATAATACCATAGCCAATACGACTATTCATAAAGCAAAGAATCGTGTATATTAACATTATGACAGCCATCACAGACGATAACCCTGTTGCAAATTTACGTTTCTTTACATTTTTATCACTGGCTAAAACGATTTCTTTTAAAATATCTTGTTCTTGCTGTCCGATTTCAATACTGTATCTAACCATAATAAGAATCTCCTTTAAACATTTTAATGATATTAGTATATTACCACAAGTTTGTGTTCAAAATGTGGGATTCTTAATTTTACGCTCCAATAATCTTATTGAATAACTGTAACAATACGTCTTTTACGCCGGACGCATTGAATACAAGACCAACGGCTACTAAGGCAACTACCAAGAATCCGATAAGTTTGGAAAACTCACGCTTGAATCCCAAGTAGATACCGATAACAACAATCGCCATCAGCACAAGGCTCTGTGCGTTGCTTAAAAACCAGTTATAAAGGTTCTGTCCAAAATTCATGCTTTCTTTTCTCCTTTCAGTTCCATCATTTTTCGGTCAGACTGTCTGCCAGCCTGTAAAATACACATGGCAATCACGCCAACTGTTCCCCCTAAAGAGAAGAACAGGAAGTCAAATAATAATCGTTGCATTTTTCAATTCTCCTTTTCTAAAATCACATCTTCGGTAGATGTGGTCTGTTGTTCGATTATCTTGTAGTGCTTTTCCGTCAGTTTCGTGGATTTACGGATTTCTTTCAGATAATCAATCCCTGTTTTCGCTGTGATTGTTTCCAGCATTTTGAGTGTCGGGTCAACCTGCCGTTGAATCCAGCGTAGGGTTCTGTCCAGTGTGTAGGGTTCGGGTTTGGTCGTGAGCTTTAACGGCTCTCTGTTTTCCCCGATGAACCACGCCCAGCGGACAGATAATTTCCAGTCGCTCCGTTTCTTGTCGGCTTCCTTATCCACAAAGCGTACATAACGGTTGATAATAGAAAATGCCGTCCGTTCAGCGTCATAGTAAGTCAGCAGGTCACGGACAGCATAATAAGCACGTTCATTTTTTAACCGTATTTCAAATCTGTTTTTTATCGGTGCTTCCTCAATGGGAATCCCAAGTTTGATGTACTGCTCATAGCTTTTTTCATAAACACAGAAGTACACCTCACTTTTCAATGAGCCGATATAAAGTGTATAGCCCATACCAGCCTTGTCCTGTTCCTCATGCTTGACCAGTTCGCCGGAAGCATAGGACTTAAAGGAACGGAACACCGATACACATTCCTCATTCCGGCATTTTTCGATCAGTTCTGGAATATCCAACATTCCTGTATGGTCATTGATGGCAAGGTCAAGGCGTTTCATCACACCACCGTCCACCAGAGCGTCCATAAGGAAGTCATACCAGCTCCGTTCCTGTGCCAGCAGATAACTTTCAAACTGGCGACAGCCTTTTCCTTTCAGTTCCAGTAGGACACCTTTTTCTTCATCGGGAGAAGTATATACGAAAATATCTCCGATGTAGTAGTGTTCTGTATAACTGTAATGCCCGAAGTCCTCATGTATCATGTACTGAATATTGAGCTGTAAAATATCTTTGATGATGTGTCCAATATCCAGTGTCGGAAACCGTATCCTCACATAATCAAACAGCATGGTAAGCGGTGCTTCTGGATTGAATTTTTCCAGAGCTTCCAAAAGTTTCACTTTCATTTCTTCTGTGACCGCCACCTTGCCGGATTCGATACGGCTTAAATGTTCACGGCTGATTCCAGCCATGACCGCAAGTTTCGTCTGGGATACACCGTACTGCAAACGTCTGTCTGCAAAATCCTGTATCCACTCTGTATCATTCAGTGCGATACCCCCTTTACGAAAAAACTGTGACATTTTTTATCCGATGTCACAGCAGTAAAAAAAGCTACCAAACGCTTGATTTCAGCCAAGAATCGGTAACTTTTGTGTATGTTTCCTTGTGATTTGTGCCCCTCTGTTAGATACCGAGGGGCTTGATATATGCTGGCGTGGCTACCGCCACACCAGCAAGGCTAGTCCGTACCTGTGGCTTTCGCTTCGCACGCCACCTGTCCGTCCTGCCTTATGTGTGCAATCATTCCATTTCCAGAGTAAATTTTTCTGGATTGTCCACAATATTGTATGAACCGTCTATCTGGTTTTCCTGCTGATAGGAAAAGCGAAATGCCGAGTTATCGGATTCAGCGTCTTTCTGGTTCTTGTAGACCGTAACAGAAAGTGCATGGGGAATCTGAATATCATAACTGAAACGGACACTGTGAAAAGAGTTGTCCCTGCATTTTTCAAATATTTGTTCCGCACATTTCTGTTGATCGGTCACGACCAGAGTGTTGAGTATGACCGACACCCGTAGCTCATAATGGTTATCAGAGCCAGAGCCGGACGAAGAAGATACGTCCATCTGCCGTCCCCATTGCAGGTAAGACAGGCTTCCTGCCAAGAGCAGAAGTATAGTGATTATTGACAAATATTTAAGTAATTACAATTGGCTGCAGAAAAGCGATAATGATTTATCCGAATTTGTAACGGATCGTTTGTCCGGAAATGCCAAGGATGAATATTTGCATCGCAGGCAAATGCTGAGAGAAAAGTTGGATGGAAATAGCGACAAATTATCTCAAGAAATCCTTCGCTTGGAGCAAAATATAGTTGAGCTCAATGACAAGCATCTTCACCAAATCATCACTCGAGAAAACATTGATAATGTATTTTCTATCTCCAATACAAACGAAATTGGAATAACGACCAATTTCAACGACATAAAAGGCAGTGAGTATTTTGACCTATTAAAATACCTTATACGCGATGGGTATATTGATGAAAGCTATGCCGACTATATGACTTATTTTTACGAGAATAGCCTAAGTCGTGTCGACAAAACTTTTCTGCGCAGCGTAACGGACAAAAAAGCAAAAGAATATACCTACAAGCTGAAAAATCCACAGTTAGTCGTTTCCCGCCTTAGATTGGCCGACTTTGGTCAAGAGGAAACCTTAAATTTCGATCTATTAACCTATTTGCTTAAGTCATCTCGCAAAGACTATATAGAGAGATTTATTGATCAACTAAAACAGACAAATAACTTTGACTTTGTTGGTGCATATTTCGATTTGACAGCTGAATTGCCAAATTACATTAACCATCTTAACATTGGATGGCCGGAAATGTTTTCAACAGCCCTTAGTGAACAGTTATTAACAGAAGCGCAGATACGCAAGTATTCGATTTTTTCCCTTTATTATTCTGATGACGATATAATTAAATTGATCAACAAAGATAACTGTTTGTGTAACTATATCTCCGAGGCATACGACTACCTTACTATAGATAATCCCAACATTGATAGATTAATTCATTGCTTTATGCTTCTTGATGTGAGCTTCAAAGGATTTGATTATGATAAAATACACAAAGAGCTCTTTTATGCTGTATATGAAAAGTCCCTGTATGTTATAACCGATGAAAATCTGAGCCTTATCCAAAAAGAAATCCTGAACGAGAAAAACGAGGATACCCTTCTTCACAAAAATTACTCTCTGCTATGTCTGCATTCCGAATCTGCACTAACTAAATATGTGAATCACAACATAAATGAGTACTTTGATGTTATGCTAAAAATGAGCTGTGGAATTATTTGTGATGACGAAAATGTAGCTGTTGTTGCATTGAACAATTCTGATCTCACCACTGAACATAAACAGGCTTATATTCACTCATTAGAGACGAAAATCACTTCTATAAAAGCAATCAAAGATAGTTCTTTATGGGCAGCGTTATTGGATGCTAATATTGTGCAGTATTCAGAGTACAATATCATGGATTGCTTCAATGCTGTAAAACTTAACAGCAGTGTTGTTTCTTACATAAATCAGTGTGACATCGACTTGGATTTTTCAAAAACCGAATATGACGAAAACACCAAAGGTGCATTATTCAATAGTGTAATTACATGCAGAGACATAGAAAACTCAAAGTATGCACAAATATTGTCGTCGTTGGATTTCGTCTATGATGATTTTAATATTTCAGGAATTTCTGATGATAAGATCGCCATCTTGATTGATACAAAAATCATTAGGATGACAACCGACAACTTAGCGTTTATTCGCAATAATTATCCCGATCAGAAATTTCACTTTATTCGCATCAATGTGAAAGAATATGTTGACACTGTTGGCAAAACTCTATTTTCGCAAAATGAGCTTATAGAAATACTAACTTGGGACATTAATGATGATCTGAAAATCAGTCTACTTAAAATGTCTAAAGAACCAATTTCGATAATCGAAAAAGGCTATTCCACCGCTGTATGTCTACATATTCTAAGCAACAATTTTGCAGAGTCCGATTTACCTAGTTTATTTTCATCCTTTGAACAATGGGACGATTCTATTCAGGAAAAGGTCTTCGATCATGCTGTAAATAATATATCATGCATTATTGATAATCAAAATTCCATTCCCAAAAAGCTGATAAAGTCTCTTCTAAATTCAGAAAGCGTAAGCCGGGATGAGAAGCTTGATCTTTTTGCAGCAATAATGCCAAATCTATCTGAAGCTGATATGCAGAGCATTCTCATATTACTTAACTTGACAGACTACCTAAAAATATTTGATATGCGAAGTAGACCAAAGTTTGAAATCAATAACGAAAGCGAAAAGCTGCTCGCCGCTTTCAAAGAGTGTCATCTGATTGACAGTTATGAAGAAAGCACTACAAAAGCCGGATATTACAAAGTTGCTCGGTCAAAAGCAACAAAAGCTCTTTCAAAAGAACCGTCTACTGTTACATAATACTCGTAATATCTACATAGCCGAGAGGTTTTCATTCTGAAAACCCCTCGGCTATTTTTATATCAGAACGGAGGCGAAACATATGCCATTTATACGAAATGCGGAATTTTGTGCTGTTTTCTCATATTACTGCCTATATTGAATTTCTATCTGCATATATTTCAGAAAAATTATATGCAGATAGTCTTGATAATTTCTTGTTTTCTGCACATAATATGCTATAATTATGTGCAGAAAGGCTGGTGCTGTATGAGAAAATTCGATTACTCCTTTTTGAATAACGGTTTGCTGCCTGCAAACCTTGTGAATCTCACTTCCAATATTGCGGCGCTCAAAACCATGGCAGGCGTGCGCAAGGACGAATACACGCAGATCTTCACGGAGCTGGAAGCGGTCGCAAAGGTGCAATCCATCAAAAGCTCCAACGCCATCGAGGGCATTGTGACCAGCGACGAGCGTATCGCCGCCATTGTCAATCAGAACAGCGCACCGCTGAATCACAACGAGGCGGAGATCGCCGGGTACAGAGATGCACTGAATGAGATCCACTTGGGCTATGAACACATCGACTTCCGACAGAGCGACATTTTGCGGCTGCACGAAATGATGATGAGCTTTGCGGGCTATGAGTACGGCGGGCAGTACAAGACGGACGACAATGTGATTTTGGAAATTGACGCAGACGGAAACCGCCGTGTCCGTTTCCGTCCCACACCTGCAAGCGAAACCCCAAAGGCAATGGAGCAGTTGGAGCTTGCCTATCTGGATGCCCGAAGCGATGCAAATATCAATCAGCTTCTTTTGATCCCCTGCGTGATTCTGGACTTCCTCTGCATCCACCCGTTCCGGGACGGCAACGGCAGAATGTCCCGCCTGCTCTCGCTGCTGCTGCTATACAAAAACGGCTTTGACGCAGGAAAATATGTGTCCTTTGAGGAGCAGATCAACAACTATAAGGCGTATTATTACGAAGCCCTGCAGCAGTCCTCGGCAGGATGGGAAACGAATGAGAATTCCTATTTCCCCTTTATTGAAAATTTCCTGTCCACCCTCTATATGTGCTATAAGGAACTGGACAAGCGGTTTGCGGTAGTACACGGCAAGAAGCTCACGAAAAAGGCCCGTGTGGAAGCGACTGTCCTGAACAGCCTGACGCCGCTATCCAAAGCCGAGATCTGCAAGATCCTCCCCGATGTCAGCCCCACAACCGTGGAGGCTGTCCTCGGCGCAATGGTCAAGACCGGCTCGGTAAAGCGGATCGGTGCAGGACGAACGACAAGGTATATTAAGGCGTAAGCCTGTTAAAAAGGAGGGTAGAATTTATGCAAAAAGCGATTACAATAAATTCAAAGGAAATCTCGCTATTAAAGCCAATAACAGCGGCTGATTACAAAAGCAAAACTATTCTCACTGATTCGGCATGGGAGTATGTTGAACTATGGTTCAAGCGTCAAAAAGACGAGCAATCTAAAAATGCGCTCTTTTACTGGCAGCAAGCCAAGCATTTCTTTCTTGCCTCTGAAAAGTTGCCACAGAATTCAAAACCATTGACATCGTATTACTGCTGCCTAAACGCAACAAAGGCGCTACTCTGTGTAAATGGTATAAATGTGACAAACATCTCTCACGGGATCACACAAGCACGGCACGAACAAGTACAAAGCAACTCCTTGGATAAGGCCGAGGTTATCTTTTTGGGTTCGGGCGTGTTAAATGAGCTATCAAGATACTTAGGAGAAAATGTTGACAAACAAACACATAATATTAAGGATTTACTTTACAACATTCCGTGCGTACATCGCAGCTTTGCGATTACATATACCGGAACAACTGAACTTTTTGTCCCAATACGAAATTTGAAATTTATAAGGGAGGATACAACATCAAAGGCATGGGTTCAGTTCGATTTAGATGCACGCTATGCCAATGCATCAATCTTGCGTTACTTACCCGCTGGCTATAAGAAAGTACCGCCCAACCCGGAAAGCAACACCTATACAATTAGAAAGGAAAACTCAAGGTTCAACTGGAATATCCACAGCGACCTAAATCAAAGGATGCAAGACCTATCCAACTATCACAGAAAAGTCAGAAAAGACCTATTCTACATTTACGGTGATACAAAGCTCTGGTATCTAAAAAAGAACCTTCCGAATAACACACATGTTTTGCAAAGGAATTCACTGACCCTAATTTTTGCTGTTATGCACTGGATGAGTGAACTGGTTCGATATAATCCACAAAAATTTGAAAAACTAATGGAAAGCAAGCAGAACTGGCTTTTGCATGAATTCATCGAAAAGGCACTCTATCAATTTGTGGATGAAATCAGTTGCGAAATTACACATCAAGAAATAATGACAACAGGATATAGAAAGTAGTTACATAGCCGAGAGGTTTTCATTTTGAAAGCCCCTCGGCTATTTTTATGTCAGAACGGAGGTGAAACATATGCCATATATCCCGCCGGAGGTAGTGGCGCAGGCCCGAGAAATGGATCTGCTGACCTATCTGCAAACTTATGAGCCGCAGGAGCTGGTGCATTTCGGCGGCAGCACCTACTGCACCCGTGAGCACGACAGTCTGAAAATTTCCAACGGCAAATGGTGCTGGTTTTCCCGTGGGATCGGCGGCTATTCCGCACTGGACTATCTTATCAAGGTCAAAGAGATGCCCTTTACGCAGGCAGTCGAAACCATTATGGGAAATCTGTCAGCGGCGCCGCCCGCCTTTGCCCCGACTCCGAAAGCGCCGAAGGAAAAGGTGCTGCTTCTGCCGCAGATCAACCGCAGCGCCACCCATGCCGTCGAATACCTGCACCGCAGAGGCATCGACTACGAGCTGATCGATTTCTGCATCAAGACCGGTCGCCTTTATGAGAGCTACCCCTATCACAATGTGGTTTTCGTGGGCATGGACGCAGACGGAAAGCCACGCTACGCCAACCAGCGAGGGATTGGCTCGGACTTCATCGGGGATGCCAACGGCAGCGACAAGCACTATTCCTTTGGGATTCCAGCGGAGGCCGCAAACGATACGCTCCATCTTTTTGAGTCAGCGGTGGATCTGCTGTCCTATGGGACACTGCAAAAGCTGGACGGCAAGGACTGGCGCGGCGAAAATCTGCTTTCCCTCGCCGGTGTCTACAAGCCAAGGGCGAAAATCGAGGAAAGCAGCCTGCCCGCCGCATTGGTGCGGTATCTTGCCGAGCATCCTCATATCAGCCGTGTGGTGCTGCGGCTTGACAACGATGCCACGGGACGGGTCGCCGCAGAAACTATCAAGACCCTGCTGCCGGGGAAGTATGCGGTCACGGTGGACATCCAGCCACCCCCACAGGGCAAGGATTACAACGACTGCCTGTGCCTGCGGCTGGGCTTGCCCATCACCAAGCGTGGAGAAAGGAGCAAAGAACGGTGAGTGACTTTATGAGTCCGGGACGGCGCATCCGGCACTATCGTATGCTGCGGGGCATGACGCAAAAGGCGCTGGGCATCGCCGCAGGCTTTCCGCCCGAAACCGCTGACATCCGCATCGCACAGTATGAATCCGGCGCAAGAACGCCGAAATACGCTCTGCTCTGTACGCTGGCGGCGGCGTTGTGTGTTCCTCCCTCGGTGCTGGATATTCCCCGCATCAAGAGCCGTGAGGCGCTGAAAAAGCTACTGCTTGCGCTGGAGGACGGGTACGGGCTGACGGTGACAATTACGGAAGCAACGAAAGGAGCATTTGCAATGGAAAATGAAAAGATGATCAAGGTAGTACTGCTGGAACCGGGCAAACTCGCCCGTGCGGTCGAGATCGATGCGTCCCTTGCAGGGATGCAGAAAGTTGTGGGCGGTCTGATCGAACCGTTCTATCCCTTTGAGGAGCAGGTCTGCATCGTCTGCAATGAGGAAAGCAAAATCAACGGGATGCGCCCGAACCGCAGCGTGAAAAACGACGACGGCGTGATGGTGGATTTCATCTTCGGCCCCGCCTTTATCTGCGACT
>ERZ1106954.2768-NODE-2768-length-11758-cov-9.140306_pt1 | contig 11758 bp, 9 predicted proteins | sample MGYA00403678_ERZ1106954 | MGnify/ENA primary metagenome ERZ1106954 (study PRJEB35170, sample SAMEA104062445) | human gut metagenome | biome: human gut; feature: human-associated habitat; material: faeces | place: Denmark | collected 2012-08-20 ... | reverse complement strand
GTATGAAGGCCGATATGAATGACATGAAGGCTGACATGAACGGTATGAAGGCCGACATGAACGGTATGAAGGCTGACATAAATGGTATGCAGGCCGACATGAACGGCATGAAGGCCGATATGAACGGCATGAAGGCCGACATGAACGGCATGAAGGCTGACATAAATGGTATGCAGGCCGGCATGAACGGCATGAAGGCCGACATCGGTGAACTTAAGGCAGATGTGAGCAACCTTAAGACAGAGGCGATCAAGACCAATCTGCGCATCGAAAACGAGATAATTCCTAAGCTCAAGGTTTTAGCCGAGGGTCACGCCATGCTCTCTGAAACGCTTGCCCCAAAGAGCAAAGTAGACGAGCTGCAAAGCGATGTGGAACTGCTCAAGATAGTCGTTAAAAACCTCAACTCCGAAGTTCAGCAGCTTAAGAAAGCTCAGTGATATAGATAAATAAAAAACGGCTCCAGGGCCGCTTTTTTATTTCCGTCATTTCTCGTCTCGCTGGGCAATGGCGCGCTTTTCCTCCAGCCGATTATTCACCCATTCCCCAATAAGGGTATACAGCACAGCCATTATGGGCACGCAGAGTATGGCGCCCATTAGTCCGAAGAGACGGGCACCGAACAGCACCGCTATCATCACCCACAATCCGGATATGCCCACTGCGTTTCCAACCACCTTGGGATATATGAGGTTGCCCTCTATTTGCTGTATGGCCAGCACGAACACTATGAACCACAGGGCGCGGGGAGGGTCCACAACGAATATTATGGAGAGGCCTATTGCGCCTGATACCCATGGGCCCACTATGGGTACCATCTGGGAAGCTCCTACTATAACGCTTATCAGCACTGCGAAGGGGAAGCCCAGTATCTGCATCCCCATGAAGCACATCATGCCGAGTATGAAGCACTCTATGAGCATACCGTATACATAGTTGTGCAGCGATTTGTTGGTGCGGGCGCATACATCCAATATTCTTGCGGCATGCTGCTCGTTGAACACGGCTTTTATGAACTTGCGGCACTGGCACAGCAGGTTTTCCTTGTTCGCGAGGGCGTATATGCTGATTATCAGCGCAAAGAGCATATCCACGACCACGCCCACGGTGCTTACGGTAAAGCGCAGCAGGCCGGAGGCGAGACCGCTTATGAAGCCGTCCAGCTTGTCCAATATGTCCTCGGACACCTGGCGAACCTTTACGGCTATGTCATCGTTGAGGTTCAGTCTTTCCCATACGTCGGTGCCCCATTTAATCAGGCTCTTGGAGTAGGAATCGTAGTTTTCCGCCAGGGATTTTATGCTGTCGACCAGCTTGGGACCTACTATCACTATCAGCACCGTGATTATGGAAAGCACGAACAGCATCGCCATCACCACGCATATTACCCGCTTGAGCTTTGATGCGCGCCATTTTGAAAACAGCCTGTTTTCCAGAAAGCACATGGGCATATTGGCTATGAAGCTTATGGCCATAGCTATGAATATGGGGCTGATGGCGTCGAAAAAGCCCCCGACTGAGCTTTTTACGGCGGTCAGGTTTTCGATTATCTCATATAATATGACGCCGAAGGCCACTATAAAAATGTATCTTCTCGAGGACTTCCAAAGTCCCTCCATATCCTGCTTATCCTTCAATGCAACCCTCCGAAGCTGATTTTTTGAGAGCATCCTGCTTCGCCTCGCGGTCGAATTTTTCCGCGAGGAGCTTAGCGGAGATGTAGGCGGAAATGGCGTCTATCGCCATGCGGTTCCTGCCGCCCCGCATTACGGCAAAGTCGGCCTCCCGAATGTATTTGCTTATGTATTCCTCGTACATGGGCTTTACGGTCGCCATGTACTGCTCGGCTATGTTTTCTATGGAGCGTCCGCGAACCCGTATATCCCGCTTTATGCGGCGGAGCAGGCAGACGTCCACATCGACGTGCATGTAGACCTTCAGGCTCATGAGGTCGGTTATGCGCTTATCGCGGAACATATGTATGCCCTCGAGTATGAGCACGTCCATGGGCTGTATCAGCTCGTCGCTGTCCGCCCGCATATGCCTGGCATAGTCGTAGCCCTTTCTGGTTATGGGAAGACCGCCTTGCAGACGCTGTATGTCGGCATAAAGCTGGTCAAAGTCAAATATATCCGGCTCGTCGTAGTTTATATGTACCCGCTCCTCAAAGGGCAGGTCGGAATGGTCCCTGTAATAGCAGTCCAGGCCGATTATTGCCGAGGTGCAGGTAAGGGAGTCCTCTATTTCCTTCGCAAGGGTGCTCTTGCCGCTGCCGCTGGCGCCGCATATGCCGACGATTATCATGCTTTAGATATTCCCCCGATCGTGCTTTTTTATCATTATAACCCCGAGCGGGGCATTTTGATAGACGCAAAATCCAAAATTGCCCTGAAAAGGCAGAAGGACACGCTCCCTTGCGGGTTTACGATTTGTTTGATTTTGCGTTATAATATTTGTGCTATAATATTTCAGACAGTATTTTATATTTTGGATATCCGGGAGACGCTGGCAGATGAAAAAAAGCCGAGGCTTATCAAACATAAAGACCATACTGCAAAACGCATTCAGGCGGCTGGGGCTTTCCCTGCGGCGCTTCGGCAGGCGCGGCGGCATAGGCGGGGCCATAGGGCGGCTCGCGCTGGGCGTAAAGCGCCGGGATAAGCGCACCATAACGTCGCTGTGTGCATTTTTGGGCTGCCTCGTGCTGCTCATAGCGGGCATATCCGTAATATCCGCCAACCGGCCTCAGCAGAGTATGCAGGGCGTAATAACCTCCTCCGCCGGCATAGTAGACCTTACAGGCGACTATGAGAATGTTCAGGCGGACAGGGAAGCAAAGGAGCTGGCGGCGGGGCCGACCCCCAAGCCGCTGTATTTCCAGCAGGGCTTTGAGGATGAGAACATAGCCGAGATACAGCAGAGGCTGATGGACCTCGGCTATATGGACAACGACGAGCCTACCAACTACTACGGCCCCAACACGAAGGAGGCGGTGGAAATATTCCAGCGCCAGCACGGCGTTACGGTGACGGGCGTGGTGGACAGGGCGACCTACGAGAAGCTGTTCTCTGACGACGCGCTCACATACATGGCGGATCTGGGCATAAGCGGCTCCGATGTTGAGGATATACAGTCGAGGCTGCGGGAGCTTGACTATCTCGATAAGGTCACGGGCTACTTCGGCGAGGAAACCGAGAAGGCGGTGATAGAGTTCCAGAAAAACAACCGCCTCAGCGTGGACGGCAAGGTGGGGACCCAGACCCGCGAAATGCTATACAGCGAGGACGCGGTGCCAAAGAGCCTGAAGTACGGCGAAAAGAGCGACGATGTGCTTCGCTATCAGAAGCGGCTCAACAAGCTGGGCTACCTTTCCAGCACGCCGGACGGTACCTTTGGGAGGGACACCGTGAACGCGGTCAAGAGCTTCCAGCGGCAGAACGGCCTTACGGTGGACGGCTACATAGGCCCCTCCACTAAGGAGCTGCTCATGAGCAGGAACGCCAAGGCCAGCGTGATATCATTGGGCGAGACCAGCAGCAACGTAACAAAAATTCAGAAGCGGCTAAAGGAGCTTGGTTACCTCAAGAGCAGCGCCACGGGATACTTCGGAACCTCAACCGAGTCTGCCGTATCGGCCTTCCAGAAGCGCAACAAGCTCAGCTCCGACGGCAAGGTAGGCAAGGGCACCATGGCCGCGCTGTTCTCCAGCAAGGCCAAGAAGGCGCCCAGCAACTATAAGCCCTCGTCGGGAGGCTCATCGTCGGGAAGCAGCTCCTCCGGAGGCGGCACCGGCGCACTCACCGGCACCATGGGCAGCGTGGACAGGTTCATTTCCGCGGCCCAGAGCAAGATAGGCTGCCGGTACTCAAAGGGCGGCAAGGGGCCGGATAAGTTCGACTGCTCGGGCTTTGTATACTGGTGTCTGAGGCAGGCGGGCGTGAACCAGAAGTACCTCACCTCCTCCGGCTGGCGCAGCGTATCGGGCTATACAAAAGTCAGCTCACTTTCCAGCCTGCAAAGGGGCGATATAATCGTATTCCGCGGCCACGTGGGAATAGCCATGGGCGACGGGACGATGATAGACGCCTCCAGCGGCAACAGCAGAGTCATACACCGCAGCTGCATGGGCGACTGGTCCAGGCGCAACTTCATCTGCGCGTGGAGGATATTCTGATAACGGACATAAAAAAAGTGGCGTTCAGCCACTTTTTTTGATATCCGTATTTATTCCACCGTTACCGATTTGGCAAGGTTGCGGGGCTTGTCGATATCGCAGCCCTTGAGCAGAGCCACGTAATAGGCGAAGAGCTGTAGGGGCAGTATGGCCAGCGAGGGCAGAACAAAGGGATCGGTCTTGGGTATCCACATGACCTGATCGGCGGTTTCCTCTACGCCGGGAGTGCCCTCAGTGGCAAGCGCCAGCACTACTGCGCCCCGGGCCTTTACCTCGCGCATGTTGCTTATCATCTTTTCGGTCAGGGGACTGTAGGTGCAGAGGGCCACTACCAGGGAGCCGGGCTCTATCAGGGAGATAGTGCCGTGCTTCAGTTCGCCCGCAGGATACGCCTCGGAGAATATGTAGGATATCTCCTTGAGCTTGAGGGAGCCCTCCAGCGCCAGAGCGTGGTCTATGTTGCGGCCTATGAAGTATATGTTGCGGCAGCTGAAATGGAGCGACGCAAGGTACTTGATATAGTCTGACTTTTCGAGAAGGCCGCGCATCAGGCCGGGCAGCTCCTCTATGGCGTTCAGACAGTCCTTAAGCTCGCCGTCGCTTACCATATGGCGGCAATGTCCCATGTACAGGGCAAGCAGATAGCATACGGAAAGCTGTGCGCTGTAAGCCTTGGTGGTGGCCACGGCTATCTCGGGGCCGGCCCAGGTATATATGACATCCTCGCTCTCGTTGGCGATGGTGCTGCCCACTACGTTTACTATGGACAGCACATGGGCGCCGCGCTTTTTCGCCTCGCGCAGGGCAAAGAGGGTATCTATAGTCTCGCCGGACTGGCTTATGACTATGGTTATGGTCCTGTCAGTCACTATGGGATTGGAATAGCGGAACTCCGATGCCAGCTCCACCGTGACGGGTATGCGGGTGTAACGCTCGATGTAGTGCTTCGCCACCTGGCCTACGTAGCTTGCGGAGCCGCAGGCCACTATGAATATCCTGTCGCAGGCCCGTATGTCCTCCGCCGATATATGGGAAAGGCCGAGGTCTATGGCGCCCTCCTTTATACGGGGGCGGACGGTGTTGCGTATCACGTCGGGCTGCTCCATTATCTCCTTGAGCATGAAGTGGGGATATCCGCCCTTTTCGGCGGCGTCAGCGTCCCATTGGATATGCTCTATGTTTTTGTGCAGCTCCTCGCCGTAGCGGTTGTATATCTTCACGCTGCCGGCAGTAAGCACAGCCATGTCATATTCGTCAAGGCGTATCACCTGGCGGGTGTGCTTGAGTATCGCGGGCACGTCTGAGGCGATGAAGTTTTCCCCCTTGCCCACGCCGACTATAAGCGGGCTGTCCTTGCGCACGGCATAAAGGGTATCCGGGTGATCGGCAAAGATTATGCCCAGGGCGAACGCGCCGGAGATGAGGCTAAGGGCCTCCCGTATGGCGGCCTCGGGGCCGTCCTCGCGGTTGCTCCTGTAAAGGTGCTCCACAAGGTTTGCGGCTATCTCCGTATCAGTCTCGGACATGAAGGAATAGCCCTGCTCGGTAAGAAAATCACGGAGCTCGATGTAGTTTTCCACTATGCCGTTGTGAACCAGAGCCACATCGCCGTGCTGGCTGAGATGGGGGTGGGCGTTTACGTCGTTGGGCTCCCCGTGGGTTGCCCAGCGGGTATGGCCTATGCCGAGGCAGCCGGGCAGGGACCTGCCGCCGTCCGTCATTTCCTCCAGCACGCTCAGCCTGCCCTTGGCCTTCATGACGCTAAGCTTATTGCCGTCTGCAATGGCTATGCCTGAGGAGTCATAGCCGCGGTATTCAAGCTTTTTGAGGGCCTCCAGTATGAGGGGCGCGGCCTGCTTGGGGCCTATATAGCCTACTATTCCACACATTGATAAAATGTTTCTCCTTTGATGAATTAGTCCCAGAGCTTTTCGGAGTATACGCCCTGAGCCTTGATCTTCTCTATGCTCTCCATAACCGCGGACTTATCCTCCTTGTATGTCACGCCGAACCATCGGTCGGGGCTTTCCTGGACCTTTACCCGCACCCTGCCCTCAGACATAAGGGTCTGCACAGCGTTGGGCAGCAGATCCTCATATTTGGCGGGGTTCTCCTTTATGCCCGCTTCGAAATTGGCTTTGAATACATCCTCCAGCATGGGAAGGATATCCGGCTTGAAGCCCCAGCAGTTCATGGAGACGGGGGTGCCCTCCGGAAGCTCGATGAAGGTTTTGCCGTCGTCCTCTGTAAAAGCGCCGCCGTGCTCCCGCTTGAATATCCTGCGCCGCTCCACTATGTGGGTAAGGAAGCCTTCATCGTCCACCTCGCATATGCCCCGGGCTACGCTGCCGTTTTCGGTGAGGGTATTTTCCAGCTTATAGCCTATCATCAGCTGCTCGTCTGAGGGCGTGTCTCCGGCGAGGAATTCGTAAAGCTGTTTATAAGCGGCAGGGCCATAGTAGTCGTCGGAATTAATGACGGCGAAGGGTCTGCCGCCGATCTCGTCTCTTGCACAGAGCAGGGCATGGGTGGTGCCGAGGGGCTTTGTGCGGCCCTCTGGAGCCTTCAGGCCATGGGGCAGCTTATTCATCTCCTGAAACGCGCACTTGACGTTGGCGCGCCGGGATATTCTGCTGCCGATGGCATCCATGAAGTCCTGCTCAATCTCATGCTTGATTATGAACACAAGGTCGTGGAAGCCGGCGCGTATTGCGTCGTAGATTGAAAAGTCGATTATCAGGTTACCCGCGGCATCGATGGGGTCGATCTGCTTTAGCCCGCCGTAGCGGCTGCCCATGCCAGCGGCAAGCAATACGAGTACAGGCTGTTTTTTCATTTGAAATGTTCACCTCCGTATGCTTAGCTTTTTACATATTGGAAATATGCATTAATGCAGGTGTATCTCCCGCCCGAAGGAGCGGGGCGCTGCGTATTTTTTGACTATATCGGTTATGGTGCTTTCGCTCATGCCCGGGACATGCTTCATGGCGGGAAGCAGCCGCTTCATGGAGTTGTCGTCCACAAGGCCAACCAGCTCCAGGAGCATTTTGGTGGCTCCTTCGGCTGTGGGCGTCTCGTCGAACACCGCCTCTATGCTTTCGTTGAGTATGCGAAGCTCAATTATACGGGTATCCGGCGTTTCGAGGAAGCTGGTGAACAGCGTAATGCAGGCTTCGTTTTCACCTGCGGACCATATTCCCCGGGTGGAGACCAGATGCTGCTCCTCCTTCATTATAAAGACGGAATCCGTAAAACCTCCGTCCATATCTATGTATACCGTATTGCGTTCGCACTGCTCGTAAAATGTGACCGCCAGGCCCTTTTCCGTTGAGCTGAAGCGTATTATGTCCGCACCCTTGCTGTAGCAGCCGTGAACGTTTTGCAGCGGCTGCGGGAAAAGGGAGCCGTAGTTGTCGAAAAGGCGGAACTCCCTGCCGTCAAGCAAGCTGCGTATCTTATTGAAGGCGATTTTGTCCGTCCCGAGCCCCTTCCTTTCAGGCTCGGGAGAAAACACCAGCTTGGCGAGATACGCCTTCAGGCTGTCATAGCCTGGAGGGTAAGGCGCGAGCTCCCTGTCGGAGCAGGCCCAGAAGCAGGAATCAAGCAGCTGCATTAGGGACGTCTTGGCGAAGAGCTGTGTGCTGCCGGAGTATATTATAGCCACAGCATCGTACTGTGGGAATATTACCGCATACTGACCGAAAGCGCCGTTGAACTGGTAAGCCCCGCCGCCGCTCATCCATATCTGGTAGCCGTAGCCGTGCCTCATTTCGCCGTTTGGAGTGGGTATCTGGGGCGAGGTAGCGGCGTCTATCCACTCTTCGGAGAGGAGCCGCCGTCCATTCCATATCCCCTTGTTTAAATACAGCTGGGCTATCTTGGCAAGGTCTTCTATGCAGAGGTTCAGCCCCCAGCCTCCCTTTTCCATGCCCTTGGGGCATGTCTCCCAGTGGTGGCTGCGTATGTCCAGTGGCTCATACAGCCTGGGGGTGAGGAATTCGGTAAGGCTCATGCCCGTCTTTTTTCTCAGTACGGCTGAGAGCATATAGGTATTGAGCGAATTGTATTCAAACTGGGTGCCAGGCTCGAACTTGGGTACGGATTCCATGAACATCTTTACCCAGTCCTCGTCCAGAGCGCTGCCCACCTCGTTGAAGCGGACCCCTGTGCTCATGGTGAGGAGGTGCCGTACCGTCAGCATTTTCGACCACTTGTTTGCGGGCTTGCCGGCATAGCCGGGGAATATGTCCTCCAGGCGCTCGTCTATATCCATGAGCCCCTCGTCCACAGCCATACCTATGGCGGTAGAGGTGACGCTCTTGCTGGCAGAGTACAGCATATGGGGGATCTCAGGCCGATACGGGGCGTAATATCCCTCGGCGAAGACCTTGCCGTGGCGCAGCAGCATTGCGGAATGTATGCCCAGCTCGGCGGTATTATCGGAAAGGTTCCTGAAGAACCGCTCCACTACCGTGCTGGAAAGGCCCGCCTCCTCAGGGGTGCAGCGAGGCAGGGATTCCCTTGCGGACAGAAGGGGAAGGCTCCCCATCTGACGCGTGTAGCCGTAGGCGGGTATGCCATCCATGTCCCTTTTAAGCATTTTGATGAGCAGTTCAAGGCTGCGCATCTGAATGGTAATGTCCATTTTTCCTCCGGATATTGAGCCTTGACAGGCTTATTCCTGAAGTATTTTATGGTGCTTGGCTTCCCCTTATACCGCCGGGTCAGGATTGGGCTCCCCTGCCATGGGGATATTGCGTCCGGTGCGGTCAACGTAGAAGGCGGCGTTGGCGGCGTAGATATAGGGGTTGAGCCAAAGGTCTCCTATGCCGCAGGTCAGGGCGCTGAGTATGCCCCAGCCTATGAAGGACAGGTGAAGGCAGAACAGCCGCCACTTGTTGCCCGCCATAAGCTCCTTGCTCATGTTTACCGCCTCGCGAATGCCCAGGTTGGGATTTTCCGCCATGAGATAGGGGGCAAGGCGGTAGCGGTAGGCGGCTATAATGCCGGGCACGATAAACAGCAGCGACCAGAGCCATATAAACAGCGCCATAAAGAGGTTGAGACCCATCGCCTTAAGGAATATATCGAAGCGGGAGAATATGACGGATACTTCACCCTGACGGTTCTCAGCCACAAGGTCTATGTAGTACTTGTTAAGGCCCATTTCCAGCGCCCCTGAGAACAGCAGCACGACTATGCTCAGCACAAGGGCTATAAGTGATCCAAAGAGACTTGTCTCTGTATCCGCCGCCGCGAACCCGGCAAGGAAATCGTTATAATTGCCGGCGAAGAGCATATCAAAGTCCATATGGCCCATATTTTTTGCAAGGTTGTATATGCCGCTCATGCCGCATATGAGGCTGAATATAAAGGTTACCAAAACAGATCTGCCCCAGTGGCCCCTGAGCTTATCCCGGGCTATACGGCGAAATTCGCTTGCAGTAAACATAACAAGAAAACCTCCTGAAATGAAATAAAAAAATGAGTAAAATCAAAAGCGGGGGCGGGTGCCGCGCAGGAGTTACGCAAAAGAGCGGCAGCCGCCCCCCGTAAAGCCAAGTTTGCCTAAGTATCAGTCGTCTATCCTGCAGCCGGAGCAGCCCTCGCAGCTCTCCGCATCGCAGTCCAAGCGGGCATCAACTATCTTGGAGAGGATATCCATCTTGTCCTCATCGGCAGGGAGGAATTCCTCGTATTCGCCGTTTACCTGAATACGGAAGACGAACAGATCCCGTTCATCGTCATCAACTGCTGCAGGGTCTATCATTACGGCGTACTCCTCGTTCTCATAGTCGAAGTAATCAACTACCTCAAGCTCTATCTCGTTGCCTTCTTCGTCGTTGAATACCACTATATCCTTATCCAGATCTTCCATATTAAAAATCTCCTTTAAAAAATCTCCATATTACTGGTAAGCATATTTTACCTCATGGCGGCTTTTACCGCAAGCTAATAGAGAGATAATTGACATCGTGTTTACATTATACAAAAAGAGCCGCCTGCTTGCTCAGGCGGCCCTGTGAATATGTATATGGAGTTTTATCGGAAAGACCGGGAAGAAAGCTTTGTATAAAGCCTATGGTTTTCTGTGTGCTGCTATCGCCTCCCCTCTGAGTGGCAACCTATGGGACTTATCGGAGGGGGGACGCCCGGCTTCGGTGAATTTACCGGGTAGGTATTGTTGCGTGTTGCTGTCATTGGGCTGTTATTGCGCCTCCTTTCCTTGAAGTGATTATATAATACCAGGGAGGTGTGGCGGAAGTTTGGCCCAAAGTTATACTCTTGTGGCGGTTCTATTAACGGTTTTCGGATTTTTATTTAAGCTTCTGTGAACCGGCGGGGGCGACGTCGAATACCGTCAGTGTATCGCCGTCTACGCTGAAGCGCACGTCAAAGCCGGAAAACTCAAAGCCGTACTGCTCCCCGTCCTGCTGGTATGCGGGCCGCGGGTCCTGGGAAAGGGCGGAAAGCAGCGCCTCCCGCTTGTCAGCGGGAAGGGCAATAAGCAGCTCCTCCGGAAAGGCCACCTGAAGGTTCTTTTCAAGTTTTTCTCCGGCAAAGCCGTCCTTTGCCTCCGGGTGGCTGTCGGTAAATGAAAGATATGGCTTTATATCGTATATGGGGGTGCCGTCCATAAGATCCGCTCCCTCCACTGTGAGCACATGGCCGAGGCCGGGACGGTTTTCCATGGATACCAGCTTTACCGAGGACAGCCCTATGGGGTTGGGGCGGTAGGGGGAACGGGTGGCAAATACCCCCATACGGGTGTTGCCGCCAAGGCGGGGAGGCTTTACGGTTGGACGCCAGCCCTGGCGTTCCACCATGGAAAAGCCCCATATGAGCCACAGGTGGGAGTAGCCCTCGATGCCCCTAAGGGCGTTGGCGTCCCGGTATTCAGGCTCAAATACCACGGTGGAAAGCTGTCCGCCCCCTAGGCTGCTCTGCCGGGGTATGCCGAATTTCTGCGTAAAGTCGCTCTTTATGCGGGCTATGACCTTTAATGTGAAGGTGTCGGCCATGGCTTACTTTTCAGCCCCGGGAAGCTCTGAGGTGCAGTGGGGGCAGCGGGTAGCCTCATCGGGTATTACGCTGAGGCAGTAGGGGCACTTGCGGGGCTCCTTCTTTTCCTCGGGCTTTTTTACCATATCGTGCAGCTTGTTCATGGACTTGACAAGCAGAAAAAGCACGAAGGCTATTATTATAAAGTTCAGCACTGAGGTTATGAATGCGCCGTAGGCTATGGAAGCCCCGCCGATGTTCAGGGCTTTATCGCTGAAGTTCTGCCCTGCAAGTATGCCTATGACGGGGGAGATTATGTCGTTTACCAGGGAATCCACTATGCCCTTGAACGCGCCGCCTATGATGACGCCCACGGCAAGGTCCATGACGTTGCCGCGCATGGCGAACTCTTTGAATTCAGCAAGAAACTTCTTCATATAAAAAATGCCCGTCCTTTCCAACAGGAAAAATCTACAGGCATCATTATATCACATAAAATCGGCGGACAACTATATGTTTCTGTCGCTGCCCATAAAGAACAGCGCAACGGTATCCGGGCCTACGTGACTGCCGGTCACAGGC
>ERZ1106954.2766-NODE-2766-length-11766-cov-4.650414_pt1 | contig 11766 bp, 12 predicted proteins | sample MGYA00403678_ERZ1106954 | MGnify/ENA primary metagenome ERZ1106954 (study PRJEB35170, sample SAMEA104062445) | human gut metagenome | biome: human gut; feature: human-associated habitat; material: faeces | place: Denmark | collected 2012-08-20 ... | reverse complement strand
GGAGCAGCGCGTCGGCGTTTTCCAGCACGCGCGTGCGCTCCTGCAAAAACCACGCATTCATATGAGGGAATAGTGCATATTTTTGGAAAACCGTATTCAACTCACGCTTATAGGCTGGCACTTCACAAATATCTTCTCCATTCAAGATGACTTGTCCTTCGCTAGGTTCTAAAAAGCCACCTAAAATACGTAATAAAGTTGTTTTTCCACAACCACTAGGACCTAATAATGTGACAAACTCATTTTCATATATATCTAAATCAATACCCTTTAACACAACTTGACCATCAAATTCTTTTACGATGTGGCGAAATTGAATTAATTTATTCTTTTCCTGTTCCATGTATGTTCTCTCCTTGTCAATTAAAATACAGGCGGTGTAGATACCCATAATACTTTGGCATCCGCACTCGATACGTTTTCTAAATAATGCCCTTCCTTACCTGTAATATAGAAGGTTTCTTTTGATTTAACTTTTAACCTTTTATTACCAACAACTAAAACAACACTGCCCTTTAAAATATAGCCAAATTCTTCTCCCTCATGAGCCTTGACTTCCTGTGACTTTGCGCCCGGTTTTAAAGTCAATAAAAGAGGTTCCATCTGATTCTTCTGGGCATTAGGAATAATATATTCCGTAACCAAATCATCTTGCTCATTCACAAAAAAATCTTGCGTATGGAAAACAATCTGCTCTTCCTTGCTTGATTGAAAGAAATCTGCCAAATTGGTACCTAAAGCTTCCAATATATTCTCCAATGCAGAAATGTTTGGACTTGTTAAGTCGCGCTCTAACTGCGATAAAAAGCCTTTCGTTAATTCACTACGATTCGCAAGTTCTTCCAAAGTCAACCCATTCTGGGTTCGAAGCTCTTTTAGTTTTTTGCCTATTTTCATTCAATCACCCCTGCTTGTTTTTTATACTAAACTTTTTGTTTCATTAAAAGAACAAGTCTATTATATAGGAAACCATCAATTATGCAAGAAAAAAAGAGCATTTTTTTGCTCTAAAGTTAAAGTTATTTTACTGCTTCATATTTCTCAAACGATACAATACACAATTTGTCATAACTGCCAAATATAAAGCCTCACTCATACCTTGTGTCTGTAAAGTCAATGGATAATTATCACGAATCATAAAGTCCATACTGATGTTTGTTCTTTGCGATATTTTTAAGATCTTATCCACATTGATCTGTCCCTCATCCCAATACTTAGCAGTATTTCTCGTTACTTCCATATATTTGCCAAATTGAGTTTGTGAAAGCGAAAAAACAACTTCTCGTATAAAACGCATACGATCACCCATATCATTTTTTAAATTGTATTCAAAATCCTTAAATTTCGAACTTCTTTTAATATCTGTAAATAGTTCAGGATGAATCAATTTCATAATATCTTGAACCTGATTCCATGTTAAGCCTTCTAAATTAACGGGCTGATTATACATTTGATCAAAGAAAATCGAATCAATAGATTGATGATTATAATCTGCAAGAATAAGTACAATACGCGTTTGCGTGCGATCCTCGGAATGAATTTGCCTTCTAAAATTACGCAAAGACATATGGGCTGCTTTGGCAACTTCTTCCTCTGAAATATTATTATCTTCAATAAATTGCACAATTTGTTTCATAAAAAAACACCTCCACGTTAAACATAGAGATGTTTTTTGCATTTGTACTCGACCGAAAATCGAAAATCGGTCGATGAAAACGATTTTTTTAAGCTTTTGTCGTATTTTCGTTTTGAATATTCTTAATAATATCCGTTAAATCCGCTTCATTGATAGCACCATCATAGAAATCATTCAACGTTTCAATCAGACCCTTATCATCTGGTAAAACCGTTTCAAACACTTCTTTCATGTGTGCAGCCTCCTGACTTGAACCTGCATACTTAACAGTCGCATGAATCATAGATGTATAGATAACATTCACCAACATTAAGTGATACTTATTGTTGTAGCCATCATTACGATTATCAATGATTGTATTGGCACTGATTAGAGCTGCACCTTGATACTTGGCTAAAGTAGGAAACTCTAAATAAAGTCCCTTTACCGTCTTATATGTCATTAGTTTCAGTGCATATACACACGCAAATTGTTCTAAATCACCTAACATACGTAAATGATCATCACTGTCTAGAACCTTTTTAAAATTGATATCTAATAATCTTGCCAAAACATCACTCACACATTCAAGATTGGTCTTACAAACCACTTCCTGACGACCATCTAAATCCGTTGTGATTATGAATAAATCGCCTTCGCGATCATAAAATATATTATCTGGATGTCTTAAATTCACCATGTGATCACCTTTTAACGAATAAAATTCGTACCCTTTCTAATTTCCTTTTCAGGCAAACCATACGCTTCTTTACCTAAGGCAATACTTTTCATCAAGAACGTCATATTACGAGCTAAAGCACGCATTGTTTGTTTACCCTCTTCATCCTGATTGGCTTCTTGCGCAGTATTTCCATGAATTGAATTCCAATATTGACTCGAAACAACAGGCATACCACTGATTGTAAAATACTTATTTAATTCATCAAAAGTAGCACTCGCTCCGCCACGACGACAAGAAACAACACTAGCCCCCACCTTCATTGTCTTATCAAAACGCGAAATATAGAACAAACGATCTAATACTGCAATCAATGTTGCATTCGCGCTGGCATAATATACAGGACTTGAAACGACCAATCCATCCGCTTCTTCAAATTTAGGTAACAATTCATTGACAATATCATCATATACACACTTGCCAAGTTTCGTACAAGCACCACAAGCTAAGCAACCACGAACAGCTAAGTTTCCAACTTGTACAATTTCGGTTCCTACACCATTTTCTTTAAATACAACTTCCATTTCACGCAAAGCCAAATCATTCACTCCACTCGCATGTGGACTACCATTCAACATTAAGACTTTCATATTTTTCCTCCGAAAAAACCTATCTCTATTTTATCATTTGCGTCAACATGATAAAATGATATTTATGAAACGAATAGTAACTGGAATATTAGCGCATGTCGATGCAGGTAAAACTACTTGTATCGAAAGTATGCTTTATACATCAAAAACAATCCGAAAATTAGGACGTGTCGACCATCAAGATGCCTATTTGGATTATGATAATCAAGAAAGAGAAAGAGGCATTACCATTTATTCAAAAGAAGCTCACTTTCATTGGAAAGATAGTGAAATCTATTTGATTGACACACCCGGCCACGTCGATTTTTCAAGTGAAATGGAAAGAAGTCTTCAAGTATTAGATTTAGCCATTCTTTTAATCAACGGACAAGACGGTATTCAATCTCACACTTCTACCATTTGGAAATGCTTAAAACACTATAAGATTCCTACGCTGATCTTTATTAATAAAATGGATATTAGCTATAAGACACAAAAAGAGCTTATGAATGATCTTAAAGTGCATTTTTCATCCAACTGTATCAATTTTAAATCAAAAGATGCTGAAGATGAACTGTCCATGTTGAATGAAGATATCATGAATCACTATCTAGAAACCGAAGAAATCGATTCATCACTTCTTCAACAAGCCATTTTTAAAAGAGAATGCTTCCCCGTATTCTTTGGCTCTGCCTTAAAAATCCAAGGCATCGAAGATTTAATGGATGCGATCATCGATTTATCTTTTATCCAAGATTACCCTGAAGATTTTGGTGCTCGTGTATACAAGATTTCAAGTGATGACCAAGGCAATCTTTTAACTCACGTAAAGATTACGGGTGGTGTTTTAAATGCCAAAGATAAAGTTGGTACAGATGAAAAGGTAGATCAAATTCGTTTGTATAACGGAAAACAATTTGAAATGGTACAAACCGCTTATCCAGGAATGATTTGTGCACTAAAAGGATTGAACAAGTATGAAGTAGGTCAAGGGCTAGGCTTTGAATCTGACACGACAAAACCACTCTTAAATGCCTATATGAATTACCAACTCCTACTTCCCGAAGGTGTAGATGCACTTACTATGATGCGCTACTGCAGTGTACTTGCTCAAGAAGATCCGCAGCTACAAATTGAATATGATGAGCAGACGAAACAAATTTTCTTAAGGCTAATGGGATCAATTCAAATGGAAATTCTTCAAAAAGAAATTGAGAAAAGATCTAAAGTTAACGTTGGTTTTACAACGGGTAAAGTTTTATTTAAAGAAACCATTCAAAATAGTGTGATTGGTGTAGGGCACTTTGAACCTTTAAGACACTATGCCGAAGTACACTTAAAACTTGAACCATTACCTAGAGGTAAAGGACTTGTGTTTGAATCAAACTGTTCCAATGACGATTTAGCTTTAAACTGGCAAAATCTGATTTTAACGCATTTAAAAGAGAAACAACACAAAGGCGTATTAACTGGATCGCCAATTACCGACATAAAAATCACTTTAGTGGCCGGTAAAGCGCATTTAAAACATACAGAAGGTGGGGATTTTCGACAAGCAACCTATCGTGCTATAAGACAAGGTTTAAAAGAAGCAGAATCTGTATTATTAGAACCTTATTATAGTTTTGAATTAGTCGTTGAAAATCAATATGTTTCAAAAGCCTTGTTTGATTTAGAAAACAGGCATTGCTCATTTAAAATTGAAGAAGACATCAACAATCTTGTTCACATAAAAGGAACGGGACCCGTTCGTGAGTTGATGGACTATCAAAAAGATGTCATCGCATACACAAAAGGAAAAGGCCAATTTATTTGTGAATTAGAAGACTATCATGAGTGTTTTAATCAAGAAAAGATCATTGAAGAAACAAATTATGATAGTGAAGCCGATTTAAACAATCCAACCGGATCTGTATTCTGCGAACATGGAGCAGGTTATTTTGTGCCTTGGGATGAAGTCAAGGAGCATATGCACATCCAAATTAAAGAAGCCAACACAACTTCCTATGCTTCTTATGTAAAACATACTGTTCGTGAAGAAGAATTAAAGAAAGTATTTAATTCACTTGGTGGAAACAACAAGAAAGCTGAAAAGCCAATCAAGAAAAAAGCGAAGGTTGATATGAATTTAAATCAGATTCATGTCGAAGATAAAAAGCCAGAATGTTTAATGATTGACGGTTACAATATGATTTATGACTGGCAAGATTTAAAAGATATTGCCAAAGTAAACATTGAATCTGCTCGTGATGAATTGATCAATCGAATCTCGAATTATCAAGGATATAAGCGGATCAAAGTCATCTTAGTATTTGATGGATATCGCGTTAAAAACAATACAGGTTCACATTTTAATCAAGGAAATCTAGACATTATTTATACTAGATACAATCAAACAGCAGACAGCTATATTGAAAAGGCTGTACACGACTTAAAAAAGAAATATGAATTATCAGTCGCGACAAGTGATGGCTTGATTCAAAATGCGATTTTGGCCAATGGCGCAAAAAGAATTTCAGCTCGTGAACTTGAGATTGCCGTAAAAAACGTAAACAAACGAGCTCTTTCGTACCTAAGGAAATAGTTTATGATATAATTAAGTGGCGAAAAAGATGGAGGAATTTAATTATGACAAGAAAGATTGCCATTATTGGAGCCGGTCCTGCTGGCTATACATTAGCTCAAGAATTAGTTAAAACAGAAAATGAATACCAGATTGATATTTTTGATAAGGAAGCTGAAATTGGTGGAGCCATTTATACAGGTATTCCTGAATATCGTATGCCCAAAACATTCTTAGAAAAAGCCTATAACGGATTGATTGAAGCCGGTGTTAAATTCCATTTTAATACTTTTGTGGATCAAACTATGTTTAAGGAATTACAAACAAACTATGATTATGTAGTTGTAGCAATTGGTGCCCAAATTGAAAATACTTTTGGTTTTGAAACAGGTAATGGCGTCGTTGCCGGCTTAACATTACTTTACGATTTAAATATCAATCACAAACAAGAAGACTTCAAAAAATATAAAAAGGCCATTGTTTGGGGTGGTGGAAATGTTGCGATGGATTGCGCAAGATCATTAGTTCGTATCATTGATGATGTCACAATCGTATATCGTAGATCTTTACAGGAAATGCCTGCAAGTCCTGCAGAAATCAAAGCCTGTGAAAAAGAAGGTGTTAAGATTGCCTTCTTAAACAACATTAAAGACATTTTAAAAGATGAAAACGGAAATGTTTGTGGTGTTCAAGTTGCGAAAATGGAACTTGGAGAAATGGATGAATCTGGAAGAGCAAGCTGCCACGAAGTAAAAGATTCATTATTCACAATGGATTGCGATCTAGTTGCGATGGCTATTGGTCAAAAAGTAGACTTCACTCCATTAAATGACGATTTAAAAACAACCAATACACACGCCTCTACATTAGATAATGTATTCATTATTGGAGATGCCTTCACTGGGCCAAAAACAATTGGTAGTGCTGTAATGGAAGGTAAAAAGATTGCCAAAGAAATCATAGGAACGAAATAATCGTTCCTTTTTTCTTTGGAAAACAAAAAAACTACCCACACCAACTCTTGCAAAGTTTGTAGGTAGTTTTTACTACATCATAATCTCTTTTCAAATCCACCATCAATTTCTTGATCCTCGCTAATTGTCACAAAAGCCTTTGGATCAATTTCATTGATAATTTTTTTGAAGTTACGAATCTCATACTTATTGACAGCACAAAATAAAATATATTGGTCTGTATCTGTATACGCACCTTTCCCCATCCAATACGTTACTCCACGGCCGGTTCTTTCCATGATCACATTTTTCATATTCTCTTTCTTTGTGAAAATCAATACAGTCATGTTGATATTCTGATAATGGATGCGATCACTAATAAAGTAAAGAATTGCCACAAAGATAATGGAGTAAAGTGATGTCTGCAAATCAAAAATAAAGGCACAAATTGTAAATAAAATTGAGTTGATAATAATTGAAAGCTTACCGACTGAAAAGCCTGGTTTTGTCTTAGATAAACATACACCGGCAATATCCATACCACCACAACATCCACTACTCTGTAAAGCAAGTCCAACTCCAATACCACACATTAAGGCTCCAAAAATACAATTTGAAAGCATATCTGGCATAATCACAAAAGATTGCTTTGGCAAAATAGATAGAGTAATGGTTTGCACCACCAAACTAATGACCGTCTTGATACAAAACTCTTTGTTCATAATCTTAAATCCCATCACAAACAAAGGAATATTAATCATAAAGTTAATGATTCCCACCAAATTCATATGCCCAAGACTTGGAATCATCTTCACAATAAAATACTCAATAATCTGTGCAATACCAATGGCACCACCAAAGTTGATTCCATTAGGTGTCACAAATAAATAAATTCCTAACGAAAGTAAAATACTTCCTATAATTAACTCAATATACTTTTCAATATTTTCTCTCATTCTAAAACCCTCTAAACACTAGGCATTATATCATTTTTGCATATTTTTAAAGAATATTTTTTACTTTTATGCATATTTTTTCTATTTGTCTGTAATTTGGTAGTACAAATGACGAATCGCCATGATAGGATGATACACCAACATTCTAGGGCCAGAAAAACGCATGACCTTACGAATCTGTTCTCTTTTATCCTTCTTGTAACAATGTACCTTACATTGCGAACAAAATGTCTTTGTTTCCATAAAAGGACGCTTTTCAATGTACATATTAAGTCCGCCTTGTTCATGTACAAAATCAAGGATACCCACCTTTTCTAATACGCTATTCATTTCTTTTTCAGAGGCATCTTTAGCCACCGACAAATTGTCTTTAAGCGTTCCACTAAACAAATAGCTTTCTAAAGAAACCAAAGCCATATATGGATAGATATTAATATCCTTGATTTCATAATTTGATAGCTTCAGTTCACCCCTATAATTCGAATATTGTCCCATCAATAAAGAGACAATTGTACTCTTACCACTCTCACCTACAAAACCAATCATTTCTTTAAATGCTTTAAAGTGTATACCCTGTAAAACTTCCTTATCGGTATATCCAAAGTGTAGATTGTGAGCAGAAATTGAATATGAATCTAATTTTACATTTTGTTTCTCCTCTATTTCCTTTTCTAATATCGCAAACAACTTATCACTTGCCGCCATACCATTCATCGCAATATGAAAATATGACCCTAACTGACGCATAGGAATCAGTGGAACACAAACCAGTAGAACCAAAGCGGCTTTAAAATTCATAAATGAAATAATGATAAATAAAGTTATTGGTGCAATTAAAGGATAAAAGAATTGTGGAATATAACTGGCAAAATAGGTTTCTAATTGTTCGATTTATTCAGTCGATAATTATACAATTTCAGCTGCACTCCAATCATTTATGCAACTGTTCCTTATCTTAGAAAGTTTCTTATATAAACGACTCCTTAATATTTCCTTTACTATATGACTAGACTCGTACGACATCTCAATCGCTTTTTGATTCACAATATAGCGAAGAATTAAACATATAAAAATGATTCCAATACATAATATATTTCTATGTTTTGCGATAATCAAGCATAAACATGCCGTAGAACATACGTTACAAATTAATCTTATCCATTGATATAACACATTCTTTTGAATATACGGAATACTTTCTTTTACCGAAAACAATAATTTTTTATTGATCATAATTCACCTCAGTTAGTCTAAATAAATTGAGTTTATAATGACTAACAATAAATATCAAACCAAAAAAAACAACTAGATTTCTCGGGTAACCAATTTTAATTAGGGTCATTATTTTTGGGGTCTATTTTAGGGTCAATTTTAGGGGCGACTTTTGGGGTCTCCAAATTGGCTCTTTTTTCTTTCCTTTTTTTGACATGAACAACTATCTCTTTACCTGTTTTTCTATATTTGTTTATTGGTAATTATTTAGAGGCGTTTATAACCTGCTCTAAAAACTTTTTAAAGTTTTTAGAGTATCTTATCTTCTATAATGAATGTGTTGTGTTTTTCTACGTTGTTCAGGAGGTAAAATTTATTATGGAACACAACACGAATCAAAATTCTAATTATCTGGCTCTTCTTAATCTGACTGATGATGGTACATACACTGTTACTAAGATTGAAATCATCGGTTCTGATAAATTTGTTTATATCGAAAAAAACTTAAAGCCTACTCTTTGCCCTATGTGTCAGTCTCGTATGCATTCCAAGGGTATCTATGTTCGTAAAGTAAATCATCCAATCTCTCAGGATTCAATGAACACTTACTTGATAGTACGCCAGCGCAGATGGGTGTGTAAGGAGTGCGGACTCACAGAGAATGATTCCTTTCCGTTTTTGGATAAATACTCACATTCTTCAAATATCACGCCATATTTGATTCTTAATGCATTCAAGACTCTTACTAAATCAACAGCCGAGATTGCAGCTCAATTCAATATATCTGATTCAGCTGCCCGTCTTATATTCAAGCGCTATGTGGATCTTCCTAGACTTCCTTTGCCTGAATACATATCTGTAGATGAAGTATATCTGGACATCAGTAATACCGAAAAATATGCATTTGTCATTATGGATTTTTCTACTGGAGAAATCATCGATATCGTTCATAATCGATGGCATTCTACACTTGAAAACTACTTTCTATCTATTCCACTTAAGGAAAGATTAAATGTCAAAGGTGTAATATCTGATGCTTATAAGACTTATCTTACTATGCCTGAAGAGTATTTTCCTAATGCGGTCACAATCCTCGATTCGTTTCATGTAGTAAAGGTTATAATATCTCGCATGAATACTTACATCTACAAAGTAATGAAGAGATACAAAAAAAGAGACGAACAAAGGCTAAAAGAAAAAAATCACGATACGAACCGTGATGATAAATCTATAAAGCCTTCTAAAGAAGTAATTCTGTTACAAAACTATAAATGGGTTATCCTTAAAAACCATGATGAAATTAATTATTCAACAAAACGCTATTATCATAAAATGCTAGGTATGAATGTAGATACATTCACCATTGAGAAAATGTTTCTAGAACTGGATCCAAACTTTGAAAAGCTTCGTGATCTAAAAGAGGATTATATTGAATTCAACAATCAGGAATACGAAAGTGAATTCGATGTACTGACAAATCTAAACGCTTTGATCAACAAATATAAATATTCAGATCAGTCGATATTTAGTGATTTTGCCTTGTTTCTTATCAAGAACAAGGAACCTATCGTTAATTCCTTTATTAAAGTAAAGGTCTATAGAAAGAGTGCAAGAAACGAGCAAGAATACTATGCACGTCTTTCCAATGGACCTATGGAGTCTTTCAACCGAAAGCCGAAAGATCTTAAGAGAGAATCGAGAGGATTCTCTGATTTTAATTATACACGCAATCGCATTCTCTGGGCTACAAGAGACAATCCAAGCGTTAGAGGTATTCCTAAACCAAAAGATGAGATCAAAAAGAATAAAGGAAAAAAACGCGGATCATATAATAAGAAAAAATAATATAAAAATATAACTACAATTTAATAATCACAGTAAGAAAAACACAACTAAAAAAAAGATGCATTTCTGCATGTACCAACATACAGATTTACATCTCTTTTGAATTTGAAATTTTAACGAATATTCACAGACCCCGAACTAGACCCCAAATGATTGCGCTAAAACCCTAAATGATTTTGGTTACCCATGCACTCTCTTCAATCTTACGCTTTTCTAGATACTTGATTTTTTCATCATGAACCCATTCCATAATGACACGATAATTAGTCATTAAGAAATCTCTCCATTCTGGTTGAACAATAACTCTTCTTTTAAGACCTCTATCATTTTCAATAATATATGGAAGTCTATATTTCTCATTATAATCTTTGATTGTTTCTATAATATCTTTAGGACGATTCCAAATTGGATTATTACCACCTACATCCACCAAAAAGCTCGATAGCAAACGATATGGTGTCTGCATGATCAATAGTTTCTTATATTCCTTTAAATCTTCATCATGTTGTTTCACACAAATAATAATTTCTTGTTTCGAACAATTTTCAGGCAAATACTTTTGGATACTTAAAATCGCATTTTCCAATGCGTTTGTACGCTTTTGATGAATCAACGGACCCAAATGATATCCTTTTTCTACCACATCCTCATAGGCTAAAGAAATCATTTCATCCAAGATTTCATCAAATTCAATTGTATCCTTATAAATCATTAAATTTAACACTGCCTCTAACCAATAGAAAGAATAAGAAGAACTTGTAAATTCTAGAATCTTCTCAAAATAATCCAATCGTAGTTCAAAACTATATAAATCTAAGAATTGTAATCGCTCGACATCTAACATACCCTTATTTTATCAGTTCTGTGTACTTTTTAGAAGATGCTTTACACTTTTCTACCGGATATTTCTTCTTATTTTGTTCTAATTTCATCAACAAAATCTCTTCCATATCCACACCCAATTTATTGGCCATCAAAATACAATAATTCATCACATCGGCAAGTTCTTCACAAACATGTTGCTTATCATATTCATTGTTCCATTGAAAACATTCCAACAACTCTCCTGCCTCAATACTAATCGATTTAGCTAAATTTTCCGGGTTATGAAAGGTAATCCGCAATTAGATAGGGTCGACTAAAAGTTGGCTTCAAAAATTGTAGGGCCGAAAACCCTATGTGTATTTAAAGGATTATTAACTAGGGAGCAGAGATTTCAATATCTCTGCTCTTTTATAATGGGTGATTTGAATGATTGAAATCAATGTATTCAGTTAACTTGTCATATAATTCTTCGAATCTTATGTCAATGTA
>ERZ1106954.2763-NODE-2763-length-11768-cov-13.932639_pt1 | contig 11768 bp, 5 predicted proteins | sample MGYA00403678_ERZ1106954 | MGnify/ENA primary metagenome ERZ1106954 (study PRJEB35170, sample SAMEA104062445) | human gut metagenome | biome: human gut; feature: human-associated habitat; material: faeces | place: Denmark | collected 2012-08-20 ... | reverse complement strand
CCCAGACCGCAGCCGTTACCCCGGGGCAGAGTGTGACCTTCACCCTGACCCCTGCCGACGGCTATACGCTGACGGGCGCAGACTATCCCGGTGCGTCGCTTACCCGCACCGGCGCGGCGTACAACCTGACGCTGCCCGATGTCCGCTACTCCGTTGCCGTGGCAGTGACCGCGGAAAAGAGCGATACTGTGCTGTATTATAATGACAACTGCGGCGGCGGCTGGGTCGCTATGCCCGTCACCCCCAGCCATCTGCGGCTGAACACTGCCATCGACGGTGCGCTGTTCACCCGCCCCGGGTACACGCTGACGGGGTGGAACACCGCCCCGGACGGCAGTGGTCAGGCCGTTGGGCTGGGCAGCCGGACCGAGCCCGGCGCGCGGCTTTACGCGCAGTGGGCTGCTCAAAACGACGCCGCGGAGTTCACCTACACGGTTGAAAACGACGCCGCAGCTATAACGGGCTGGCAGGGCGGGGGAGACGTGCTTGTCATCCCCGATACGCTGGGCGGCGCACCCGTCGTGGAAATTGCGGCGGGGGCCTTTGCCGATGCGCCCTGTAAAACAGTCATCTTCCCGGATACTTTGCGCCGCGTGCAGCCCGGGGCCTTCAGCGGCAGCGCCGCGGAGAGCGTGACCCTGTTTGACAACCTGCAGCAGATCAGCGATTACGCATTTGAAGATTGCACAAGCCTGCAAACATTGTACATCAATGCCGCGACTGCGCCTGTCTACAGCGGCAGCTACTACGCGACGTTCGCCGATAAGTACGACCGCCTGCTCTCATTGGCCGATACGCAGAAGCTTGTGCTGTTCTCCGGTTCCTCGGCGCGGTTCGGGTATGACAGTGCCGCGCTGGATGCTGCCCTGCCCCATTATGAGGTCGTGAACATGGGTGTGTTCGCCTACACCAATGCGCTGCCGCAGCTCGAGCTGATTCGCGCACAGATGCGCCCCGGCGACCTGCTGCTGCTCTCGCCCGAATTTGACGCCGCCAAGCGCCAGTTCTGCACGACAAACGCCTTCGACGACGCCTTCTTCTGTATGGCCGAGGCTGACTACGACATTGTCGCGAGGCTCGATTTGCAACAGTACAGCGGCGTTTTTTCGGCACTCGGCTCCTATTTGCAGACCCGCGCAGACATGGTAGCGCGCAGCTATGCCGTCTCGCCGTCCGATTTGGACGAGGACGGAAATGCCGTTGACACGCCGAGCTACAACGAGTACGGTGACTATGTTCTGTACCGCCCCGATGCCGTCGATGACACGCCGATTTACGGACTGCCTGTGGATTACACAACGGCGTCCTTCCCGTATGACACGTATATAGCCCCCGCCAACGCCGAGTTTGACCGCTTTGCGGCAGACGGCGTGCGGGTGTACCTGACGTACAGCCCGCGCAACAGCCGCGCCGTTTCGGCGGATTCCACGCCGGAGGCTGTGGCCGCGCTGGATGCGTATTTCCGAGAAAATCTCGATGTTGTGTTCTTGACGCCGCTGCAGGATTCCCTGATGCCCGGGCGATATTTCTACGGCACCGACAACCATCTGTCCACAAACGGGGTGACTATGCGCACGGCACAGGTCATCGATGCACTGACAAAACAACTGCAAGGGGAGGGGATTGCGCCATGATTCTTGTCTGCGCTCTGGCTGCACTGACCACTGTGCTGGCACTGGCGGCCCATCGCCGGGCATGGGCCGCAGCGCTCGGCATGGTTTTGGCAGCGCTGGTATTGGATGTGTCCACCCGCACAATGCTGCTCTGCCTGTTGATTCCCTGCGCCGCCGCCATGTGGCCGATAGGAGGGCGCTTATGAATTTCACCGCACCCGCTTTTGTGCTGCTTTTTCCTATCGTACTGGCCCTGCATTGGATGCTGCCGCCGAGCCGGCGCTGGGTATTGCTGCTGGCCGCCAGCCTCGGATTTTACGCTGTGGGCAGCCCGCAGGCACTTCCGCTGCTGGCGGGTATCACGCTGGGAACCTATGCGGCGGCACTGGGCATCGCAAAAAGCAAAACACAGACGGCCAAAAAGCTCTGGCTGACCTGTGCGGCAGTTTTGTGCATCGGGTGTCTGTGCCTCTTCAAATATGCCGGGATTTTCCGCACAGATGTGCCGCTTCTGCTGCCCGCGGGCATCTCGTTTTACACATTTCAGACCCTCAGCTATGTCATTGATATTTACCGTGGGCGGCTCATGCCGGAGAGGCATCCGGGGTATTACGCCTTATTCGTCAGCTTTTTCCCGCAGCTGGTAGCGGGGCCGATTGAACGCAGCACGGCGCTTCTGCCTCAGCTGCACGCGCAGGAGCGCCGTATGGACAGCAGCGGCTGGCTTTGGATGGTGCGCGGCTTTGCAAAGAAGCTGCTGCTGGCAGACACCGCTGCCGTGTTTGTGGATTCCGTCTACGCCTCCCCGGCGGACGCCTCCGGCCCGGCTGTTCTGTTGGCAACACTGCTTTTTGCCGGGCAGATCTACTGGGACTTTTCCGGCTATTCCGACATTGCCGTCGGGGCCGCTGCCTTGCTGGGTGTGCGATTGAGCCGCAATTTTGACCACCCCTATCGTGCAGACTCCCTGCGTGATTTCTGGCGCCGCTGGCACATCAGCCTGACGCGGTGGTTTACGGACTACGTCTATATCCCGCTCGGCGGCTCGCGCCGCGGCACGGTACGGCTGGCCGTAAATACCATGGTCGTATTTCTGTTAAGCGGCCTCTGGCATGGTGCTGCATACCATTTCGTGGTGTGGGGCGGTGTGCATGGTGCGCTGCTGCTTTTGGAAAAGGCCCTGACCCCCTGCGGCGGAAAGCACAAGGCCCGCACCTGGACCGCCGTGTGCCTACGCCACGCCTATACATTTTCTCTGGTCTGCATCGCTTGGGTCTTTTTCCGGGCAGCCTCTGTCTCGGATGCCCTTCTGCTGCTGTCCCGCCTGCCTGTCGACTGGTCGCTGAGCACACTGCACACAACGCTGCTGAGCATCGGTATACAGCCGGTGGCAGAGCTTGTTTTGGGGGCGCTCTGCCTGCATCTGCTGCCCGAGACGTCGTCCGCAGCACCGTCCCCGCGCAGCGTATTGGCCTTCTGTCTTTTGGCATTGACTGTGGTCGCCGCGTGGTTTTCCACACTGCACACGGGCACGACCAATGCCTTTATCTACTTCCAATTCTGACCCTGCCATGAAAAAACTGTTTACAAGTATGCTCTGCGTTTTTATCGCCATACCGTTGTTCCTGACGGTGTGGGGCTTTGCCCTGCCCGCGCAGTACAGCAATACGTTTGTGGGGGAACTGCCCGCCAAGCGTGCCCTGCTGGCCGCGGAAAGCGATAAACCGCGTCTTATTCTTGTGGGCGGCAGTGCAGCCGCTTTCGGCGTTGACAGCGCTCTGCTAGCCCGGGAGCTGCCTGACTATCAGCCCGTAAATTTTGGCCTGTACGCAGCACTCGGCACACGGGTCATGCTGGATTTGTCTATAAAGGAACTGCGCACCGGCGATCTTGTCGTCATCATGCCGGAGCAGCAGCGTCAGGCGCTTTCCGATACCGTCGGCGCGGATGCTTTTTGGCAGGCTGTTGACGGAGACTTTTCGGCACTTGCCTGCCTGCACGCGCGGGATTTTGGGCCTTTGTTGGGGGCGTTTCCGCGCTTTGCAGGTGCGAAGTTCCGCTATTTTCTCACCGGTGCGCCTTCCCCGGACGGCGTCTATCGCCGCGGCTCCTTCAATGCGGTGGGCGATGTGGTAAATCCGCTCTGCAGCGCCAATATTTTGCCGGATGGTTATGACACGACAATGCCGGTACGCTTTGATCCCTCGATGCTGGACACCGCCTTCTGTGATGCGCTCAACGCCTACACTGCACAGGCCGAGTCTGTCGGGGCAGTTGTCTTGTATCATTTCCCGCCGATGAATGCGCTCGCCGTAGCGAATGCGGAAAATATTGACACGTATGCCGACTATCTGCAGTCGCAGCTGACTGCACCTCTGGCAGGTGATCCGCATACCTGCGTGATGGACGCCGGGTGGTTCTATGACACAAATTTCCATCTGAACGTGAGCGGCAAGACCGTCTTTACGCGGCAGCTCATCCGCGATCTCAAAGCTGTACTGGGAGACACCTCGTCTACCGAAATCGCGCTGCCCGCCATGCCCGCCCGCCGGATACAGACCGACACAGAAGCCGCGAATAACAGCGATGCTGCCTATTTTACATGGGAAAGTGACCGTCTTGTCGTCAATGCGGCGGGACGCGGCCGCCGCACCTTGACAGTTCCGGGCGAGGTGGACGGACGACCCGTGACGGCGCTGGCCTCCGACACGTTTACGGGATGCAGCGCACTGGAAGAACTGACGATACAGCAAAATATCACGGCGCTTCCGGATGGACTTTTTGCCAAATGCTCCGCGCTGCAGGAAATCACGCTGACCCAGCCGGACCCCGCGCGGCTTTCCGTGGGGCAGGCCCTGCTCGACGGTGCGCCCGCGTTCTGCCGCATCCGCGTGCCCGCCGCAAGCTACACCTCCTACTGCCTGAGCTACGCATGGTCGCCCTACGCGGAGACCTTCACCCATTAAGGCAACACCGCGCAATTCCCGCCTTACCGCATCGCAGGGCGGCTGTCTATACTGATAGCCGGATCGTGGAAAAGTACAGGGATCAACTTGCGTAAATTTTCACGCAGATTGGCCTCTCTTTTTTACACAGCCAATGCCAATTAGCACTTGAAAACGAAATGCTGCGCAAGTATACTATACTAGTTATACTGTACAAGCTTGATCACAAATCAGTATGCCAGTTGACCATAAAAGACATACCAGAATTGAAGTGCGCGGCAGAATCAAAACCCTACGAGGATGAAAATGAAATTCGATAGAAGACTTACAGATGAAATCTACACTTCCGATACGGTAAGGCTGGGAAAAAATGCATTTCAGGCCATGCAGGAGACGATCTATCATAATGGCGGTGTCGGAACCATTACCGGGTACTATGATGCCGAATTGTCGATCCTGTCGGTCAGTGATTTGTTGCTGCATAATCTGAACCATAGCTATGCATCCCTGATGGAGCAGACAAAGGGTTCGCTGAAGAATCTTTTCTATAAGAGAGATGCCGCATTCCTCGACAATGCACGCTTTCGTCAGCTCCAAGGCGAAGGGGAAGGCCGGATCCTTACAGCAGATGGCTCTCCCGTCTATGTGCGTCTCTACAAAAAAGATGCAGTCGATACGGATGGAACACCGATCTGGATCATGTCAGTACAGATGAACTGGGCGTATGAGAACCTTGCGCTGGTTAATGAATCCATCCATTCTGCACTATGGTATTTTGAGTGTAATGAAAACGGTGAGATCGTTCATGTGAACTGGAGCCATGCGTTCCGGCAGATCCTTGGATATCATGACATTCTGGATTTTCCGAACAAACTGGATTCGTGGTCGAACCTTCTGCACCCGGAGGACTATGACCGGGTAATGCAGCTGCTTTTGGAAACGATTGCGGACAAAACCAATACTACAAAATATAATGTTGAGTACCGACTGAAAATACAGGATGGCCAATACCACTGGTTCCGGGCATCGGCGGAGGTGATACGCCGTCTGGATGGCTCGGCCAATCGAATTGCCGGAATCATCAGCAACATTGACGCGGAAAAAAGAAGCCGGATGCAGGCGCAGCGGGCAGCGGCATTTCACCGTGCATTTACCAGCGCAAACCTCTGCGAATACTATGTAAATCTGGAAAAGAACACCTTTGATACTTTCAAAGTGGAGCCCTCTTTGATGACGGCCTTTGAGCAGAACCACACATGGGATGGACTGGTCAGATTCCTTGTAGACAACTATGTGGTTGAAGAGGACAAAAAGTCTGTAACGAATTTCTACAATCGCGCCTACATCACGGAAAAACTAAAGGGGCTGGAGACGGAGCTGCGTCAGGAGTGCCGCATCGTTCTGGATGGAGAGGAACGATGGGTCAGCAACGTGGTCATGCGCGGTGAGATCGAAGATTCCGAATATGCGATGATTTTTCTGCGGGACATCACAGAGTCCAAAGCAGAGACGGCACGGCGGATGCAGATGGCCTCAGATAACGCATCGATGGATCTTTTGATCAAGAGTATGGTGCGTCTGCTGGACCGCTTTGTCGTCTGCGATCTGGAGAATGACCGGTATCGGTTCTATAATCTGCAAGGTGAAATGATATACGCGCCGACGGGAACCTACCATGATTTTGTGGAGCAGGTGGCTGCAAAGTATAAGACACTGGAACCGCTGGACGCATTGGCTGCTTTGATTTCACCGGAAAATATCCGCAAGAATTTGCAGGATGAGAACGACATCTACAAATTTGAATACTGCTCCATAGATGAGAACACCTATAAGATCGCTTCCTTCATTCCGCTGGAGTGGAATGGCACAAAGCTGGTCAAAGCACTGTTGGCATCTATGGATGTGTCACAGGAGAAAAAGGCCGAGATCGAATCCCATAAGGCACTGAAGGATGCGTACCGGGCGGCGGAAAACGCAAGCCGCGCCAAGACGGAATTTCTCTCCAATATGTCCCATGATATCCGTACACCGATGAATGCAATCGTTGGCTTGACCGCCATTGCGGGTGCGAATATCGAGAGTCAGGACAGGGTGGTCGAGTGCCTTGGCAAGATCACAAAGTCGAGCCGTCATCTGTTGGGACTGATCAATGAAGTGCTGGATATGGCCAGAATCGAGAGCGGGCGAATAAGCCTTGCCGAGGAGGATTTCAGCCTGCCGGAGCTGGTCGATAACCTGCTCACCCTCACAAAACCGGCAATCGACGAGCACCACCATCAGCTCGAAGTCCATATTGAGCACATTGAGCACGAAGCTGTCTGCGGCGACAGCCTGCGCATCCAGCAGGTCTTTGTGAACCTGATGAGCAACGCCGTCAAGTACACCCCGGATGGAGGAAACATCACCCTTACGATCAAGGAAAAACCGAACGGCTTCTCGGAGCTTGGCTGCTACGAGTTTTCCATCGAGGACAACGGCATCGGTATGACGCCGGAATTCCAGAAGATCATGTTCGAGCCGTTCAGCCGGGCAGACGATCACCGGACGACCAAGGTGCAGGGCACCGGTCTTGGCATGGCCATTGCAAGAAACATCGTCAACCTGATGAATGGTGACATTCAGGTCGAAAGCGCTCCCAACAAGGGAACGAAGATCACGGTCACGGTCTATCTGAAGCTTCAGGAGAACGAGAAGGAACAGGAAAAAGAACTGCTCGATCTGCCGGTACTGGTCGTGGACGATGACAAGACCTGCTGCGAAAGCACCGTTGCAACCCTTCAGGAGATCGGCATAGCGGGCGAATGGGTCCTGACCGGTAAGGAAGCTGTGGAGCGCTGCTATGCGCGTCATGAGACCAACAGTGACTATTTTGCGGTGATTCTGGACTGGAAGATGCCGGAAATGGACGGTATTGCAACCGCCAGAAAAATCCGGGAACGGGTAGGAGAAGATGTCACGATCATCATCCTGACTTCCTTTGATTTCAGCGAGATCGAAGAAGAAGCCAGAGCAGCGGGCGTGAATGCGTTTATGGCAAAACCGCTGTTCCGTTCCCGTCTGACGGCAACTCTGCGGCAGTTTACATCCGGGAAGAAGGAGAAAAACGCCCGGAACTATCTGGAAGACTTTGCGAAGGAAAACTATGCGGGTAAGCGGATCCTTCTTGTGGAAGATAACGAGCTGAACCGTGAGATCGCAACCGAGATCATAGGCATGACGGGCGTGACCATTGACATTGCCGAAAACGGAAAAATTGCAGTCGAAAAGGTGATGGAAGCGCCAGAAAAGTGGTACGATCTCATTTTTATGGACATCCAGATGCCCATCATGAATGGTTACGAAGCCACTGCTGCGATCCGTGCGCTTGCCGGCAGCCGGGGCAAAGTGCCCATCATTGCCATGACGGCAAATGCCTTTGCCGAGGACGTGCAACTGGCAAAGAACACCGGCATGAACGAGCATATCGCCAAACCGCTTGATTTGAATAAGCTGAACGATGTGCTGAAACAGTGGCTGTGATCTGTGCATTGCAGTATCTGGGCAAGCAGGAACATCACGTTTCAAGGATCTTGTATTGAAATAGCTGCACAACCGCAGCTATTGGGTTGAAAATAAGGCTGAAGCCCCAATTGCTCCAGCCAATGTCAGAGTTTCTTAATTGTCCATCAAAAATACGTTGGTACGTTTTACACTGTGACGATTCAAAAAACAAAGGAGAGGTGTTTTGCTATGATCTACAAAAAGCAATACGGTCAACCGTTTGATACCGAAAGTGTAGTGGGTTCTTTTTTGCCCATGATGGAAACGATACCCTATCTGACCAAGGAGCCGGATGGTTTCTCCTATGCCATGGAGCCGCAGGATGTCCTGTATGGTCTTGGCGAAAACGTCCGTGGTATCAACAAGCGCGGGTGGGTGTACGAAAGCAAATGCTCCGATGACGGCAACCATACCGAGGGCAAATCCTCGCTGTACGGTGCTTATAATTTTATGATCGTGTCCGGCAAGGATACATTTGGCGTTTTTATCGACTACCCGGGCAAGGTCACCTTTGACTGCGGCTACACCGACCTGGATACCTTACGCATCACGGTGGCCGAGGAAAATTACGATCTCTACATCATTGAGGGCGAGAGCCTGACCGATATTGTGCACCAGTTCCGCCAGTTGGTGGGGCGCAGTTATATTCCGCCCAAATGGGCTTTTGGCAACGCCCAGAGCCGCTGGAGCTACATGAACGAGGACGAGGTCCGCGAGGTGGTGGCAAATTACCGTGCCAATCATATGCCGCTGGACGCTGTGGTTCTGGATATTGATTACATGGAGCGTTACAAGGACTTTACGGTGGATGCGCAGCGCTTCCCGCGTTTTGCAGACTTTGCCGCCGAGATGAAAGCGCAGGGCATCCATCTTGTCCCCATCATCGATGCAGCAGTCAAGGTCGAAGAGGGATATGATGTGTACGAGGAGGGCGTGAAAAACGGCTACTTCTGCACGAATCAGGATGGCACCCCCTTTGTAGCCGGTGTGTGGCCGGGACGGGTACACTTCCCCGATATGCTCAACCCGGAAGCCCGTGCTTGGTTTGGCAGTCAATATAAAGTTCTGCTGGATCAGGGAATCGAGGGCTTCTGGAATGATATGAACGAGCCTGCTATCTTCTACGCAGAAGAAAGACTGAAAAAGACCTTTGCTCAAATTGAGAAATACAGCAAGCAAAACCTGGATATTTCCAGCTTTGGTGCTTTTACCGGCATGGTGGCAGAGCTTTCCAACAACGAAAACGATTATAAGCTGTTCTACCACAACACCAAACAGGGGCGTATGCGGCACGACAAGGTACATAATCTTTTTGGTTATAACATGACCCGTGCGGCAGGCGAGGCTTTTGAGCGGCTGGAGCCGGACAAGCGCATTTTGATATACTCCCGTTCTGCCTGCATCGGGATGCACCGGTATGGCGGCATCTGGACCGGCGACAACCATTCTTGGTGGAGCCACATTCTGCTTGCGCTGCACATGATGCCCTCCCTGAATATGTGCGGCTTCCTGTACGAAGGCCCCGACATTGGCGGCTTTGGCAGCAATACCACGGAGGATCTGGTGCTGCGCTGGTACGGCTTGGGCATCTTCTCTCCGCTGCTGCGGAACCACTCTGCCAACGGCACCCGCCGGCAGGAACCCTACCGCTTTAAGAACAAGGCCGCCTTTGCCGGTATTTTACAGCTGCGCTACCTGCTGCTGCCCTACATTTACAGCGAGTACATGAAGGCTGCTCTGCACGACGGCATGTACTGTATGCCGTTGGCGTTCGCCTTCCCGGAGGACGACTTTGCCCGCCGGGTGGAGGATGAGGTGATGATCGGTGAAAGCCTGTTGATCGCCCCGGTATATGAGCAAAATGCCCGAGGTCGGTATGTTTATCTGCCGGAGGAGATGCTGCAGGTGCGGGTAAAGTGCAGCGAAAGCAACCGCATCGAAACCAGCGTGCTGCCGGCAGGCCATCATTACATTCCGGTGGAGCTGGATGAAGTGGTGTTCTTTATGCGCAAGGGACACCTTCTGCCCCTTGCCAAGGACGGCAAAAAGATCCAGAGCGTTGCCGATGTGGATTTTGCAGATCTGCGCCTGCTTGCCTATGCTCCCGATGGTGCATCCTATGAATACTATACCGATGACGGCGAGACAAAGGATTATGATAAGCCGGAACATTTTGTGCATATCACGCTGGATGCGGATGGAAACGCAAAGAGCGATCGTGCTACGGTCAAAGTAGAAGGATAATCGTCAGTCATTACGCAGTTCCTACAGAGTGACAGCGTTTCAGCTTGAAATGCTGCCACTCTTTTTTGTTGTCTGAATCACAGATGAAATAGCCACTCCATCTTGAAAACAGCGTAAAGATTTATTATAATAAGATAAATGGTTGTGACTTTTGCAAAGGAGGGCTGAAGTATGGCAGCGCAGCGCACCTATCTGGCAATCGACCTGAAAAGTTTCTATGCCTCGGTGGAGTGTGTAGACCGCCATCTCGACCCCCTGACCACCAATCTGGTGGTGGCGGACGCCTCCCGCACCGAAAAGACCATCTGCCTTGCGGTGTCGCCCTCCCTGAAAGCCTACAAGATACCCGGCAGAGCACGGCTGTTTGAAGCCGTTCAGCGGGTGAAAGAGGTCAACGCTCAGCGGCTGCAAACTGCCATCCGGCAGAAAAAGGCAGTCCGAGGAGAGAACGGCAAATACCACTTTGCCAGCACCTCTTTCGATGCCAATGCCCTGAACGCAGACCCGGCGCTGGGGCTGAGCTACATCGTTGCGCCGCCCCGGATGCAGCGGTATCTGGACGTTTCCACCCAGATCTACAAGACCTACCTCAAATATGTGTCCCCGGCGGATATCTACCCCTACTCCATTGACGAGGTTTTCATTGATGTGACGGGCTATCTGCCCTATTACCACATGAGTGCCCACGAGCTTGCCATGACCATGGTGCGGGAGGTGCTGTACAACACCGGCATCACCGCAACGGCAGGCATCGGCACCAACCTCTACCTTGCAAAGCTGGCCATGGACATTGTGGCAAAACACATCCCGGCGGATAAGGATGGTGTCCGCATTGCAGAGCTGGACGAGCAGTCCTACCGGTATCTGCTGTGGAACCACAGACCGCTGACGGATTTCTGGATGACCGGCCCTGGTACCGTCAAGCGGCTGGAAGCCCACGGCATTTATACGATGGGGGACTTGGCACGGTTCTCCATCCACGGGGAAGATCGGCTATATGAGATTTTTGGCGTGGATGCGGAAATTCTCATTGACCACGCATGGGGCTATGAACCCTGCGGTATGGCTGAGATCAAAAGCTACAAGCCCAGCACCAACAGCATCAGTGAAGGACAGGTGCTGATCTGCCCTTACCCCAACGACAAAGCAAAGCTCATTGTCCGGGAGATGGCGGAGATTCTGATGTTCCGGCTCACCGAAAAGAAACTGGTGACGGAATCCATCACCTTGGAGGTGGGCTATGACCGGGAGAACGTGGACAAGGGTGGCTACCGTGGTCTGACCCAGACCGACCGCTACGGCAGAACCATCCCCAAAGCAGCCCACGGCACCGTTCGGTTTGATGCCCCCACCAATCTGGGCAGTACCCTTATCAACGAAAGCGCAAAGCTGTTTGAGCGCATCACCGACCCGGCGCTGACGGTGC
>ERZ1106954.2760-NODE-2760-length-11771-cov-4.624445_pt1 | contig 11771 bp, 8 predicted proteins | sample MGYA00403678_ERZ1106954 | MGnify/ENA primary metagenome ERZ1106954 (study PRJEB35170, sample SAMEA104062445) | human gut metagenome | biome: human gut; feature: human-associated habitat; material: faeces | place: Denmark | collected 2012-08-20 ... | reverse complement strand
GTGCCGGAAACTTTTAAACTGCAGGCAGTATATTTCGAAGCTTCGGGGACAATATATGGCGAATGATTGAAACCCCATACAATATTATTTTCCATACACACCACCGCAAATTAAAATTTCAGCCACAATTTCATATGCAGAATCCTGCAAATGTATCCCATCAACTGTATACTCTCTAGACAGCTGTCCATCTGCTCCTATCAAATGACTAAATACATCTATATAATTAAAATCGTTTTCCTTGCATAATTTTTTAATCCAGGTATTGATCTTTTGTATCTCTTCATTCGATTTTCCTTCTGCCCACGATGGCATCAGACCGATTCTTTTTGTATATGCCGGATACATGGATTCGATATAAATTTTTGTATCTGGTAGTTGTTTTCTGATTCTAAGTGCCAATCTGATCAATCGTTCGGCTAATGGTTTTGCTCCTGGATACAATGACATTAGGAAATCGTTGGCTCCGCCTTGCATGATGATAATGTCTGGATGATATGGATAAACGTCATAAGATAATCTAGCTCCCATTTCTGCAATTGTGTCTCCTGCAACTCCACTGTTGATAATATCTGCATCGATATCTTTTAATTTATCCATTGGAAAATAATCTGTTAAAGAATCTCCAAACATAACGATTGTTTTTTTCTTATCTTTCATTGTCTACTCCAATATCTTATCTTTAAATTGCTGTTTTTCTTTCATAGAAATATGTAATCCATTTTTGATAAATTGATTGATTGAACCATGATCTTCTTTCATTGTTTTCAGTGCTGCGTTTAAAAACTCTTCTTTTGCCACGAAATAGCCTTCTAATTTTTCAATCTTTTCTTGATGAAATCCTGCCACGTGCAATTTTTTCCGTATTTTTTCGACTCGTCTTATGGCTGCTTTATTTGTTTTTAAGTAATCTTCCATGACATCCTCTTCCGATACATCTAATAAAAATAAAATGATTGCAGAAAGCAAACCACAGCGATCCTTTCCTTCTGTACAGTGCCATAAAACAGATCCATTTTCTGTAGTCATAACCTCTCTTACTGCCTTTGTGATCTGCTGATTGCAGAATTTATTTTGAATCATCATAATATAGATGTCTTTCATATCTGGAAATTCTTGCATATGCAACATCTGTTTTTTAGTTTCTTTTTCACGGCTTACCCCAACCATACTTTCCATAAAAAATGGAATATTCATATAACTTGCTTCTGGTATTTCAAGGTCCGCTTCCTGCTCTACTTCCATTGGTGTCCGTAGATCTAAGATTTTATGTAAATGATATTCATTTGACAAAAGATTCATATCATTTTGCGTAAGTTTCGATAAACGATTGCTGCGGATTAATTTTTTCTCCCGTATCACGGCGCCTTCTGTTGTTTTTAATCCGCCAAGATCTCTTGCATTATCCGCACCTTCCAGATGTATTTTCCCCATGATATCATCTCCATTTCTAGTTTTCATTCATTGTATCTTCTAGTGAAATTCCATCCGTGACATATGATTTTTCATGTTTTTGCTTGTCCAGATATTCTGTCCGGATCTGTGCTTTTGCTTCTTCGTAATCTCGTTTTAGTTCTCTTGCTGATAAAAGTCTGCATCCTTGTCCACGAATAATGATCTGTTCAAGTCCATCAGATGTTGCTACTGTCACATCATATTTTCTCCCGTGAGTATGGGCAAATTTCTCGATATACTGATCGGCAGTTTCTGCTTCTTTTGTGTAGACTACATGGATATTTAGATAATCTGTGATCTCTGTTTCATGACCTTTTACACGATATGCATCAAATACAACGATCAATTCCATACCTTTCATTCCCTGATAGTTACACATTTCATCAAGAAGTTTGCCTCTGGCTGCATCCACATTCGTATCTAATAATTCTTTGAGTTCATCCCACGCATAAATGACATTATATCCGTCAACCAATAAATATTTTTTCGACATATCTCGCTTCACAGAAGATTTTTCAGCGGATGAATGATAATCCTGTTCAATCCTTGCCGCCTTCTTTTTCTTCCATTTACTTTTATTGTGCTGATTTGCGTAAAATGTCTGCTCTAAGATTTTGTCAATCTCATCTGTATCGATCCATTCGTCTTCAATATATGCTCTTCTCTGAGCAATCTCGTCGAATTCTTCTTCCTCTGTTTCTTTAGCTAACACACTTTCTAAATGCATATGTTCTGGAACTTCATCCCACGAAACATTATAACCTGCCCCATGAGAGCAAAATACAGAGCCGCAAGGATTCTCAAGATCATGATCTGGATCGTAACCAGCTTCTTCTATGATTTCTTCTGCATTATGGCAGATATCATATCCATTTAATGTCGTAAATAATCTTCCCATTCCTTTGGAATATGCCAGTACTTCTTTTTGATATCCCTGCATGGTTGAAACTGGTGCTACCCCTTGTAATACCGCCATTTCTTTTGATGTATCCGGTGTTTCAAATGTTCCATGCATTTTTTCGATATCTGTCATGGCTCGTCCTACCATTTGCTGTGAAATCTCTAAGCGAAATTTATAATATGGCTCTAATAAAATGCTTTCTGCCATGCGAAGTCCCTGACGGACTGCACGATAGGTTGCCTGACGGAAATCACCACCTTCTGTATGTTTCTGGTGCGCTCGTCCTGCTGCCAGTGTAATCTTAATATCCGTAATCGGTGCTCCCGTTAAAACACCTCTGTGTTCTTTTTCTAATAAATGAGTCAGGATCAATCTCTGCCAGTTCTTATCCAGTATATCTTCACTGCACTGTGTATCAATGACAACTCCACTTCCTCTTTCTAAAGGTTCTAAAAGCAAATGTACTTCCGCATAATGTCTAAGTGGTTCAAAATGTCCAACTCCTTCTACAGTATTTGCTATTGTTTCTTTGTATACAATATTCCCCTGTCCAAATTCGACATCGACATCAAAACGTTCTTTGATCAAACTTTTTAGAATCTCAATCTGGACTTCTCCCATGATCTGAACCTGAATTTCCTGTAATTCCTCATTCCAAATGATATGAAGTTCTGGTTCTTCTTCCTCTAGTTGTCGAAGTTTCGGCAGCATAACAGTCGCACTTGTCTGTTCTGGAAGGATCATCTGATAAGTAAGAACTGGTTCTAACACTGGCTCATAGCCACCCTGTTCGACTCCAAGGCACTGTCCTGGATAAGTGTCACTTAAGCCTGTCACCGCACAGATTCTTCCCGCTTCAAGTTCATTCACTGTCTCATATTTTTCTCCTGAATAAATACGGATCTGATTGATCTTCTCATCACTGCTTGTGATCACTGTTTTGACTTTCAAGTCTTTTCCGGTTACTTTTAAATGAGTCAGCCTGTTTCCTGACTCGTCTCTTGTGATCTTAAAAACACGTGCTCCAAATTGTTCTGGATATTCTTTTTCTTCCATATAATATCCAAAATCATTTAAAAATTCTTCCACTCCCTGAAGTTTTAATGCTGATCCAAAGAAACAAGGAAAAATCTTACGTTCTGTGATCATTTTTCGAATCTGTTCATCCTCTATCTCTCCAGATTCTAAATACTGATCTAATAATTCTTCATCTTCCATCGCAACAGCTTCATAAAATTCATCACTGTTTTTCGTTCCAAAATCAATACATCCACTGCTTAAGCGTTCTTGTAATTCTTCTAATAAAGCGGTTTTGTCTGTTCCATTTTGATCCATCTTATTGATAAATAAAAATGTTGGGATCTCGTATCTCTTTAACAGGCTCCATAAAGTCAGTGTATGTCCCTGAACTCCATCTGCACCACTGATCACAAGAATCGCATAATCTAATACCTGCAACGTACGTTCCATTTCCGCTGAAAAATCCACATGTCCCGGTGTATCAAGCAATGTCAGATCCATGTCTTCCATAGATACTTCCGCCTGCTTCGAAAAAATGGTGATCCCTCTTGATCTTTCCAGTTCATAAGTATCTAAAAACGCATCTCCGTTATCTACTCGTCCAAATTTTCTTAAGTTACCTGCTGTATATAAAATTGCCTCGGAAAGCGTCGTCTTTCCGGCATCAACATGTGCCAGAATTCCGACACAGATATGTTTTCTTTTTTCCATGATCGTCTCATCCTTTTTTTAATATCTATATCTAAGTATATCTGTTTCGATGAGAAAAGTCTAATATCTTATTTTCCAAAAGAAAAAGCAGAAAAACCTGATCATTTTTCTGCCTTTTCTTTATTATTTTTGATTCTTACTATATAAAAATGCTGCGATCCAAGAAGTTACTGGAACTGCCATGATCACACCAAGACTTGATGATAAACCCTGCATGATCTCGATTCCTACCGAATACATATTGATCACTTGCTGGTATTCATAATTGTATGCAAAAATAAATACTAATGTATTGATCGATCCCCCTGTAAAAGCAAGGATCAGTGTATTGGTCATCGTTCCCATCATATCTCTTCCGACATTCATTCCTGATTGAAACAATTCTTTTGTCATCATTTGTGGATTTTGTTCTTTTAATTCGTTTAATGTTGATGCAATCGACATTCCAACATCCATAACAGCGCCTAATGATGCGATTAAAATTCCTGCAAATAGGAGTTCTCCGATCTTTATATCCGTCATCTCTCCTACATAAACAAGATTTTCTATATCCGATACATTATATCCTGTGATTGATGTTACTTGTCCAAAGATTAATGCAAATGCTCCAGAAAACACCACCCCTATGACAGTTCCAAGCATTGCAGCTACTGATTTCTTCGTAATCCCATCGACCATGCACATCGTAACAATCGTTGTAAATGCAACCACCAGTACAGCTGCCAATATTGGCGATATTCCTTTATAGATCATTGGAAGGAAAATAAAAAAGATACAAAGCATTGTAAAGACCAAACTTAAGATTGATGAAATTCCTTTCCTTCCACCGACTGCAACCACGATTGCTACAAAAATGGCTGCCATCAGCCATACCATAGGACCTCTGTTTACACTATATACAGAAGCTACGAATTCTCCATTTGATTCATTCACGATCGCTATGACTTTCATTCCCTTTTTACATTTTGCACCAAATAAATAGCTCTGGGAACTTGTTGCCTCTATTGTTTTTCCTTTATGATCTCCAGATAAAAGTTTTAATTCTACGGTTTGTTTTCCACTTCCACTATTGGATAAATTTCCAGAGATCACTTTTGTTACTTCTGCTTTTTCAAAATTTCTTCCATCTGTATCAAGAAGTTTTGTCTTCTCAATTCCAGAAAATGAAAAAAACAGCAGAAGAAAGAGAATGCCTGCAATCAGCAGACACACTCTTTTCATCTGTTTTTGTTTCATTGTTATTTCACAGTTGCTTTCAGAACTTTACTGTAAGAACCGTAGATTTTCTTACCTTTGACTACTTTGTATGCACGAACCTTTACATAGCATTTCTTCTTTGATTTTAATGATTTGATCGTATAAGTAGTTTTTGTTGTATTTTTTACTTTTGCATTCTTAAAGTTCTTGTTTGCTGCATATTTAATCTCATATCCAGATACAGATGCTTTTTTGATCTTAACTGTTACTTTCTTTTTCCCAGCTTTCAGCGTTGCAGATGCTTTTGCTACTACAACTTTCTTTTCTAATGCTGCTTTTGCATTTGTCAGAGCTTTTAATGCATTTTCTACTTCACTTTTTGTTGCCTTTTTATCTACTGCAACTTTCTTAGCTCCTGCAAGTGCCTGTTCAAAGACTCTGTAGCTTTGTGTTGTATATGTATTTTTCTGTTTTACAATACTTTCTGCTGCTTTAATTTCTTTATTGAGTGATGCTACATCTCCTTTGCTCTTTGTGATAGAAAATGTTTCGTCAATCTTTTCATCATTGTCTGTACGATATGTATTGATCGTTAAATTGTTTTCTGTCACGTCTACAACAGAATATGTTGGAACATCTTCTTGCCAGCGGTGTGCAATGTATGTCTGCTGTCTTGGTACCAGATCATAATACTTACTTCCTGAAGAAGAACCAGCTGTCATATAAAGGACACCTTCTGGATTGATCACAGAACTTCCTTGTTTTTTGACAGTTTCAATTGCTTTTTCATCCATGATACTCTTAAGGTATGATAAGTATTTCTGGTCTTTTTCATCTGTGCTGTCATTTTTGATATTTGCTGGTGCTACAGTTCTTGTTGTTGGATTTTCACCCGCATCCATATCTTTCTTTAATTCTGCATCAAACTCATCGTCTGTATAATCATTGGCTTTTGTTCCGCCTAATAACATTTTAGATCTGGAATATGCATGATCATGACCTGTTAATACCACGTCAACATCATTTTGTTCAAAAATCAGTGTTAACTGGTATCTTAAATTTGTGATCTCTGGCTCGTTGGAATGTTCTGCTGAACCATAGATATCCTGATGCAGTGTTACGATTCTCCATTTGCAGTCTTTATTTGCTGCAACTGTCTGCTCAATAAACTGTTCATGTTCTGCTACATTGGTATCTTGTGTATTTAACATGATAAATAAGGCATTTCCATATTTGAAATAATAATCTCCACCAACTACCTTATTACTCCCAAGCTCACTGGCATTGGTTCTGTTAAAATGATAGGTATAGTTTGCGTTATCTGCATCATGGTTACCTACCGTTGTCGCCACTGGAAGTGATTTTAATGCTTCCGGACTTAAATATCCAGTATATTCAATCTCACTTTTTGATGCATCTTTGTTTGGTGATTTTTTCTTTGTTGTCTGAATCTGGTCACCTGCAGATACGACAAAACTTAACTTGTTATCTGTCTTTTCTAATGCCGCATTTAAAGTGGATGACCAGTTAAACGCATCACTTTTTACTGCATTAGACTGTGCATCGTAAAATTCTTTACTGTCTTTTCCTTTTAATTCATTGGAAGATCCGATCTGTGGGTCTCCCACAAATGCAAATGAAAAGTCCTTTTTAGATTTCGTTGTATATGCAGCTGGTTTTGTATAGCCATTTCCGTTGTCATAACTATAATAGTATGTTTTATTTTCTTTTAATCCTGTTGCTGTTACTTTATTAGAATTATATGTTCCACCATTGCTGTCCTGCTCATCTTTTACTTCTGTTTGTTCTGCCTCGTATACTTTGGCATTTTTCATATTACGTCCTTCACCAATGATCAGTTTTGGAACATTACTATCTTTCTGATCTGAAGAAATTGCTTGTACTTTGGCTTCCACATCCGCATTTGAATTATTATCATTTGTCTGTTTTGGTGTGTACCATGCAAAATTCAGTTCTGTTGCATTACTTCCTGGTGATAATGAAATTTGTGTCCAGTCATTTTTTAAAGTTTCCCATTCTTTCTGCCAACGATTCCACTGCGTCGTTGTTCCCATTGTCTGTGCAATTTCTGCTGCGTTTGACTTGCCATCTGGAGCCGCACTTGCAAATACTGGAGCTGCATTTGCCGCAGAAAGTGTCAATGCTAATGCACTGATCATCATTTGTTTTCTCCAATTAGATTTCATATATACCTCCTAATACTCTTGCTTTTAGCATTTTCCTTGTTCATTAAAAAATTTTATCAGATATATGTAAATTCTAATTTCAAATAAATGTAAACATTTTGTAAAATAACAAGGATATATGAAGTTTTATGTTTCTTCATATATCCTTGTTGTTATTTTTCAAAATGCTTCAACAAAATACTTTCTGCTTCCGAATTCCACAACCCTCCATGATTACTGCATGCGTCTGCCAATTGTGCGAATACTGGATCAGTTTCTCCAAGCTTTCTAAAATCTTCAATTGCTGTAAGCGGGAGATCTATCTGTGGGTAGATGATCTTTTTAGACCCTGGCATTTTCTTTAAATACAAAGTCGTATCTACGATTGCATTGATTCCACCAATATGTGTGATTCCTATTGCCGGGTTCATCTTTTTATTCTCAATCAGTTCAAGTGCTTCGACCATATCAGATCGTAATCCTCCTGAAGATCCAATCAGTTTGGTCTTTAAATAATGACTTCCATAGATATTCATTCCTGCACGATAGTTCTTATCAGCTGTAGCTGCATAAATATTCATACAACCATCCATTGCCATAATGCGGTTTCCTATCTCTGCTACACATTTTGGGGGTGCATAAACAAAGACATCATCATAGCCTTTTTCATTTGTCATTGCTAATAATACTGGTACAGAGTCTGTTACCATCGATGGATTGATATAGTATAGTTCTACTCCGTGTCTCCTGCCTTCCTCAACCGGAATGATCTTCCTGACTTTCTCTAAACGTTCCTTATTCGTATCGGTGATCACTAAACGCTTGGGTTTCCTATCCATTTCAAGTACATATCGAATGGCCATAAGCCCCATAGGTCCTGCTCCTCCAAGAATGATCGTATTACCGCCTTCTTTGATTCCAGATATATGATCATGAGACCCCTGTTTGCTGTGATAATTTGAGTGGAAACTGCTTACTACACTATATAATGCCTGAGCCTGGGCAAGCTCATAAAACGCACCAGTTTCTCTTTGTATCAGACATCCTTTCTCTATAACGTCTCCCGGTACAATACAATAGGTTGCTGCTCCACCAAAATATGGGTAAGAATATCCTGGTGATTCAATCTGAAGTGGAATCTCAGGTACGATCACAAATTTCTTTCCTTCCTGATATTCATCCTTCCATCTTTCTCCTACCTTCGCAATTGTTCCTGAAAATTCGTGTCCGATCAGTACTGGTTTCTTCTTAATGTTCTTTGGTACTCGCAAATGACGCTGTGCCAATGTGATCTCTTTTAGCGTTGACATAGCAATCCCATTACATTCAATCTTTAACAGTACTTCATCTTCTGTGATATCAGGGATTTCAAATTCTTCCAGACGTATATCTTTGACTCCATAGAGTCTGACTCCTTTGATCTTCATGGTCTTTCGCCCCCTAAGTTTGTCAAATGTCAATGTCGCATTATGATAATTGTTCAATTAGTCTTTTTTATTATAACATAGGATGAAGGGAAAAAGAACTGGTAAAATTGTGCGACGGTAGGATTTCGTATATGTTAAAGGAGATTGGCTGATAATTTTTGTATTCATTAACAGAAGATAAAAGAAATCTATTACTTAAAAGTATAAATCAATACATTAAAGCATACACACCACCTTAAATTTTTCAATCTTGTGAATTGTCCACACTATAAACTTCTGGTATATGATAAAAAATAAATAAGCAACCGAAAGCGATGCATTGGAATTTTGCCATATTTTGAACAAAATTCCACCGCAACACTTTCAGTTGCTTATTTATTTTTTATCATATACTCGAAATCTACAGTTGGCCAACACACAAATTTATTTCCCCTGATGTTTCAATGCTGCCTCAACAAATCCCTTAAATAAAGGATGTGCCTTATTAGGTCTAGATTTGAATTCAGGATGTGCCTGTGTTGCCACAAACCATGGATGTTCTGGAATCTCTACCATCTCTACGATTCTTCCATCTGGTGAACATCCAGATAACATCATTCCATTCTCCTGAAGAACATCACGATATTTGTTATTTACTTCATATCTGTGACGGTGTCTTTCATGGATTTCTTTTTCTCCATATAATTCATATGCCTTGGATCCTTCTGTTAATACACATGGATAAGATCCTAAACGCATGGTTCCACCTTTACGAATATCATTACTTTGATCTTCCATGAAATCAATGATTGTATGTTTACTTTGTGGATCAAATTCAAAAGAGTTGGCATCCTTTAAACCTAGTGCACCGCGAGCAAAGGCAATGGCTGCAATCTGCATACCTAAACAGATACCTAAATAAGGAATTTGTTTTTGTCTTGCGTAAGAAGCTACACTGATCATACCTTCAATACCACGATCTCCAAAACCACCAGGTAAAATGATTCCATCAGTATCTTTAAAGACTTCATCTAAGTTGGCATTTTCTAAGCCTTCTGAATCGATCCATTGAATGTTGACTTTGGCATGATTTTCAAAACCACCATGATACAAGGCTTCACTGACTGATAAATAGGCATCGTGTAAGGCCACATATTTGCCAACTAAGGCAATATTTACAGGTTTTGTGCTTGCCTTAATGTTGTCGACAACTTGTTGCCACTCACTTAAATCCGGTTTACGAACTTCAAGACCTGTCTTTTCACAGACGATATCCGCAAGATTTTGTTCTTCTAACATAAATGGTACTTCATATAGAGAAGGAAGTGTCTTATTTTGAATGACACAACGTTTTTCAACATTACAGAATAATGAAATTTTGTCTAATACAGACTGCGGAATGGTTTCATCACAACGCGCCACAATGATATCTGGATTGATGCCATAAGACTGTAATTCTTTTACGGAATGTTGAGTTGGTTTTGATTTATATTCCTGTGAACCCGAAATATAAGGGATGTAAGTGACATGGATGAAGAGACAGTTTTTACGACCAACCTCTAAGGCAACCTGACGAATGGATTCTAGAAATGGTAAGCTTTCAATATCGCCAGTCGTACCACCAATCTCGGTAATTACGACATCGGCAGCTGCATGTTCTCCTGCACGAATTACGAAACTCTTGATTTCATTGGGAATATGCGGAATAACTTGAACGGTTTCACCAAGATATTTTCCATCACGCTCTTTATTGATGACATTCCAATAGACACGTCCAGTGGTAAGATTGGAATACGTGTGTAGGTTTTCATCAATGAAACGTTCATAATGGCCTAAATCCAGGTCGGCTTCTAATCCATCATCTGTGACATATACTTCACCATGTTGGAAAGGGGACATTGTTCCTGGATCCACATTGATATAGGGATCAAGCTTTTGACTTGTTACCTTGTAGCCGCGGGACTTTAAAAGACGGCCAAGACTGGCTGCACTGATACCTTTACCTAGGCCAGAAACAACACCTCCTGTTACGAAAATGTACTTTGTCATGATATCACCCTCACTTTATTTTACTTAAATATACTCTATCCATGTGCCGTGCAGATGCCGAGCAAATCAGCATACGCCGTGCTTCCGGTCACGATGGCGAAATGCCGTTTTACAATCCGATAGCGAAGTCCGTACAGACAGCCTCCGCTTATACATAGGTTTTAATAATGGATTCCGCAACGGCACGCTTTGAAATACAGCGGTCCATCGCGGTCTTTTCGATATATCTGTGCGCATCCGGCTCGGTCATTTTCAGCTTTTCGATAAGCAGCAGCTTTGCCCTGCCGACAATACGTATCTCCTCCATCTTTTCCTCGACCGTAGCCGCGCGCTGCTCCATCCGTCGCAACCGCTCGCGCGTCGCGCGCAGCAGCACCACAGACTGCGATATTGCCGCGGCGCTTGTCGGCTTCTGCATTACGAGAACTCCGCACGGGCAGAGCGCCGCGCACAGCTCCGGGTAATGCTCCGCCTTTGTCAGCAGCAGAACACCGGAGCCGCTGCCGGTCGCGATATCCTCCGCAAGTCCGCTGCCGAACTCATCCGGGAGCGGTGTGTTGATAACGATAAGATCAAAGCTTTCCTCTACCGACGCGCGTCGCGCCTCCGAGCAGTTCTTTACCTTTTTCACCGAAAAGCCGTGTCCGTCAAGCAGCGGGATCATACCACCGTCGAATTTTTCCGACGATGAGACAAGCAGCGCACGGCATCTGCGCTCGTTCATCTCCATATGATCCCCCCTTCGGTAATGTTAATTACACATGTACGGTCTGTGCGGTGCCTTACGGTACTCCGACGCGCAGTTCGGCACAGTCAGTGCCGAAAATCCGAGCATAACTCACCACT